>Ga0310690_10005686_pt1 | contig 16778 bp, 14 predicted proteins | sample AusTroGonzalo_MG_2_FD_207661 | JGI IMG/M metagenome (GOLD analysis project Ga0310690, IMG submission 207661) | Bovine rumen microbial communities from tropical cattle in Woodstock, Queensland, Australia - Gonzalo_04 (v2) (version 2) | ecosystem: Host-associated > Mammals > Digestive system >... | reverse complement strand
GTTTGATGAGTTCCATGAGGCCGTCGGCTACGGAGGTCTCTTGAAGTACCTGATCAAGCAGATAGCCCAGACGCTGGAATGCCGGGACTGACGCTACTTTTGCAAAGTCTGTGCCCAGATGGCTGAAATCAAGTTTCATGGCCAGTTCCTCAAGTACTGTTGCTGCCCTGGTAAGGCCGCCTACATGGTCTTGATATACTACAAGGTCAATGGCGGTGAGTTCGGGACCGGAGATGTTGAGCCACCCTGAAGGAACCTCGAGACGCTGCACATAGTCCATGGGTATGGCACGGCGCTCGGCATAACGGAGGGCGTAGCCGTCACGGACTTTGTCACGCAGTACCGGCGGCTCTACCATGACCTGGCAACCCATGGGGGCCTGATGGGCGGCACCGTGACGTTCGGCGGCACTGAGCAGGGATACATAGTAGCGACGGCCCAGATACTGCATCATGCGGTCCAGGTACACGTCCTGTGGAACTGCTTTCCAGAGCCGATACTCCTCAGGGACTATGACGTAGAAGCCGCGGCTGGGCGAGAACAGACGACCCTTGCCAATTGCACGCTGCACGGCTATGTCTATGGAATGACTTGTCATATCCGGAAAAGCCCGCATGACATCATCCCGAGAGAACGTGTAACGTCCGCTTGGCGCCTGTATGTCTATCCAGTCTGCTAAACTCATGATTAAAGCCTTAGTATTCTATCCACTTGCAAAACTACACATAATTTGTGTATTATCGCAAGCAAATGGAAATATTTTTTCTTTTCCCATTATGGCTGTTTTTGGTTTTTGTTACGTAACGCGGCGTTACGGTTTTCTTGAAAAGCGTGACATTTGGCGTAACTGGGCGGTAAAAGTTGGTTAAAACTAAAAATGTTAGGGATGGGGTTTGATATATTTGCGACCGACAATAGTTGAGGTTGTCCTTGTTTGATAATAAGCCCTTAAAACATCGAGAAGTATTTAACCTTATTATTAACCTGTAACTGACTTAAAATGGAAAAGAAACCCGTATGGGATTCTGAGGCCGGTGTTGCGGAGCTAATCAACGAACATAAGGTTGATGTGCTTTGGGACCTGGACTGGGAGGAGATTACGGCCGGATTCAAGGCCGAGTGTTTGCGAAAACTGCTAGTGAAGATCAGGGAAGTGAAAGACCGCATTGTTGCCGTGAAGGCCTGCCTTTGTCATTACCGGTACTATCTGATTGGCTTGGACCATGAACAGTACGTGGAGTGTTGGGACGGAGGGTGTCCTTTCAAGGATTTGTGCGAGCAGATTATCTGGGACCTGGAAGAGATTTGCACGTTTACCATCAGTGCTAACGGTGATGTGCGGCTGGTGCCTGAGCATGAGTGCGTGAATAGGATATTCCGCTCGGAGCAGGCGCAGAAGCTGCTGGCGCGGCTGAGCCCGGAGTACTGCAGGAACGGGCGATGGGTGAAGGAGGTGAAGAAGGCGTTCATCTGCCAGGTGGCTCATGTGCTGAGCGGGCTTTTGGAAATTCCGGACAGCAAGAAGTGGATTTACTTTGAGAAGTATTGGGGTGTGACGGGACTGGCCCAGGCTTGGGCGGGCCGTAACGGCAAGGGTCTTGATGCTGAGATTGACATGCTCTACCCTGAATACAAGGTGAAGTTTAGAGGATAGCGGGTGTATAGTTTTGCTATACCTGAGATATACAATGGATTCCTTTTCTATGCGACAGCCCCTCTGTGAGGGGTTGTCTTGTGTATAGCACCTGCCATACAATTTGTGTACATGTACAGTTCAATCCCCAACAAACTATACTTGACAACTTTGTGCCGTGACAACTCAATTAGGCCTTATGAGTGACAGCACACTGATTGTTAAACCTTAATTAGAACCATTACGATTATGGAAATTGAGAATGCTAGAATACTTGCCACCCTGACAGTGGGTGAGTTCAAGCAGGTTATGAGTGACATGGGGGCTGACAAGAACAAAGAGGAAGAGAAGCCCCATACTTATGTATATGGAATTCCTGGTATCATGGAGTTGTTTCACTGCTGCCGGTCAACGGCCCAGAGCCTGAAGGCAACGGTGATCAAGGAGGCGGTGAGCCAGACGGGCCGCAAGATTGTGGTTGACGTGGAGTATGCGAGAGCACTGTTCAAAGCTAAGAAACCCTATAAGACTATCTGGTGATATGGAACAGAACGGTAACAATAAGAAGAGAGAGTTCTGGAAGCCGGAACCGATGACATTTTCTGTGTTTGATAAAGGGGTTACGACTACGGAGCCGAAGGGAGTTATGGATCCTTACGCTGTCTATACTTACATAAGGGATGGCATATCACGGTACCAGACGGAACGGCTGAGAGGGATTCTGGATGCGGCCGAGTTCAAGAAGTACAAGCAGAGTGAGTTTGAGACTGCGGTATTCAGCGGGGTGTACAGCCACAAGTGCGATGCCGGACTGGTAAAGCCGTCAGGGTATGTGTGCATAGATATTGACCATGTGCCTGTGCAGCAGACAAAGGATGTACTTATGGGGCTTGAGCAGTTTGAGACGGTGCTGATGTTTACCAGCCCATCAGGGCACGGAGTGAAGTGGGTGTTGAACAACAGGACACTGTTCAGCCATGTGGATTTCTACTCGGCCGTGAGCAATTTCCTTAGGGACACCTGCAAGATTGAGGTGGATATGACGGCAAGGCCTCTGTCACACGGATGCCTGCTGCCGTGGGACCCTGAGGTTTATCTGAATCCCAATTACATGTAGGACAATGTCAACGAAGGAGTTTGATGTTGGGTTGTGGCTGAAAGCAGGCCGTGACAAGGAAGAGGAGTCACGGCCTGCGGCGGCCGCACCGAGCAAGGCACCGGCCGACCTTACGGATGACGTGGAAACGGTGGTGCGCAGGATTGAGGCCCGTGGGCTTGACATTACGGCTGCCTATGACAGCTGGAGAGACATTGGGTTTGCTCTGGCGGAGGGTATGGGCGATGCGGGACGGAAGTATTACCACCGGGTGAGCCAGTTCTACCCCAAGTATAAGAGGTCTGAGACGGACAGGCAGTACAATCAATGCCTGAAGGGGCGCAAGAGCGGGATTACGATAAGGACTTTCTTCCAGAAGGCGAAGGATGCGGGGATTGATATAAGGACCAGGAACTTTATTATACCTACAAGAACGATGGTTACTACTAATGCGAAAAACGGAGGTTCCGCCACAAACAAGGGGGTGGCGGAAGTGGCGGAAATGGCGGAAGTGACGCAAACTGCGCCAAAAACGACAGTTCCGCCAATGCGCCAATGTGGCGGAAGCGGCGGAAGGTTGGATGAGTTGCCCACTTTCTCTGGTTTGGTAGAGGGACAGTTGCCGGCATTCCTGCAGAGTGTGGCCAGCCACGGAAAGACCCTACAGGAAAAGGACGTACTGATACTGGGGAGCATTGTGACCCTATCGGCATGCCTGCCGAACGTGAGTGGGCTTTACGATGAAGTGGAGGTATATCCCAACCTGTATTTCTTTCTGACGGCAAGGGCCAGCAGCGGCAAGGGACGGTTGAACCTGTGCAAGCTGCTGGTGGAGGGAATCCATGAGCGGCTGTTTGAGCTGTACCGACTGGAGAAGGAGGAGTATGAGATGAAGAAAAAGGATTATGAGAGCAGCAAGACTCCCGGCATACCGAAGCCCACGCCACCGGTGAAGAACATGCTCTTTATACCGGCTAACAGCAGTGCGACATCGGTCTATCAGATCCTGGGAGAGAGCAACGAGCGGGGACTGATTTTTGAGACGGAGGGTGATACGCTTGCCTACTCTTTTGCCAGCGACTTTGGGAATTTCAGCGACGGATTCAGGAAGGCTTTTCACCATGAGTCTATCAGTTACCACCGACGCAAGGATGATGAGCACGTGGACATAAAGCACCCGCAGTTGAGCGCGGTACTGAGCGGCACGCCTGAGCAGCTGCGGAGTCTGGTGAAGGATGCGGAGAACGGCCTGTTCAGTAGGTTCATATTTTACCGCCTGAACAGCGGACTGACATGGAAGGATGTGTTTGCCGTACCGACCGGCCGGAGCCTGAACGTGGAGTTTGAGGAACTGGGCAGGTACTTTGCCGGATTCCATGAGAAACTGATGGAGGCACCGGCCCTGCGGCACTGTCTTACGAAGTGGCAGGCGGACAAGTTCAACGCTTATTTCCACTCACTACAGCAGGAACTCTTTTACCTGTATGGCGATGACATTGTGCCCAGCGTGAGGAGAATGGGTCTGATATTCTTCAGGATCACGATGATACTGACGGCGCTGAGGATAATGGAAACCGGTGACATGTACTCTAACCTGGTATGCTCTGACTTGGACTTTGACAGCACGATGGAGATAGTGAAAGCCATAATTGAGCACACCAAATACGTGTTTGCCGAACTGTGCAATATAGAAGCACCGACGCTGGAGGACAAGAACATGGTACGAAAGAAACTGCTGCAGATACTGCCCGAAGAGTTTGACCGCGATACCCTGTTTGTGACTGCCGCCAGCATTGGAGTATCAAAGCGCACCGCCGAAAGATATATGGCCCATTACACCCAGAACGGCGACGTAGAGAGGAAGACCTATGGACTGTACACTAAGGTAAAGAATGAGGAGTAGATGAACAGCCTGAGAACAAACCGGAAAATGATGAGCTTGAGACATAGATCAAAAATAAAAGATTACCTTTGCACTGCTCCAAGGCCTGAAAGCCGGGGAGCAAAACGAAGAGTAGATTTCTGCTTGAGTTTCGGCCAGCCCTTTAAAACATCGAAATTTTATAGCGTTCAGGAGTTGAAACAAGAGCCGAATGTCTGCGCAAGGTGTATATGCAACCCAAAAAGGGTTTTACATATTCCCTTCCGCACGGCATCGGCATGTCAGCTCAAACTGAACGAGGTTTCTCGATGTACCGAAGGGCTTTTTGACTGCATGACGTATGTCGTGCGGTTTTTTGTGCCCCTTTGGAAATTGCCGGAGCAACCCCGCTCTCTTAGATGGATGATACCGGACCACATCCGACACCCACGCCCAAACAAGCCACCTGCGGCCGTAACCTGAATCCCAACCCGAAAGACCACACCCTCCTACCCGGCTTGGATAACCGTTGGACGATTGCGGAGCACAACGACCAGTGACCAGTCCAGCAGCAGCTGGCCAGCCCACTGCAAACGATGAAACAATCTGCGATAGGAACGGTGTGTCTTGGGGCGAAGGCGGGTGTACCGCGGTTTTATAGTTTTGAAAGAAAACATTATATTTGCGTATTAAAGAACTAAGAACTAGCCAATGCCTAACAATAGCAATCTACGAACAGCCCAAAAAGCCAAGCAAGATGAGTTTTATACTCAGCTTACTGATATTGAGGCTGAGTTGAAGTATTACAAGGAACATTTCAAGGGTAAAACAGTCCTTTGTAATTGTGATGACCCTAGAGTTTCTAACTTCTTCAGGTATTTTGCTATGCGCTTCCATCATTTAGGTCTCAAGCGACTTATTGCCACTTGCTACAAGAACCAGGAAGTTGATCTATTTACCCTCAATAATTCCGAGAAAGCCGTTTACATAATATATGATGGAGAAAAAGACGGGAATGCCCCAGACCTTTCTAAGATAGAAGTAAATGAACTAAAAGGCGATGGAGACTTTCGTAGTGAAGAATGCATTCAGTTATTAAAGCAAGCTGATATTGTTTGCACTAATCCACCCTTTAGTCTATTCCGAGAATATGTTGCACAATTAATAAGATATAATAAAGAGTTCTTAATTATAGGCAACATCAATGCCATTTCATATAAGGAAATCTTCCCACTTATTTTGAATAATGAGGTATGGCTTGGTGCTAGTATACATAGCGGAGACCGCGAGTTTGGAGTTCCAGACAGTTATCCGCTTGAAGCGGCAGGATATAGAATTGATGAAAATGGAAAAAAATATATCAGAATCAAAGGTGTTCGTTGGTTCACAAATATGGATTATTTAGAACGACATGAGCCATTGGAACTATACAAGAAGTATACGCCTGCTCTCTATCCAAAATACATCAACTTTGATGCTATCAATGTTGATAAGACTGAATACATACCCTATGATTATAAAGGTATGATAGGAGTTCCTATTACTTTTATGGATAAATATAATCCAGACCAATTTGAGATTATTGGAAGAAGTCTTGATCTGGCAGATATGTCTATAATAAAAAAACGATTAGGCAAGCAAAATGGTGGTCCGAGATTCTATCTTGAGGTAGATGGTAAATTGGAGCGCTTATATGAAAGACTTGTAATTAGACGAAGATAAAAGGACTTATATGAAAATAGAACTACACAAAATCAAAGTGTCAGACCTTGTTAAAGGTTACAATGAAGGAACTGATAAGATTGTCGGTTATGGAGGTCGTCTTGATATAAGACCTGAGTATCAACGTAACTTTGTCTATGATGATGAGAAGCGAAATGAGGTCATCTACACTATGTTGCGTGGTGAGAAAGGCTTTCCGCTCAACGTGATGTACTGGGTAAAAAATAGTGATGATAGTTTTGAGGTTCTTGATGGCCAACAGCGCACATTAAGCATCTGCGAATTTTGTGAAGGCAATTTTTCAATAAAACTATATGGGGAAACATACTACTTTGATACGCTGCCCAAAGACAAGCATAAGCAGATTGAGGACTATGAATTGATGGTTTATTTCTGTGAAGGTACACCTGAAGAGAAACACGAATGGTTTCGCGTTGTAAATATTGCCGGCCTCGTTCTTAAAGACCAGGAACTATTAAATGCGGTTTACCACGGTGCTTGGCTTAATGATGCTAAACGATATTTCAGCAAGTGCAAGAAGAATCATGAACCAAACTGTATGGCATGGTATAAAGGTGGCCAATATATTAAAGTAGACGTAGATAGACAAGAACTACTTGAATTGGCACTCAAATGGGCTTCTAATGACAATATCGAGGTTTATATGCGTGATAATTATAAAAAGCCAGATGCCCATGAACTGATTGATTACTATGAAAGCGTTATAAATTGGATAGAGGAAAAGTTTCCAATCTATCGAAATGAAATGAAAGGTTTGCCCTGGGGTTTTTTATTCAATGAACATAAAAACGATAATTTAGATCCAGATAAACTTGAAAAGCGTATTCAGGAATTATATCAGGATACAGATGGACTCCAAAATGCACGTGGAGTCTATCAATATGTACTAACTGGTGATGAACGCTATCTTAACTTCCGAGCATTCGACCGCACAACAAAACGCCTAGTTTATGAGCGTCAAAAGGGCATATGCCCTGACTGTGTAAAACAAGGACGTAAAAAAACACAATATAAATTTGAGGAGATGGAAGCGGATCATATTAAACCATGGAGCTTAGGTGGTAAAACCACCATCGATAATTGCCAAATGCTATGCATTGAGCACAACAGAATTAAAGGTAATAGATAAAAGACTTATCTAAAAAAGGACTATGAGTAGCACTGGATGTATATATAATCAAGACAATTCATCTCTACGGATGTTCAAATTACCCCAAATGCAAGTTTATTCTCAAATAAAGAAGGTCTGTCCAAATATACATTCACAATTACCGAGATTACTGGCCTGTACGGCAACAAATATTTGCTGTTCACAGCCTACGAGTACCCATAAATGAACAGGAACAATATTACTATAACAATGAACGAAATTTAAAAACAATTACATCGTTCTTGTACTTTACTGACTGTTCGATTCTATAGCTCATATATTCCACCTCATCGTAGAAGAAAAAATGTTCGGATTCATCAAGATAGAAGACCAAAATTCTAATACCCGTTATTCTTTGTGAACGAACTTTCTCATTTGCATTTTTCCCAAAAGTTTGATGCATACGAGGATCCTGACCAGATCCTGTTAGTTCGTATTCAACTTGACCAGTTATTTTGTCCTTTGTTTTTTTAGAAATCACTATAAAAACGTCCTTTACATAATTTACATAATAATTATTTACATCATTATACTTTATTCTTTTACCAAAGAACAGTTTGTCATAACAAGATCCTCTTTTCAAAATATTTTTTCCCCCTACATCGTAATAGCATATGCCTTCAGGGAAGGGTTTATTCTTATCAATGATAACCTCATTCTTGCTTGGTGATTTCTTTTTCTCAATCTTAGATTTAGAATGTGTTTCTTTTTTTATTACAGTTTCTCTTAATAATTTGGATATATCTACCTGTTTTTGGGGGGTAATATTTCCATTTGATTGATTTGTTTTTTCTTTTTCTATGACCAATGGACGCCTATCAAAAACGTCTGTTGTTTTCAACGTTACATCATCCTTTTTGTTTATAGTTTCTTTTACTTCATTGGTTATGACCTTTTCTTTTAAATGTGGTTTCTCTAAACGATTGTGATTTACCGTCCTAGAGTCTCTATTTCTAATTTTCTCTAGAATATACGATGCAATCTGTTTATTATCTACAAAAGACCGCGATTCGATACACACGTAAGGATACCGTGATAGTTTTATATCATTAGGGAAAGAATCTAGTTTAATTTCATTTATTACTTCCATTCTATTTTTACTTTTGAATGTAGTAATATAAAGTTTTTTGTTATGAGGGGTGAAAATATAGACATATCCTAGCCCCTGCAATGAAATTGTTTGTGGTAGGGAATAATTAATTACAGATGAGTATAAACTAGAAGCCATCCGAATGGCATATGGTTCCTCAACAATCAAAACAGACATAGGTGTTGATTTTACTCCCAAAACATAGAGAGTTGATGTTTTATCTTTGCCCCCCTCTATAGTATTATTAATGGTAGTGTATTCTCTCTTATGCTGAGATGTTATGGATTTCTTGTTCTTTTCTAAGAAAGAAATAGGAGATATCCCCCTGTATATACATGAAGTTACATCTTTATCCGGGTTGAATAATTCAAATGTAGTGCCACCATCAGAAGCACATATTGTTTCTTTTGATACCCATCTAATTTCCCTGTACCTACGAGATATCCTTTTATCTTTTCCATTATATACTCTCCAATCCAGACCTTCTTTTACAAAATATATTTCATCTCTTTGCCATTGGACCATATCCAACATACTTACACATTGTCTTGGCTCAAGATCAAATGTTTTTGTGTCTATTATAGAGAATTTCCCCTTTTTGATAACAACTATTGTGTTTTTGTGTATTTCCTCTACATCATCCCAGCCCATTTTGGGAGCAGATAATTCTCTGGCATTATTACAATCTATTAGATATACTGAGCCATTGCTTTTTCCTACATGATACCCAGAATAGCAGCATTTTGAGATATTCTCAAAAGAACGAGTTATATTGTATTGTGTAAGTAAAACGTAATTAGATTTTAAAGAATAATAATCCTCATTCCATCCTACAATATGATTATCTCCATAGATATTAATTGAGTCAAATTTCCTTGTACCAAAAGAAGGATGTATAACTAATAAATCCCCGTTTTTGTTCTTGATCTTATAAGCCCCAACTTGTAATGATGTCATCCCATCCTTGTCAACAGCACTAATAGTTTTACCATAGTCTTGATGATTATCTTTAATCGTTAAATGATATTCATCAGGCATTCCTTTCTGAATTAAGAATTCCTTAGTCTTACTAATTGATGGTTTGGAAGCAACAAAAAGAAGTTGCAATTTATCCCATTTGACTATATAAGGCATATTAAGCATGTCAACAACAAGCTTAGTATCCCAAAGGTCAATTCTATATTCAATTATGTCAAGAATGGAATTAAAGTACTTTTTTACTATTAGGGATTTGAAATAAGAAGCAATCTTAAGTAACAATTCTTTCTTTGCCCACATTTTGGACAGAGACGAATATTCAAAAATGATTGTATTATCAAATTTTTGAAAACCACATTCACATATTTCAAAGCATTTTGATTTTGAAAATAGATTATCTCTGGAAGTAGGTAAATACAAGAAAAACGCCAATTGAGTATCTACATGAACAATTACACAGTCCCCGATTTGCAGACTCTTCTCCAAATCAGATTCCGATTGAACATATGATAAATACAGCAATTTCATGCGTCCGGTTTAATTACCATAATTGAGTAAATCTTCCATAGATGTACCCAAAAAATAATCCTCAATGAAATTCCAACGTGTTGTGTTATCCATTTCATGAGTAAAGAAATGAATAAACAACTGTTTGGAATACTCGAATTTGTTGTAGATATCTTCTAACATATCATTCGTGTAATCATCTTTGCGCACCAATAAATTCAGATAGAACGGATTATTGATACGAACAAATATTGAAGGTTTCTCGCCACCGATACGTTCATATGTTGCCAACCCAAGACTATTTAATAATTGCGCCATTACAAACATATCATCCTCCGGGCGTGAATATTTAATAGTCTCTTGGCTTTCCTGATTTACATTTTGGAAAAACAGACTCATAAATTTGGCACGAGCAGCCGGATAACCATTACTTGTTATTTGTAAATGTGTAACCTCATCCCCGGATGATTGATGATAAAATTTGCAACAAGGATTATCATTACTACAATACACAAGCTTGAAAGACTCAAAAAACTGTTCAATCATTTCAGGTGTGTAACCACCCAGATAGTCTTTACGAACAGTTTCGATTGGCAATCTAGTATGTGTATTTGACATTTTATCTAATATCTTTTCTGAAACATCAAAGAAGTGTCCAAGTTGTCTTTTGATATCTTCATATTCTTGATCCAAAGAAAGAACTAGCTTGTTTATAATCGAGATATTATCAAGAACTTGCATTGACGGATATTCCAAACTACCTGTTCCAAGAAGATATTTGAAATTACTAAATGTCAATCCACTGAAATGATCGTTCCACAATTGTTCACAATTGAGAATAAAGATATTTTTCTCATCGTCAATAGGAGTGTAATATCCATTCAATTGCTTTCTAAAATCACTTATGCTATTAAAAGGAACACTGATATATGATTTGCTGAATAGATTCTTGGGTCTGACTATTAATATATTATAGTTCAGTTTCCTTTGCAAATCATTACTTATTAGCAACAATGTAGATTTTACTTTCTGATCAAAATCAACATTGTCCCCAGGATATAGGTAACTGAAATCTTCTGGAGCTATTATCATATTGCGTTTCCTTCCTTTAAGATTGAATAAGGACATGAGTTTTTTTAATACCCCTTTTACCTGATAAGGTTTTATGGCAGATAAACCAAACAGCTGTTTTGCAAACTTAAGGTCTTTCTCCATAAAATCAATTTTTGCTATGCCCTGCAAGTCTTCTTTTCTGGCAGCACGACCTATTTCCTGAACATAATCTGACAATGAGCCGGATGGGGCATGGTGATATACAACATTTATATCAGAAACATCTATTCCCATTCCGAATGCCTTCGTTGCAAGCATAATTATTTTTTCACCTGTTTTAAATGCAGATGCGCTTACATTTCTATCTATTGAGTTCATGCCGCCATGGTATCTGGCTATTTTATCCTGTACATCACCAAGCTCTGCGTTATATATAAAATTATCAATGTCTTTTTTATATGGGAAATAGACTATTGATTTTTGATGATTCTGAATAGCATCCCTTATAAAATTAGCTGTCAACTGTATACGTTGAGCAGTATAACCTTTAACCGCTTGTGGCTTCCCTATTTCAAATATGATATCATCCCTTCTCACTACACCAATGTACTTTATACAAGGAGCCATAAAAAGAGAATCTATTGTTTCAAAAACCATGTCGTTTTTACGACTTGGATCCCAAACCGCAGTTGCTGTTAATGCAAAAATTGGGAAAGAATAATTGAGAATTCTCTTGGATGATCTCAAATATGAGCCTAAGAACCAATAGTCAACTCTGAAATCTCTGCCCCATGTTGTAACTGTATGTGCCTCATCAATTACAAGTAATCCGATATGTCTATCTCCAATAAAAGTGTTGATGGTATAAGACAGTAATAATTCAGGAGAAACATATAGTATATTAATGACACCATCACGCACACCTTCCAAGATACTTTCTTTTTGCTGAGGTGTTTTATTGCTATTAAGAGTTGCTACACCGGGGTATTTCCCTTGTAAATGGTTTACCTGATCCTCCATTAATGCGACCAAAGGAGATACTACAATTGTCAATGCTTCATATTTCTCTGCCAAATAAATTGCAGATAACTGAAATAGAAGAGACTTACCGGCACCTGTTGGTGCTGTCAGTAAAATGTTGTTCATGTTATCACCACCATTTAAACAACATTCAGCTTGTCTAATAACAGTTTCAATTATTTCCCCCTGGGATATATTAGAGACAGTCCTGTCAACTATCAAATCATTATATATTTTGAGATCTCTAAATGAATCATACCCCCATATCCTTTTTAATGTTTCATTTAATTCCGGACGAATGTCAGACCTGATATTAACCCTTTTTGCATAAAAATGAAGGTTTATTCCCAGTTCTTGTGAAAACTGTCGTAATAGAAACAATTTGTTATTTATTTTGGCATTCTGCTCCACAATATACTTGTCACTAGGAAGATTTCCATCATAATACAGTTGCTCTAACAACATATCAATACTATTACCTTCTAATGACAAAATAGGATAATCTGCACCACTGTTAGCTTCAAACTCAATACCACCAATTAAAGGATTTATGAGATTGGCAGTTTGGATACATGTGTCGGTATCATTAAACTTTATATATTCTACATATTCATTGTTGTCCTCAAGTATACAATTAGAGTAAAAATTGCTATATAATCCATTGGTTTCAGAGTTTTCAAATGAATCACTTTCATAATCTGGAATATGCGATGTCGTTGGATTAATATACCGACTTAGTAAATTGTTAGTTAAAATATAAAACTTCTTTCCCAGACTAGATATTTCAGTCAAGTTTGAACACAAAGTGAGTAAACTCTCATATGTGATATATGCTATACCGCTTTGTGATTGAGATATACCAATCATTAGCTGCATAAAAGATTCCTTATCAATATTTACGAAACCATCTTCTAAAGCGAAATCATCAAGAAATCTGAATCCATTATTCTGAAGATACTTTATTTGTGCCGGTAAGAATCCTTTAAGAACACAGATATCTATATCATGTATCTGTTTTATCCTCTTTATTATAAGGTCTATTACTTGCATATTGATTAATAATTAGTAAACACAAATATATGAATATATGTTTACTGATTACTACCTATTTTTTTAGAAAATGATATAGATGTTTTATATTTGTAATACCAATGTAGCTATTGACCAGTATAGATATTGCTTACCAGGATTGTTGTATAATATGTTAGATTGGGATGACTTTGATATGCATGAGGACGATGAGGACTACATCGAGTCTCAGAAACGCAAGCAAAAGGAAGAGGAGCAGCAGAAAAAGCTGCGATATTGATACGACTAATCCCCGCTACCAAGAGCAGACGGTAGCGGGGATTTTTTAATTCAGTCTATCAGGACGAGACGTTTTCCGGTCTCATCCAGACGGACATGATGATTGAAGTCTGTGCTACGGCCGTCATTTACTGCCGATATGTCAATGCCACGATTCCGGAACTCATCTATGAGTGCTGCAATACAATTAGCACGCATAGATACCCAGCCGGGAACACCGACTTCCCTGTTAAAAGACTCTACTAAACTCTGTGATGATGATGTAGCGAAACGCGCAGCGTACTCTTGATAGTACTTGTTGTGTGATTCTGTACTCATAATTAGGATCTTGTTTTGAAGTTAATAATATGCTTCCACATCGTTCCTTGACCACCGTGGCATCCTAAGTTGCTCGGTTGGTGCGGTGGGCCCCATGGGGCTCCTGCTCTTGATGCTGAGACAAAGGTATGGAGAATAATGATTGTATGCAAACGAAAGAATCATATCATTTTTTCATACCTTTGGGCAAAAGGACCTGATTATGCAAACAATAATTATTGACCAACCACTTGCAACTCTGATTGTTTACGGATTAGAGGAGAATGTACCGCCCTTATTTAAGGGTATGCTGAAGAGCGAGGAAGAAGTTATTGTTGCATCCAGTTCAAAGAAACCTACCCCAGGTTCAATATTACCCAAAATTAAAGATAAATACGTCTTTTACCGTAAAGCCATTGGATTGCCTGATTATGACAAACTTCCTATCTACAAGTTTGTAGGTTATGTGAAGGTAAACAATGGTAAGATTGAGTCATCTTGCGTTCTACCTAATCCAGTCGCTCTACCCAAGGATGTCATGCCCTATAGGAATATGTTTGACTTTGATATTGATTCTAACCGTTCGATCAAGAACATGCTGAATAATCCAAGTCTGCTTAAGGATGATAACGGTGATATTGCAAGGGCTAAAATAGAATGGGAAAAGGTTCTTGAAGAAAAAGAACTGGCTAAAAAGCCACAACGGCCTGACAACAGATTGTCTTATGGAGAGAAGCCCACAATCCAACCTGTTTCAGAGCTAAACATCCAAGATGGTCTTTCTACCACCGAGAAGAATACTAACGTTCCACCGGAGAACAATATTAAGACTATAGCAGCTGTAATTGGTATGATTGTTTTTTTAGTGATAATTGCCATAATCATCATTAAAGACGTTAATATCTTAATTTATATCGGTGCCTTTATCTGGCTTTTGTTTTATATCATTGGCTATTTCAGAAAATAAACCATCTATTGCACAATAATGCTGGTGGGCGCTTGCTCACCAGTTTTTGTTTCCAGTTGCAGGAGCCGGACGTTCGGATTGGGGAGCATCGTGGAGAGGCGTAAGCGGAGCCCCCTGGAGGATCCCGTTAAGAACGGCACTTGTTTGACGAACGTTCCGGCCACGAAGTGGTCGGAAAAGGAGGAGTTTGCCGTTTAGGGTCCGGAAGGGAGGCGGAGTAGCCTCGGAGCGTTGTCTCCCCAATCCGAATGCCCGGCGGTGCTTGGAAACATCGCACATCGGCCCAAATATCGGACATCGGCCCCGATTAAACATCGGCCATAAAGACCAATGAAAACCAAACAAAAACCAACGAAGAACAAATTTGCACAAGGGGCGGTTTTGTGTGTAAAATAGTGCTCTGAATAGTTGCAAAAGGGATTTTTAGTGTATATTTTTGTGTAGCAAATTAAGGTCACAACAGGATCTGATACCATGAAAACACAACCATCTGTTCCCTTTGGCGAGATGTCCGGCAGCGCGGGTATGGTTACTGCCCGCAGCACGAGATTCGGAACCATACTGAGCGGACGTTGCCATCAGCCGGGGCGTGTTACTCCCAATCAAAAAAACAGTCGTGCTCTGTTTGCCCGTGTGGGCAGGAGCTTTAAGCGCCTTACTCAGGAGCAGGCTGAGGCGTGGGCTGCGTTTGCTGCAGCTCATGCCTTTGGGAGCCGCATGCGGACTCAGAGTCCGGCGATTAACGCTTACGTGACTCTGAACTGCAACCGTGCGCTGCTGGGACTGGAGATGCTGGCGGTGCCACCTACGGAGATTCCGGCTATTCCGGAGGTTGAGTACAGCAATATCATTGTTACTCCTGGACTGATACAGTTTTCCAGACTTGTGAATCCGGGTACCGGGTTCAGGCTGGCAGTAAGGATGAGTGCTGCAGCAAGTGCGGGCAAGACTTATGGAGGTGGGTTGCCGGTGCTGGTGGATGCGGGATTTATTCCTGAGCAGAACTTTGCGGATGTGACCAAGGTCTATACGGACCGCCTGACGGTGAAGCCCACGCCCGGGCAGAAATATTTTGTTGAGACCAGCTGGATGAGTGTGGCCACGGGGCTGGCCGGGACTACCAGGTGCGATGACAGAATATGTCAATGTGATTTATAAATATGGGTATTATGAGCTCAAGATATACCAAGAGAAAAACAAACTAATTAATCAACCATTTAAAACATTTACTACTATGAAGTACGCTCCATCTATTGCGTTCGAGGAGATGAGTGGAAGCGCCAAGGGCGTGACCGCTGCTAAGGCCAAGGGCCGCAAGTATCTCCGTAACCGCGGTTATGGCAAGAAGACCACTACCGCCAGTCAGTCAACCGTTAAGGGTATCTTTAAGCAGCTCTCCCAGAGCTGGAAGAACCTGACCACTGCTCAGATCAGTGCCTGGAACAACCTGGCTCAGAGTCAGGCCGGCCGCTCAATTCTGGGTAATGCCGCCAAGATATCCGGTCTGAACCTTTACCAGAGGCTCAACTTCTGGATTATCCGTTGCGGCGGCAATGCTGTGGCCAATCCTCCTGCCCTGGTGGGTGTGGATGCTCCTGCAGCAGCTACCGTTCAGCTCAATGCTGAGGAGTTCAAGTTCACTCTGGTAAGTATTCCGGAGAATGTGGCTAATCTGCGCCTTGTGATTGAGGCAAGTGCTCCGCACAGCCACGGTGTAAGCAATGCTTTTGATAAGGCATCGGCTTTTGCTGATCCTTTCTCTGTGGTTGCTGATACCATGGACATCAAGGCCGCTTATGACAATAAGAACGGCGCACCGAGTGCCGGCCGCCCGAAGATTTTCATGCGCTATTTCTACGTTAACGCTGTTACCGGTGAGAAGAGCGCTGATATCCTGAAGGAGGTTGAGCTGGGTGCTTCAAATGACCCCTTTGACGAGAGTCAGAATGGCGGTGGTGGCGAGTAAGCCCACGCTGAAAGCGCAGATATCGCAGAAATTGGTCCCCTTCAGGGTGTTCCCCTGTGGGGGACTTTTTGTTTAACCATTAAAAGTTTGATACTATGAGATACAAACC
>Ga0310690_10005685_pt1 | contig 16780 bp, 15 predicted proteins | sample AusTroGonzalo_MG_2_FD_207661 | JGI IMG/M metagenome (GOLD analysis project Ga0310690, IMG submission 207661) | Bovine rumen microbial communities from tropical cattle in Woodstock, Queensland, Australia - Gonzalo_04 (v2) (version 2) | ecosystem: Host-associated > Mammals > Digestive system >... | reverse complement strand
GTGCAGGAACCGCTGCAGCATATCTGCCACCTGCTGTTTGGTGGAGTGTCCGTTGCCGGTGATGGCCATCTTGATTTTCATCGGCGAGTACTCGTATATCGGTACGTCGCGTGAGAGTGCGGCGGCTATCGCCACGCCTTGTGCGTGTACGATCTTGATCATCGTCTGCGGGTTCTTGTCCACGAACTGCGTCTCAATGGCCAGACAGGTCGGGTGGTGCTTGTCGATGAGCTGTTGGATGAAGAAGAACTCCTGTTGCAGCCGTGCATACTGGTCATCCAGCTTGTGCACGTCCAGTGTGCTGAACTCCTTTATCTCCGCTTTCTGTCCCACAGTGTGCAGGATGGCGTAACCCATATACAATGTACCCGGGTCAATTCCGAGAATACAATGTTCGTTTACCAGCTTGTCCTGCATTTTTTAATTGATAATGGATAAACGATAAATGACATTCTGCTGTGCAATGTCAATTGTCAATTATCATTTATTATTTGTTTCTCATCCGCAGTGAGCCGGAGAACACCACCAGTATAGCGCCGGCCACCAGCGCATAATCGCCGTACGGCTCTATCTCCTGTGTGGACAGCACCGCTCCTACGGCTACCACTATCAGTCCTATTATCAGTAGTATCTTTCCGGTTTTCATTCGTGTCTTTTGTCTTTTAGCAGCGCGGGGGCCCCAAAGAGCTTGCTCGCGTGGGGTGCATTGTTGCGGTCTATTTTACAATATACACATCCTCATTCGGTGCGTGCATGTGATAGTGTTCGCGTGCGTACCGCTCCAGACTGTCGGGGTGGGACAGTGTTTCCAGTTCGCGTTCGTAGGTGGCTATGTTCCTGCGGCTTTCCTGTATCTGACGGCGGATGTGGCGTTCCTGGCGGGCGCGTTTCACCTGCTTGACGATACACTGGTCACCCACAAACAGGAAGAACACACCGAAGATGAGTGTGGTTATGGTGTACTTGTTCAGTACCCATTTGTCCAGCCACGGGTGTTTGCTGATAAATGCCTGAATGTCGGAAAACGTCTTTTTAGCCATCTGCTGTGTGCGGATTTCGTCCGTTTGTCGAAATCGCTTACAAAGTTACGAAAATTATTTGACATATGCAAATAAATTTCCGTTTTTCCTGTAAAATTCTCCACAAAACTGCATAACGTCTTTCAAAATGGGTTTATGCGACCATCGGCAGACGGATAAACGGACGGAATTTGCAGCCCGTTATGCGGTGAACCGTTGAAATGTCGCTACCAGAAATCCGAAGAAGTTCGGATAGAGCTTCTTATACCCTTCGGGATTACGCTTGTGTGCCTCATGCAGTTCGTGATAGTACGCGGCTTTCTCGGGGTCACGTTCTGCGGCATTTGCCAACAGGACGCAAATCAGGCTCTGATGCAGCCAAAACCGAGTCAATCCTAGGGTTTACTCACATTTTTGTAAAACCTCCATCTTGGGAAAGCGGAGACATCGGTCGCTCTTATTGCGCTGTGTGCAATCCGTGCGACCTGATTGTCGAACGCGTTGCAAAGTTACGAAAATTTTAGACATTTGCAAATTTTCTTACATCTTATAGTCATTTGCCCCTTTTCGTCACCTCTATATAGCATTTCCCCTGTGCCTAACCATACCGGCGTTTCGTCCATTGCGTCGGGATACTATCCCGACAACGGCTCCCAAGAGCCGCCTTCCCCTTCCCGCCACCACACAATAGCGCCGGCATCCCTGCCGCCACTACCACTTTGTTTATTGCGTTCGAATTGTATTCGAACAACGGCTCCCGGAGCCGCCTCCCCCTTCCCGCCATCACACAATAGTGGCGGCACTTCTGCCGCCACTACCACTTTGTTTATTGCGTTCGAATCATATTCGAACAACGGCTCTAGAGTCGACTGCCCGTCACGTTATACGCCTTCCCGTCACGCAGGATAATCAGCTGCCCGTCTATCAGCATCTTGCGCATACGGGTGTCGCCTGTGGTAACGTTTTCAACCGCATTTGGACCATCGGCGGTCGTGAACGATTGCGTTGTTGTCTGGAGCACTTCGCCGTTTTCATCCTTGGCCGTAATGGTCAGGTCGTAGCTCGTGCCTGCTTCCAGACCGATGACGGTGAACGAGAAGCCCGAGGCTTGCGTTGAATGGTCACGTGCCGGAGCAGCAAAGACTATCTCTGTCAACTGGCCGTTGGCGTTGAACACAAGCGTGCAAATCACATTGCCGTTCTTGTCCTTGATAACCAGCTCGTAGGTTGCTGCATTATCTACTGCAGGCCAAACGACAGCGGCAGTAGTCTCTGTAGGCGTTACTTTTACATCGTTCGTCTCGACGGTGACAGCACCTAAGGGACGCACGTCATACATGCCCCAGAAGTCATGTGCTTTGTACGTAGCCAGATAATCGGCTGGAACATAGATAATCGTGCTATACGGCAAATTGTAATAGAACGCACCTTCCTTCATCGTAGGCGGACGCTGGCAGTAGCAGGTGATGGATGCAAATTCGTAACAGCTGCTATATGCATTATGCTCTATCACTTTTACGGACGAACCGATAATAATGTTTTTAATATGATAGCAATCATCGAAAGCATCTTCGCCGATAATGGTTATCTCATTGCCGATGGTTACGGCTTCTGCATCGTAGGTATAGGTGTAATTATCCGTCAACTCACCTGCTCCTGTTATCTCAAGGGCTTTTGTCTGGGCATCAAATGTCCAAGTCAGCGCCTCGTCCTTGCCGCATTTGCCTGTCGGCAGATAATCAAAGACAGCCTCCATTGTAGTGTCTTGCGTCAGTTCAATTGTTCGCGGATTATCGGTATTACCATCTGCCCATTTGACGAAATAGAATCCACGGTCAGGTTCTGCGGTTAGCAGTAAAGTTTCATCACAGATAGTATAGTCTCTATTATAGATAATATATCCGTTCTCTGCTTTCGTTGTTATCGTATATGGCGACGGAGTGTATCTAATGTTATTACCATAGTTGCTAAATATTACTGTTTTACGTATATTTCCCTATCATAAAATCAGGAGAATGTGCCAAGTTGGTATTGACACATCCTCCATCTTTTTTGGCGGTTAAGTGATAGCTCCTTTACCTTACCTCCAACCCTTGCACATCATACATCTTCTCCCCGCTGTGGATGAGGTGTTATATCATGTTCGATTGTAGGTCTTGTTGATATCATAGTCTACCAAGACGAACGCCTAACTTGAAATATGCGAAGTGGTCACAGTCCGTTTTATTACCCCACAACTCATAACCGACACCAAAAACGAACCTCTTCACTTCTCCGCCTATGCCTACTCGGAAGAATGCACTCAACGGAAGTTCATCATTGGTATTATACGAAGTTTTGTCACCATATGCATTTACAGCTGTAACATGTGTAACAAAAGAGAAGATAGGGCCTGCTGCTATCTCTGCTGTGGGGCGGAAAATTTCACTACGAACAGGAATAAAGACGCGTGTATCAATATAAACCGGCATTCTACATGTGCTAACAGACATTGATCCTCCATAAAGGTTCATGCCAGCAAATGCCGAGTTTATTCCTACTCCTCCTCCAAAGAATAAAAGATTGCCTATTTTGCTGCCGAAAATTGCATGGACATCAAATCCTCCTAAAACAGGATTCAGTGTAACAGAAGAGCCCGTTGCTGCTTTGGTGGATTCTTTACCAACTATTCCTGATGCTTCGAGGTAACATACAAAATCGGAAGGTCGCTTTTCTTTTATTGGTTCTTCTACATCTGGACTTGGAACACTTGCAGTCATTTCAGGAACAATCTCATATTCCTTAGTCATGGTCGGCTGCTTTTGTACTTGATTGAACATCTGCACTTCGCCATTCTGATATACAATCAGTTGTATTTCAGAAGTTGAGAGTACAAAAAGCGGACCATCAAGATTACTAATCTTGCGATACTTGACATTTTCCGCACTCACTTCTTCAATTTTGGACTCGATGCGTTTGCTGTCTCGTGTAACGATTATGTCCTGTGAGAACACTACGATTGCCATAAGGCTGGCAATAGATAAGAGAAATAACTTTTTCATTGTAATCGAATTAGACCTGTGAACAGGAAGTTTATATTGTGGTTTACATATATACATAGAAAAGCGCGGAGTCCAATTGGTCTTCACGCTCGATGAGGGCTTCGCAATCCCCGCTAAAAGTAGAAAACAACCGACGTCCACGCCCGATATGCAAACCCACCTCGCCCTTTGATGGGCGTGGACGGAATATATACATATCCACGAGGACATTCATCGTTGTTGTATGGACTTTTAACTATGAATTTTGCGAAGATTCCATCGAGTCGCAAACAACGTCAATAAACGCCTTTTTATGTCACCGCTTTGATACGCTGTCGGTGCCAGCGGCAAAGAGATGAAAACCTTTGCGGCTGCAAAGGTACGAAAAATATTTGATATTTGCAAGTCTGATATGAAGATTTTTTGCAAACAGCCACAAGAAAGTGTCGTTTTATTTGGATATTTCGAAAAATTGTTGTATCTTTGCAACGGAAAACCATTATACTGCTTAAGCCATGTGAGCGGAGTAGGGACAATTGCTGTCACGAATCTCGCATCACAACCCAGACAAAGCGCAAATTATGACAAAAGAAGAAACATACCAAACCCTCTTGCCGCAGTTGCAGGCACTCGTAGCCGGCGAGACCGACCGGATAGCCAACATGGCGAACATCGCGGCGGCTCTGCATGAGGCCTTTCATTTCTGGTGGACGGGTTTTTACCGCGTGGAGGCCAACGAGCTCGTTCTGGGTCCGTTTCAGGGACCGATAGCCTGCACGCGTATCCCTTATGGCCGCGGCGTATGCGGCACGGCGTGGCAGCGTGGGGAGACAGTGGTGGTGCCGGACGTGCACCAGTTCGCCGGACACATTGCCTGCTCGAGTGCCTCCAACAGCGAGATAGTGGTTCCCATCCGCCGTGGCAGCGAGATAATTGCCGTGCTGGATATCGACAGCACGGATTTCAACACCTTTGACGACATCGACCGTCAGTATTTGGAGCAGATACAGTTATGACAGTCATCTTTGATCTGGACGGCACCCTGCTCAATACGATTGACGATCTGGGCTACGCGTGCAACTATGCGCTGGAGCGTACGGGTTTTCCTACGCACCCGATAGAGGCCTATCCGGCCAAAGTGGGCAACGGCATCAACAATCTCATCCGTCGTGCCTTGCCGGAATCGCAACGCGCGGAAAATATAGTATTGCGCGTGCGCGAACACTTCGTGCCGTATTACAACCAGCACAACTGCGACTACACGCGTCCGTATGACGGCATACCCGAACTGCTGACGGCACTCAAGGCGCAGGGACACCGGCTGGCTGTCGCCAGCAACAAGTACCAGGCTGCCACCGAGAAGATTGTCAACCATTTCTTTCCCGGGGTGTTTGACGTCATTCTGGGCGAAAGGGCAGGCGTGGAGCGCAAACCCGATCCGCAGATCGTGTTCGATATCTTGAACCGCTTGAACAAATCCGATAATGTCCTGTACATAGGCGACAGTCTGGTGGATTACGAGACGGCTAGAAATGCCGGAGTCCCGTTCGTAGCCTGCTCGTGGGGTTTTGTGCCGCGCGAGACGCTTGTGGCTGCGGGAATAGCCGCTATTGTTGACCGACCGGAAGAATTAGTGTCCTTATCAAGCGGATGGTAGTACCTCTGCTTTGCGCCAGAACATAATATGTCCTATTCGTTTGCCGCATATCTCCCGTATTACCGCCGTAACCTGCGGCTGGCTTTTCCTGTCATGCTCACCCAACTCGGTGCTGCATTGGTCGGACTGTTTGACACCATTATGGTCGGGCACTACGGCACAACGGATCTGGCGGCGGTCAGTTTCTCCAATGCCTTGTTCTTCACCGTCATGGTGTTTGCGATGGGTGCGTTGATGGCAGTCACGCCGGTTGTCAGCTATGCGATGGGTGCCGGCGAGGGTAGGGAGCGTATAGCCGCACTGCTGGCTAACGGATTGGGGTTCACGCTGCTTGTGTCGCTGCTCGTACTGGTGCTGCTTGTTCCCTGTATTCCGCTGCTGCATTTGTTCGGCCAGGAGCCGGATGTCGTTCAGTGCGCCCGTCCGTATTACGTGTATATCGTGCTCTCCATTGTGCCGTTCTTGTTCTTCTGCCTCTTCAAGCAGTTTCTGGAAGGTCTGGGCAACACCACGGTGGCTATGGTTATCACGGTGGCATGCAATATGCTGAATATCCTGCTCAACTACGTTTTTATCTACGGTCATTGGGGCGCTCCGGCTATGGGGGCCGCCGGTGCGGGACTGGCTACGCTTATTGCCCGTACGCTCACTGCCGTCAGCTTTGTCATCGTCCTTATGTGGCGGAGGCGCTGGAGGCAGTACGTCGTACTTGTCCGCCGCGAAATGCTTAGCTGGAGCGAGGTGAAGCGTCTCATAGGTATAGGTGTGCCTATCGGTATGCAGTCGTTTGTCGAGGCGTTTCTCTTCACCTCCTCGTTCGTTATCATTGGTTGGATCAACAAGGAGTCTCTGGCTGCCCACCATATAGCCAATCAGTTGGCTGACCTGACCTTCATGCTTGCTCTGGGGATAGGTGCTGCTACCACCATCCGCGTTTCGTTTCAGTTGGGTAGCGGTGACCTGCAGGCTGTTCGTATGGCGAGCCGTGCCTCCGTTCATCTGTGTCTGTTGATGAACACGATAGGCGCCGCACTGATGATCTCGCTCCGCAATTATCTGCCGTACATCTTTACCGACGATGCCGAAGTGATTGACTTAGCCGGCCCGTTGATTCTGATAGCCGGACTGTTTCAGTATGCCGACGGCCTGCAGTGTATCGGCGCAGCCATGCTTCGCGGCATTCAGGACGTGCGCGTGCCGATGGTCATAGCCTTCCTCGCATATATAGGGGTGGCTTTGCCTTTGGGCATAGTCCTCACGTTCCCGTTAGGCATGGGTGCCAAGGGAATGTGGATTGCGTTCGTCCTGGGCCTGGCTATTCCGGCGGTGTTCTATCACATCCGCTTTCACCGGCAGCTGGCTGAACTGACTAATAAGAAAAAGGAATAAATCTCCACTCGCCGTTGACGGGCTTTACGCCTGCACGATGCGTACAATGAGGTCAATCGCCTTGAGCATCGACGGGATAGGCAGGTACTCATAGCGGCTGTGGAAGTTCTCGCCTCCGGCAAAGATGTTCGGGCAGGGCAGCCCCTCGAACGACAGTCGCGCTCCGTCCGTGCCGCCGCGTATGGGTTGCACCTTGGGTGTGATACCTGTCTCCTGCATGGCTTTCTCCACGCGCTCAACCACGTGCATTACCGGCTCGATTTTCTCACGCATGTTATAGTACTGGTCGCGGATGTTAATCTCCACAGTGCCTTCACCGTACTCGCGGTTGACCTTGCGAACCAGATGCTCCAGTTCGCGTTTGCGGCTCTCGAAACGTGCATGGTCGTGGTCACGTATGATATATGTGAGCGTTGTTTCCTCCACAGTACCCTGCATGCCTATCAGATGGTAGAAACCCTCATAGCCTTGCGTGTGCTCGGGCGTTTCCCAACGCGGCAGCATAACGGCTATCTGGAATGCGATACGCATGGAGTTGACCATCTTGTGGTAGGCTGCACCCGGATGCACGTTCACGCCGTGCACCTTGATGGTGCAGTAGGCGGCGTTGAAGTTCTCGTACTCCAGTTCGCCTATGGCGCCTCCGTCCATCGTGTAGGCGAAATCCGCACCGAATGCCTTGACATCAAAGTGGTCGGCACCCTGACCGATCTCCTCGTCAGGCGTAAATCCGATACGCAGCTTGCCGTGCTTGATTTCCGGATGCGCAATCAGGTACTCGCAGGCACTGACAATCTCGCATATTCCTGCCTTGTCATCCGCACCGAGCAGCGTCTTGCCGTCAGTGACGATGATATCCTGACCGATATAGTGCTTTATCTCCGGGAACTTGGCGGTCTCCAGTACAATGTTCTCCTGCTCGTTGAGCACGATATCGTTGCCGTCATAGTTCTGCACAATGCGTGGCTTGATATGCTTGCCGCTAGCGTCCGGTGCGGTGTCCATGTGCGCAATCAAGCCGATGACGGGCGCATTGTCCGTGTTAGCCGGCAGGGTAGCCATTATATAGCCGTTACTGTCCAGGCTGACTTCCTGCAGACCGATGCTGCGTAGCTCATCGGCAAGGTAACGGGCAAACTCCATCTGTCCGGGAGTGGAGGGCGTCAGGTTGGTCAGGTCATCGCTCGTTGTGCAGAACGACACGTATTTCAGAAATCGGTCAATCGGGTTGGTCATAGTACGATATTCATTTTTTCAGGTTTTCCCTGTATGTATGCAAGTATATTGTCTTCAATATTATGGCACATGGCTATGCGTCCTTCCCACGTGCCTGTGCCGGTATGGGGTGACAGAACCACATTGTCCATCCGCAGCAGTTCGTCCGTAATCTTTGGCTCGTGCTCGTACACATCCATTGCGGCGCCGGCGATAATGCCGTTCTGCAGCGCGTGAACCAAAGCCTCTTCGTCCACATGTGCGCCGCGTGCCGTATTGATGAGGTACGCACTGCGCTTCATCATTCCTAACTCCTGTTGGCCGATCAGGTGGTGCACCTCAGGCGTATAGGGTAGGTTGAGCGAAACGAAATCGCTGTCTTGCAGAACGGTCTGGAAATCCGCGTATGCGGCGTTATACTGCGTCTCGATACTCTCCGGCAGCCGGTGGCGGTTGTGATATATGATCCTCATTCCGCTTGCCGCTGCGCGACGTGCCAGGGCTTGCCCTATGCGTCCCATGCCTATGATACCCAGGGTCTTGCCGTACAGCGACCGGCTGAGGTTGTTCATCACCGCCATGGGCTGGCATGTACCGTTGCGCAGGGCGCGGTCGAACTCGCTCACACGTCGTGCCACGTCTATCATCAGGGCAAACGCCAGCTCGGCGGTAGGCTCTATCACCGGTTGCGGCGTGTTCGTCACACGTATGCCTCGTGCGCGGCAGGCGTTGAGATCGATGTTGTTGTAGCCTGCGCCGAAATTGGCTATCAGCCGGAGTCCGGGCGCTGAGGCTATCGTCTCCGCCGTCACAGGCTTGTCGAAGGTGCTCACCAGTATATCCGCCTCGTTCAGCGGCGCATACAGTGTATGCTCGTGGAGCCGTGTCAGCCCCTCGGCAGGCAGTTCGGTGGTGAAAGCGATACGCATGCTTACTCGGTGGCCGGGGTGTCAATAGGTTGTGTCAGTGTGTCCGTCGGCTGCAGCATCAGCGTGTCAGTCGGGATGGCAAGACTGTCCATAAGGAGCGAGTCGGGCATCATGCCGAGTGTGTCAGGCGGTACAGGCTCATGCTTGCGCAGCATGGTGATTGTTCCGTCAGTCGATGCAACGACTACTGCCGTGTCGCCCAGCGTGCAGGGGGTGGTGAGCAGGCTGTTGCCTGCCTTGTGCTGCCACTTGGGCTCACCTGTCCGTGCATCCAGTGCGATGACCAGACCGTTTTTGGTGGTCACAAATAGCGTGCTGCCATCCACTATGAGTTGTGAGGGCGCGCAGTCGTATCCGTACCCGGCATCGGTTGCCCAAAGCAGTGTGTCGGCTTTGAGGTCGATGGCGATAATCGTGTCCTGTGTCGTCTTGGCGTAAAGGATGGAGTCGTTCATTCCCAGCGACTCGCGTACTGCCCAGCGGTCGGTACGCAGGTTCACGGTTCCCGAGTCGGCATTCAGTGCAGTCAGATAACCGTCCGGCGCTACTATATACACGCGCTTGTCATCGCAGCACGGCGTAACGGCTGCAGGCGACAGGCGGTAGTCCGTCGAGTCGTTGCTCCATTGCCACAGCAGTTTGCCTTTGCGTTTGTCCAATGCGTAGAACTTGCCGTCCCATGCACCGACGAATATCTTGTTCTTGTATACAAGCGGCTTGGCTATGCAGTAGTTGCCCAGCCCGCGGTAGGTCCATACGGGTGCGCCGGTCATGAGCTTGAGCGCGTAGAAGCAACTGTCCGAACTGCCGACATAGACCATGCTTCCGTCAATGGTGACGGAGCCGGTTATGGGCTTGCCCAGTTTCTGACGCCACAGCGGTTTGCCGTTGTCCACTGATAGACAGTATATCGTTCCGTTGGCGCTGGCGAATACGACGCGTCCGTCTTTGATGTCCGATGACCCGACAATACGGCCGGTTGTCTTGTAGCGCCACAGGATACGTCCGTTGGTTATGTCCAGGGCGTAGAACGTACCGTTGTCGTCACCGATATAGATACGTCCGTAGCGCTCGGCAGGAGCGGCGTAGAAGGATGCGGGTAATTGGCGTGTCCACTCGGCCACCACCAGCGAGTCGCTGTCATTGACAGCATATGAGGGGAGCAGGGTGGTGTCCGGCTCGGGGAACTCGCGGCGCTTGAGTTGCAGACTGAACTTGGGCCTTACTGAACCCTGCCAGTTTGTCTTGGGGGCATTCGCTCCAGGGATGACGCGTTCGCTGAATTGGATATTTGCATCGTCAATCTCAACGATGGTGTATCCGGTGTTCCCTTCTTCGTCGGGCAGCGTCGAGCGGCATATCACATTGTCTATTCCGTCAATGGTCTGCTGCTGGCTGACATGTTTGTGACCGCTGATAACCACCTGGGTGTTGTACTGGCGGAGGATGTTCGTCAGGTCGTACCAGTTGTCCGTCTCACCGTTGCAGAGCGGATAGTGCGTGAGCACGAACGTGGGTTGTGTGCCCAGCGAGTCCAGCCATTGGCGCAGCCATAGTGTGTCCTGGGGAGCTATATGTCCGTCGGACATGTGCATGACGGGCGCACTGTTCAGACCGAGGAAAAGCATTCCGTCTCTGTTCAGCACGAACCGTACGGAGTCAAACACCGTTTTCAGGTCCTGCAGTGCCGAACGGCTCCACATCGTCTCATGGTTGCCCGACGTTACGTAATACGGCAGCTCGGTCGATTCCAGCAATTCGCGTACGCGTACCAGTGCTATCGAGTCGCCGTCCTCGGTCATGTCACCGGCGTGCAGGATAAAGTCCACCTGCTGGCTGCGTACATCCTCGGCGCAGAGTGCCATGTTCAGCAAGGCCTCGCCGGGAACTTCGCGTGGGGTGATCAGCATCGTGTCGCGCTGCGTAAGGCTGTCGCGCGTCTGTAGGGTGTCGTACACTATCTCCGGCGCACTGACATGCGTGTCTGTCAACACTGCAAAACGTACAGGTGCAGCGGACAGGGAGAGGGTTAACCAACTGGCTACAATCAAGTAAAAATGTTTCATGTATGTGTGTGTCTTTTTATCTGTTTTGTTATGGTCCTTCAGGCAGTACGGCTCTATTCAAGCAGCATGTCGAATCTCTTCTTGAATTCGCTCAGGTACGGGTTCTGCTCGTGCAGGACGTTGTATTTCTCTTCGGCTGTAAATGCCCGTCGTGCTACCATGTTCTCTGCTACAACGGTTTGTAGCTGCAGGTAGTCGTTCTGTAGTGCGTCACGCAGGATGGTCAGTATCTGCCTGCTGAATTTCTTGAACTCCTCCTCCTGCCACGGGTTGACGAAGGTCACTTGTGCGGTGTGGTCGTTGGTCATTGTCGGCCGGTGGGCGTCGAGCATGGACACAAGGCGCTGTTCTTTCTTGAACGTAGCTTTCAGACCAACCCACGCGCCGTTAAGTTGGTCTGCCGTAAAAGGGCTGTTACGCTTCTCTTGTACCGGTTGTGCAGGAGCTGCGGTGCCGGCCGTTGCACTCGCCGGAGTAGGGATGTTCGTCCCGTTTATAGTAGGTATGTTCGGCAGGTTCGGAATGTTCGGCATCTGCGGAACGGCTTGTGCCGGTTTCGGTTGTGGCGCCTGCACTTGTACTTGTGCTTGCGGTTGCGGCGCAACTGCGGTCTTTGTGCCTTCAGGTGCCGCCGGTTTTTGCTCTTTGCCCGGCGCTGCTACAGGCTGTGTGCTCTGTACCGGCTGCTGGCTGTTGATGGTGGCTAAGCGGATAAGCAGCAGTTCCACTGTCAGACGTTTGTTCTTCGATGTCCTGTATGCCGTTTCCGCATCCACAATCGTGTTCAACGCCTTGAATATCCACACGGCCGGTGTATAGGCGGCCTGCTGTTTGTAATGCTGGCGGATGGCGTCGCTCGTCTCGATGAGTTGGATGGTTGCCGCGTCGTGCGATACGAGCACATCCCTCAGGTGCTTGGCCAGGCCGCTCATGAAGTTGCCGGCATCAAAACCTTTGTTCAGTACCTCGTTCAGCAGAAGCAGTGCGCCCTTCACATCGCCTTTCAGACTCATGTCAGTCAGCCGGAAGTAATACTCCGTGTCCAGCACGTTCAGCACTTCGATGGCACGCTCGTAGGTGATCGTTTCGCCGCAGAATGCCACCAGCTGGTCGAAGATGCTCAGCGCGTCACGCATGCCGCCGTCGGCTTTCTGAGCAACCACGTTCAGCGCATCCTCCGTCGCGTTGATACCTTCCTGCGAGGCGACATATTGCAGGTGGTGGATGATGTCCGCTACGGTTATCCGCTGGAAGTCATACACCTGGCAGCGGCTCAGTATGGTCGGCAGCACCTTGTGCTTCTCTGTTGTGGCAAGGATGAATATCGCATACGAAGGCGGCTCCTCCAAGGTTTTCAGCAGTGCGTTGAACGCACCGGCACTCAGCATGTGCACCTCGTCGATGATATACACGCTGTACTTGCCTATTTGAGGCGGGATACGCACCTGGTCTATCAGGTTGCGGATATCCTCCACGCTGTTGTTCGACGCAGCATCCAGCTCGTGGATATTAAACGACCGCTGCTCGTTGAACGCCGTGCAGGACTCGCATTGGTTGCATGCATCGTGCGTGGCGGTCGGATTGAGACAGTTGATGGTCTTGGCGAAGATGCGCGCACAGGTTGTCTTGCCCACACCGCGCGGACCGCAGAACAGGTACGCGTGCGCCAGCTTGCCCTGACGGATGGAATTGCGCAAGGTCTCTGTCAGCGCATGCTGGCCTACCACGCTTTCAAATGTGCTCGGACGATATTTGCGTGCCGAAACGATATATCTGTTGCTTTCCATAACTATCACTCCACAATAAGCACACAAAATTACGAAAAATATTTTATATTTGCAAATTTTATCCGTATTATTTATAAAAAACTTCTATTCTTGCAAAAAATACGCCAATCTCTTGCAAATACAAAATATTTTTTGTATCTTTGTAACCGAAATATGTGTGCTTTTGCACTCGTCAATGAAATATTGTTAACTCTATACATTACACTTAAACTTTTATTTGTATGAAAAAACTGAACATCATTGCTACCATCAAGGATGGTATTGGTCTCGGACTACTTAACTTCCTGAGCCTCGTATTGACCGCTATCTTGTACTTTGTTACGATTTGGATTCCGTATCTGAACGTAGGTACAACGATTGCCATGTGTTCACTGCCTGCTGAAATAGCTAAAGGCAGCGTGATCAATCCCTTGTTCATCTTTGATGGCAAGTACCGCAAGAATATGGGTGAGTTCTTCATCCTCATGGCTCTGATGGGCGGCGCTATCTTCGTGGGATTCTTCTTCGGCATTATCCCGGGTTTGGTGCTGAGCATCGCTTGGTCGTTTGCCGCTGTGCTGTTTGTTGACAAGAACCTCAGTGCCCTGGAAGCACTGCGTGAGTCGAACAATATGACCTACGGCAACAAGTGGCGCATCTTCGGTGCCGAGTTCCTCGTTGTATTGGCTATGGAGATCGTTATGGCTATCGTCAGCGCAATCTTCGGCATAGGTGATGTAGGTTTCCTGAAGGCTATCGGTGCTATTGTCAATGTAGCTATTGCTTTGTGCATCGTGCCGGTTATCTATGGTGTAGAGGCTTCTATATACAAGCAGCTCACCACCGGCGAGTTCGTTGGCGAGGCTGAAGCTCAGGCTGCACCTGCTCCTCAAGCACCCGCTGCACCTAAGGCAGAAGCACCCGCTGCACCCAAGGCAGAAAAACCTGCTCCTAAGGATGAGGCTCCGGCTGCAAAGGCTGAATAATCTTCGTAGGGCATTATGAAATAATGTAAAAATTCCGGCAATTGCTTGCAAAAGCCGGAATTATTTTGTAAAATGATAGGCAAATATATTCCCTCCCTGCGTCTGCGTACCTTGCCGCTGTCTTTGTCGGGAATCATTCTCGGCAGCGGCTTGGCGTCAAAAGGTCTTCAGTCATCGTTCGACTGGTTTGTGTTCGGTTGGGCGGTGCTGACCACTCTGTGCTTGCAGATTCTCAGCAACCTCTCCAACGAACTGGGCGATGCACTCAAAGGAACAGATGCAGGACAGCAGGGCAGGGCAGCATACGGATTACAGGCGGGCACGGTCACTCTGCAGGAGATGAAGCGGATGATTGTCGTTTTCATCTTCCTGAGTATTGTGTTCGGCATGGCACTGGTGCTGACGGCGTTCGATACGTTCTTTTGCATCCGAAGTCTTGTGTTCCTGGGCTTAGGCGCCTTGGCCATCATGGGGGCTATGACTTATACTTTGGGCAAGCATAACTATGGTTACAAGGGGCTGGGTGACCTCGGAGTGTTCCTGTTTTTCGGACTGTTGAGCACGATGGGTAGTTTCTACCTTCAGACGAAGATCATGACCGTCGAGGTCGTTCATGCGGCGGTTGCCATCGCTATGCCGATTATCGGCGTGTTGAACCTCAATAACATCCGCGACATCGAAAACGATCGTCTTCACGGCAAACGCACGCTTGCTTCACGTCTCGGCAAGAGGCGCGCTAAGATTTACCACGCCGGTCTGCTGGCTGTGTGTTTCGTCCTGTTTGTTTGCCTCAGGCATTACTGGGTGCTCCTGGCTTTGCCGGTTGTCGTGTGGCATGTGTGGTACATCTTCCGGCACGACGGTCATGACCTTGACCGCCAGATGCCCGTACTCATGTTCACAACCCTCGCCATCGCCGCATTGGCAATAATTTAATCTTGAAATCTTGAAATTTTGAAATAATTAAATAATCAATGTTAGCATTAGTTACAGGCGCCTCCTCGGGCATAGGATTGCAGTATGCAACAGCCCTTGCGCGCGATTACCAGACCGATCTGCTGCTTGTCAGCAATCAGGAGCAGGAGCAGATTGAAGTTGCCGGACAGCTGGCGGCAACCTACGGTGTGAAGACGATACCCTTGTATATGGACCTGAGCAAGCAGGACGCGGCCGAGCAGCTCCACCAGTATTGTGTGGACAACAAACTGCAGGTGGATATCCTCATCAACAACGCCGGCGTGTTCTTCTTCAATCCGCTGACCGATACAAGCATGAAGCGCTTCGAGCTGATGCTCATGCTGCATGTGGTGACAGTGGCCAAACTCACCCGCCTGTTTGCTGAGGATATGGTCAAACGCGAACTGACCGATGCCGAGAAGCAGGAGCGCGTGCTGGGCAAGCCGCGCAGGAAAGGGTACATCCTGAATATGTCCTCCATGTCCGCATGGATGGCGTACCCGGGTATCCAGACCTACAACGCAACCAAGGCGTTCATCTACAACTTCAGTAAATCCATCTGGTACGAACTCTATCCGCAAGGCGTGAATATCACCGTCATGACTCCCGGAGCCGTGGATACCGCCCTCTTCGGCCTGGCGCCCAACTTGCGCAAACTGGCTGTGAACCTCACTGTCAGCATTCCGCCGGAGAAACTCGTCAAGCGTGCCCTCAAACGAATGTTCCAGGGCAAGAAAGCGGATATGCCGGGTGTGATCAACCACCTCTCCACGCCTATCCTCAAGCATACGCCCGACTGGCTCGTACGGCTTACGTACGGCTTTGTGGGCAAGTTCCAGAAGTAATATGAAAAACAAGAAAGACAATATAGCCGAATATATCCTCTACCTCTGGCAGTTGGAGGATTACCTGCGTGCCTTCCCCGAATCTGCCGAAGGCAACGAGGAACTCTCAGATATACTCCGAATGATGCATGCCGACGATGTGATGGACGGCGGACACATCCAGCTGGCGCAGATCGCCCTCAAGGAACTGGAACTTCTCAGCGATGATATCCTTACGCAGGAGGCCACCTACCGTGCGGCGATGATCCGTATCACTCCGGCGCTTAACCTGCTCAAGGTGCGCACCGACCGGCCGACAATGAGCAATATAGAGGCCTGCCTTGTGCTCCTCTATCAGATCATGATGCTCCGCCTGCAGAAACGTCCCGTCAGCGCCGAGACGCAGGAGGTGCAGCAGCAGGCCACAAGTATCCTGCAATACCTGAGCAAGACCTACTACAAACAAGACGAACTCTCTGACGATGACGACGAAACAGCGCTTTGATATTTGCCTCGCTTATTGGGCGGACGCCATGCCCGCGCCGGCCTCCGAGCTGCAGTACGCCAACCCGTACCAGTTGCTGGTGGCTGTCATGCTTTCCGCGCAATGCACCGACAAACGTGTCAATCTCGTCACGCCGGCGCTCTTTGCTGCATACCCGACCGTCAATGATATGGCGAAGGCATCTGTCGAGGATATATTTGCTTATGTGCGTTCGGTCAGTTATCCCAATGCCAAAGCCGCGCATCTCAAAGCCATGGCGGAGCGCCTGGTGAACGTCTATCATGGCGAGGTGCCCGATAATATTGATGACCTGCAGACCTTGCCCGGAGTAGGGCGCAAGACCGCGAATGTCGTATGTGCTGTTATCTGGGAGCAGCCGACCATGGCGGTTGACACGCATATCTTCCGCGTAGCGGAACGCATAGGCCTCACTACAAACAGCAAGTC
>Ga0310690_10005682_pt1 | contig 16785 bp, 9 predicted proteins | sample AusTroGonzalo_MG_2_FD_207661 | JGI IMG/M metagenome (GOLD analysis project Ga0310690, IMG submission 207661) | Bovine rumen microbial communities from tropical cattle in Woodstock, Queensland, Australia - Gonzalo_04 (v2) (version 2) | ecosystem: Host-associated > Mammals > Digestive system >... | reverse complement strand
ACCTTTCCGCCTTCTGGCAGGATTTTCTGGGTAAGAAGGGAAACATCGCCGAGCTGATGAAGGGCCTTGGCACGGTGGCGAAGGAAGACCGGCCGGCCATGGGCAAGGTCATTAACGAATTCAAGGTGCAGGTCGAGGAAGAATATAAAGCCCTGAGCGAAAAAATGGAGCAGATGGAGCTGCAGGCCCGCAATGCGCGGGAAGCGGTGGACATCACGCTTCCGGCGAAGAAACAGCCCCTGGGCCATCTTCATCCCCTGACGCTGGTGAAGAACGAGATGATCAACGTTTTTGCCGGCATGGGATTCGAGGTTTTTGAAGGCCCCGAAATCGAGGACGACGATCACAATTTCACCCGGCTGAACGTTCCGAAGGATCATCCCTCCCGCGACATGCAGGATACCTTCTATCTGGAAAACGAGCTGCTGCTCCGGACCCAGACCAGCGGCGGACAGATCCGCGTGATGGACAGCCAGAAGCCTCCGATCAAGGTGCTGGTGCCCGGCCGCGTGTTCCGCTCCGACAGCGACGCGACCCATTCCCCCATGTTCCACCAGATGGAAGGCCTTGTCGTCGACAAGGGGATCACGCTTTGCGACCTGCAGGGCATGCTGGACAAATTTGTTCAGCAGCTCTTTGATGCCAGCGTGCGCACGCGCCTGCGGCCCAGCTATTTCCCGTTCACCGAGCCCAGCGTTGAGGTCGACGTGAGCTGCTTTGAATGTGCCGGGAAGGGTTGTTCCCTCTGCAAGCATACGGGATGGATCGAGGTGCTCGGCGGCGGCGTGGTTCATCCGAAAGTGCTGGAGAACTGCGGCATCGATTCCACGGTGTATTCCGGCATCGCCTTCGGAATCGGCATTGAGCGGATTGCCATGCTGAAATACGGCATCAACAATATCGGCCTGCTGTTTGAAAACGATCTTCGTTTCCTGAAGCAGTTCTGATCGAAAGGAGACAGAGAAATGAAAGTACCGTACAGCTGGCTGAAAGAATATGTTGACATTGATGTTTCCGCGGAAGAACTGCAGGAAAAGCTGTTCAGCTGCGGATTTGAGGTGGAGGAACTGATCGACCTGGGCGCAGAGATCAGCCGGGTCGTCGTCGGAAAAATCAAAAGCTGCGAAAAGGTGGAAGGCACCCATCTTGTGATCTGCAAAGTGGACTGCGGCGAATACGGCGACGATATCCAGATCGTGACCGGGGCGCCGAATGTTTACGAAGGCATGCATACCCCGGCGGCGCTGGACGGCGCCACCCTGCCCGGCGGCGTCCGGATCAACGCCAAACCGCTGAAGGGGATCCCCTCCAACGGCATGATGTGTTCCGGAGAGGAACTGGGCCTGAACGAGGACCTGTATCCCGGCGCGGAAGTCTACGGGCTGATGGATCTGCCGAAGGATACGGTGCCGGGCACCGACATCCGGGAAATCGTCGGTCTGAACGACTATATTTTCGATATTTCCGTCACCGCGAACCGGCCCGACTGCCAGAGCATTCTCGGCATCGCCCGGGAAGTTGCGGCGGTGCTGGATAAGGAACTGAAGATGCCCGCGACGGACTACACCACCACGGACACCACGATCCCCGGCCTTGAAATCCGGGTGGACGCGCCGGATCTTTGCCCCCGGTATCTGGGACATGCCGTCCGGAACATCACCGTCGGGGAAAGCCCCCGGTGGATGCGGCGGAACCTGGCCCTTTGCGGACTGCGCTCCATCAGCAACGTTGTGGATATCACCAACTACGTCCTGCTCGAGATCGGCCAGCCCATGCACGCCTTTGACATGGAACAGCTTCAGGAAATGAAGATCATCGTCCGGCGGGCGCGGGACGGCGAAAAAATCCAGACGTTGGACGAAAAGGAATTCACGCTGACCCATGAAAACCTGGTAATCTGCGACGGGAACCGGCCCGTTGCCCTGGCCGGCATCATGGGCGGCCTGAACAGCGAGATTACCGACAAAACCACGCAGCTTCTGTTTGAGGCGGCGAAATTCGCCCGGGACAATGTGCGCAGGACCTCCAGAGCCCTGGGCCAGAGCAGCGACTCCTCTGCACGCTTTGAAAAGGGCATCAGCGAGTATATTACGGAACTGGGCATGGCCCGTGCGCTGCACCTGATTCAGGAACTCGGGTGCGGGGAGATTACTGCCAGCGCCTTTGACTGCAGCGCGGGGGCGCCGCGGGAAGGCAAGCACTTCACCGCGAGCCTGAAGCGGATCAACGGGATCCTCGGCATTAAGGTGCCTGCCGCGGAGGTGTTGAAAATCCTGAAGCGGCTGAACTTTGACGTGAAACGGGACGGAGACACCCTCGAGGTGACGGCGCCGCGGTATCGCGAAGACATCGAAGTCGGCGAACCGGACCTGGCGGAAGAAGTGATCCGGGAATACGGATACGACCATGTGGTTCCGACCTTCCTGAAGACCGCGACGGTAACCGGCGGCGGAAAAACCCCGGCGCAGCAGCGCAGGGACCGGGTCGGGACCGTCATGTGCAGCCAGGGATACAACGAATGCTACACGCTGTCGTTCTATGCGGACAGCGATCTGGATGCCCTGAAGATTCCAGAAGGGGCGCCGGAGCGCAGCGTGATCCGGATTCAGAACCCCATTTCGGAAAAGCTCTCCGTGATGCGGCCCCTGCTGGCGCCGAGTCTGCTGAACATCGTCGTTGAAAACCTGAAAAAGGGCAATAACGAGGGCAGAATTTTCGAGATCAGCAACGTTTATATTCCGGCCGGAGAGGGACAGCATCCGGAGGAGCGCCCGCATCTCGGGTTCGCGGCCTTCGGCGACAGTGAAGACTTCTTCACGGTCAAGGGCAGCGTCGAGGCGCTGGGCGAAGCTTTCCGGATGAAGCTGGACGTGGAACGGGCGGAGGACGTGAGCTACCTGCACCCGGGCGTCGCTGCCTATATCCTTTGCGAAGGCGAGCGGATCGGTGTGTTCGGCAAGCTGGCCAACGAGGTGACCGGCGAACTGAAGCTGCACAAGGACAGCAAGGCCAACCACAAAATCTTCCTGGGCGAAATCGACTATGACAGAATGATGAGCCACGCGGCGCTGAGCATCCGGTATCAGCCGGTGCCTGTTTTCCCGACGGTCATCCGCGATCTGGCGCTGACGGTGGACGAAGCGACGACCTGTGGCAGCCTGATGACGGAAATCGCGCGGGCATGCCCGTACGTGACGGACGTGGAACTGTTCGACATCTATCGCGGGGAGCAGATCGGCGCCGGAAAGAAGAGCATGGCGTTCAAGATCACCTTTACCCCGACGGACAAGGCCCTGACGCCGGATGATGTGGACCGTTTCATCAAAAAGATCCTCGGGAACCTGAAGTTCAAACTGGGAGCGGAAATCCGCTGAAAATACAAGCCGGACAGGAATGTCCGGCATTTTCCGCGAAAGGACGGAGAATAATGAAGATGAACCAGAGATTCAGGGCCGTGATTGCGCTGGTCGTGGGATGCGTGATGCTGATGACCGGCCTGGGTGCGACTGCGGAATCAGAAGGAAAAACAAAGAAAGGAGTGGGCTCGGTGAAGGTTTACAAAAAGGCGGAGGATCACAACCCTGTTATGGTACAGCGCTTCGGCGCGGATCCCTGGGCGATGATATACAACGGCAGGGTTTACCTGTATATGACAGGGGATGATCCGGAATACAAGGCGGGGGAGAAACCGAAGACCAACGATTACAGTAATATCGACACGCTGCGCGTGATCTCTTCGGACGACCTGGTGAACTGGACGGATCACGGATCGGTGTATGCGGCCGGAAAGGCCGGGGCGGCAAAATGGGCCTCCAATTCCTGGGCTCCCTGCGCGGCGTGGAAAAACATTGACGGAAAGGATAAGTTCTTTCTGTATTTTGCCAATTCCGGCGGCGGGATCGGCGTGCTGACAGCGGACAGCCCGGCGGGCCCCTTTACCGATCCGCTTGGAAAGGCGCTGGTCAGCCGACAGACGCCCACCTGTGACAGTGTGACCTGGCTGTTTGATCCGGCGGTGCTTGTGGACGAGGATGGAAGTGCCTACCTCTATTTCGGCGGCGGCGTTCCGGAAGGAAAGCAGGCGGATCCCGGAACGGCCCGGGTGGCAAAGCTCGGGGAAGACATGATCAGCCTGGACGGCGATCCGGTCGTGATCAGTCCGCCGTGGCTGTTTGAGGATTCAGGAATCAACCGGTTCGGAGACACCTATGTCTATTCTTACTGTTCCAATTTCAATGTTCCGGCCTCCGGCAGCCCGCAGGGCTTCACCAGCGGAGAAATCGTATATATGACATCGGACAGCCCCATGGGCCCCTTTACCTATGCGGGAAGGATCCTCAGAAACCCAAGCGTTTTTTTCGGTGTCGGCGGAAACAATCACCATTGCATGTTCCAATTCGGCGATCAGTGGTATATTACTTATCACGCGGCGACCCTCGATAAGGCGAGAGGATGGAACGCCGGATACCGCAGCACCTTTGTGGACAAACTTGAACTGAACGAATCGGGGCTTCCGGCGCCTTCCAAAGGAACCTATTCCGGCGTTGAACAGGTGAAACCGCTGGATCCCTATGGGGTTGTGAACGGCGCCACGGCGGTAACCATGGCGGGGGTGATCACAAAACTCGCAAACGACGAAGACCGGAAAGCCGGGACGGGACCCATGCTGGTATACAGTGCAGCAAAACAGGGATGGGTTGCTGTGAGCGGAGCGGACTTCGGAGAAAAAGGAGCAACCTCTGTCCGGGCGACAGTTCGGTCCGAAAAACCGGCGAAGATCGAAATTGTTCCGGACAGCGCCGAGGGTGAGGCGATTGCGGTTCTGGAAATTCCGGCAAGCGATACCGATACGGAAGTGACAGCGGTTCTTGATACACAACTGACAGGAAACCATGACCTTTATTTCCGCTTTACGGAAACTCATACATCCCTGGTGGAATGGCAGTTTGAGTAAGACGAAAAAACAGAGCAATATCTGAGAAAACAAGAACAAAACGAGAGCATCCGGAAGGTGACTTCCGGATGTTTTTAAACCCGCAGAACAAAGGAAATACAAAGCTTTGGCGGTTTTCAGGGCAGCACTTTTTGCATTGACAAAGCCCCCTGGCTTCTGTATAATCAACTTTGGTCATTTTTAATTTTTCCAACGGGCTGAGAACAGAATATCCGATCAAAACGACAAAAGATTTACAGCTTTGGTCGGTATAACGGGAGATGAACTCATGTCAAGAAAATGGCGGAACATTCTCATCGGGGTTCTGGCAGCTGCTGTTGTGATCGTTCTGGTCATCCTGCTGAACCAGGGCGCCAGCGACTACAGCAGCAAATATGCCGGGATTGATCTTTCCACGGACGTTTCCGGGATCGGTCGCAGCAATACGTATGAGACTTATGTGGCTTCCCATGCTTCCGACCCGGAAGTGACGGAGGAAGTCGCTGTTGACGTGCTCGCTTTTGAAGGTGAAGCAAAGCCTCAGACAGACGGCCTGCTGACGGAAGACGGTTCGGAAGTGACCTGGACGGTGGAAGTGCCCCAGGCCGGTCTTTACAACATCCGGCTTGATTACCTGACCACGGAGAGCCGCGGCGTGGATATCGAACGCGAACTGTTGATCAACGGCGAGCTGCCTTTTGCCGGAGCCAGCACGCTGACGCTCAGCCGCCTTTGGACAGATGCGGGAGAAGTCCGGAAAGACAACCAGGGGAATGATATCCGTCCCAGCCAGAAGGAAGTTTTTGAAACACAGTCTGTTTTCCTGCGGGATGACATGGGCTATCAGACAGAACCCTATGCCTTCTATTTTGACAAAGGTGCAAATACCCTTACGCTGAAGGCTGTGAATGAGCCGATTGTTGTCCAGGGGATTACGCTGACCCCTCTGGCAAAATATCCGAGCTATGCGGAGTATATTGCAAAACAGCCTGAAGTGACCATGACCGATAACGGGAAGAACTATTCCCAGAAGGTTCAGGGAGAATCCGCTCCTCTGCGCAGTGCACCGAGCCTGTATGCCCGCTATGACCGGGCCAGTGCCAAGACGGAGCCGTATTCCGTTTCAAACACCATTCTGAACTACATCGGGGGCGATCCGTGGACGCATGCCGGAGAATGGATCCAGTGGGATTTCGAAGTGCCGGAGGACGGATACTATCATATTTCCATTAAAGCCCGCCAGATGTATCAGCGCGGCGCCCTTTCGGCACGAACGGTTTATATTGACGGCGAAGTTCCCTTTAAGGATCTTGAAGCCGTTACATTCAGCTATAATACCAGCTGGGATATGCGCACGCTGGGCGATAAGGACGGGAATCCCTTCAAATTCTATTTGACCAGTGGAAAGCACACCATCCGGATGGAAGTCACACTCGGCGAGATGGGCCCGGTGCTTAAACGGGTTGAGGACAGTATCTACCGGCTGAACCAGATTTACCGGAAACTGCTGGTTCTGACCGGTGCAAATCCGGACCGGTTCCGGGATTACAACCTGGCCAGAGTTTATCCGGAAGCCATTGAGGCGATGGATCTGGAAAGCAAACGTCTGTATAAAATCGTTGACGACATTGTTGCGACCACCGGCGAAAAGAGCGACCGTGCCGCCAGCGCCCAGACACTGGCGGTGCAGCTTGAACAGTTCATGGAGATGAACGAACGCATCACCGAGAGCTTCACCAGTTTCAAGGACAATATCACATCCCTGGGCACCGCGATGCAGAACATGTCCGAAAGCAAGCTGGACGTGGACCTGATCATGATTACCGGAGAGAACGCCGAGATCCCTTCTGTTCATGAAAACTTCTTTGAAAGCGTCGCACACGAGGTTCGCAGCTGCGTAAGTTCCTTCTTTGTGGATTACAACTCCCTTGGCAATAAGTATGATTCCAGTGACGATGTACTGGACATCTGGATTACCACGGGCCGCGATCAGAGCACCGTTCTGAAGACGATGGTCGACGATACCTTCACAGCACAGAGCGGGATCAAGGTGAATATCAAACTGGTTCAGGCGGATGCGATCCTGACGGCGGTTGTGGCCGGAAACGGACCGGACATTGTGCTGAGCGTCAGCGGCTGGTTCGCCGTCAACTACGCGATGCGCAACGCGGTGGAAGACCTGACGCAGTTTGAGGATTACGAAGAGGTTGTGAAGCCCTTCTATCAGAGCATTATCGATCCGCTGACTTACAACAACGGAACAAAAGTCGGCGTTTACGGCCTGCCGGAGACGCAGGATTTTCCCCTGCTGTTCTACCGGACGGACGTTCTGGAAGAGATGGGGCTGAAGGTTCCGGACACCTGGGAAGAACTGATCGCGGAACTGCCCACCATCCAGGGAGACAGCCTGACTGTTGCGGTACCGTTCCCGGATATCACCATTGCGGATACTTCGGTCTTCAACTCCATGATTTATCAGAACGGCGGCGAGATTTACGATTCGGAAGCGAAGAGAACGCTGATTGACAGCGAGGCCGGTGTGGCTGCCTTCAAACAGTATGTAAGCCTTTACAATGACTACGGTCTGCCGACGATCTTTGACTTTGTCAGCCGCTTCCGCAGCGGCGAAATGCCCATCGGTGTTGCTTCCTATGCTACATACAACACGCTGATGATTTCCGCGCCTGAAATCCGCGGACTGTGGGACTTCACGCTTTACCCGGGAACAGTTCAGGAAGACGGAAGCATCGACCGCACATCCCATACGGCCGGCCTGTGCTGCATGATGATCAAGACGGATGACGAGAAGGTTCGGAAGAACGCATGGGAATTCATGAAGTGGTGGGTCAGTGCAGACGCGCAGGTTCGCTTCGGACGTGAAATGGAAAGCGTTCTGGGCGCCAGCGCCCGCTATCAGACTGCCAACCGCGATGCGCTGCGTCAGCTGGCCTGGAGCAACGCGCAGCTGGCGATTCTGGAAGAGCAGATGTCCCATACCCACGGATTCCCGGAAATCGCCGGCGGCTATTCCACCACACGTCATATGACCAACGCGATTCGCCGGGTTATCACCACCAAGGAAGATCCGCGGGAAACGCTGCTGACCTATGCGCGAACTATTAATGAAGAAATCAAGATCAAACGGCAGGAATTCGGCCTGCCGGTCGATTAATAGGGAAGGAGGCTCGTAAAGCATGCAATCTCAGTCTTTCGGTTCACGCTATCTTACGATGAGACGTGAAAAAATACAGCACGGTATTCAGCTTGCGAAACGAAACAAAGTCTGTTATCTGTTCCTGGCGCCGTATGCCATTCTGTTTTTCACGTTCTTCATCCTTCCGATTGCGACATCCATTTACTACAGCTTTACGTACTACAACATTCTGGAACCCGCCCGCTTCATCGGATTCCAGAACTATATCAACCTCATCCTTCAGGACGAGGTATTCCTGACGGCCATCAAGAATACCTTCGTTATTGCTGTGATTACCGGTCCTGTCGGATACATTCTTTCCTTCCTTTTCGCGTGGTTTATCAATGAACTTCCGAAATGGCTCCGGGCGGTGGCTGTCGTTGTTTTCTACGCCCCGTCCATCGCTGCCAACGCCTATGCCGTTTTCTCCATTATCTTCCGGGGTGACGCCTATGGCTGGTTCAACGCGATCCTGATGGAGTTCGGTCTGATTGACGCACCGAAATTGTGGCTTCTGGATCCGACCTATATGATGACCATCCTGATCATCGTTATCCTGTGGATGAGCATGGGCACAGGCTTCCTGAGCTTTGTGGCCGGTTTCCAGGGCATTGACCGGAGCATGTATGAGGCCGGCTATGTGGACGGCGTTCGGAACCGCTGGCAGGAGCTTTATCACATTACCCTCCCCAGCATGAAGCCTATGCTGCTGTTCGGCGCGGTCATGAGCATTACCACCGCGTTTAATGTCAGCGACGTTCCGAGAGCCCTGTGCGGATATCCCTCCACGGACTACGCGGCGCGCACGGTGGTTACCCACCTGTTTGACTACGGTTTCAGCCGGTTTGAGATGGGCTATGCCAGCGCCATTGCGACCATCCTGTTCCTGGTCATGATTCTTTGCAAGAAAGCAATTGCCGGATTGCTTGGAAGGGTGGGAACCTGAGATGAGTGAAATCAATACCGTTAAATCCAACGGCACAATGAAAAACATCGCCGGCAAGAAGTTCAGAGGGACGCTGGTGGCGGGCGATACCGGCGCGGCTTTCTATGAAAAAGGAAGTGATACGCCGCTGGTTGAATGGAAATATACCCGGCTGCACCGGATGGACAATATCCGCCGGGGCGGCACCAGCAGCCAGGTAACGGTGATCCTGAAAGACGACAGCCGGTATGTATTCGAACTGGACCACGGTCTGAAAGTCTACAATCACATGGAGCAGCACTGGGTCGACAAACCCGTGACGCCCAAAACCCGAGGCGACGAACTTCACCGGCTGGCAGAGCTTCGCGGCGAAAAGATTCAGGTTCCGAAAAAACACCTGATTACCCGCCGCCATCCGAACCGTTCCATCGCCGGTGATATCGGCATCTATCTCCTGCTGATCATTATCGGTGCGGCGATGGTCTTCCCGCTGGTTTTCCAGGTCGGCGCCTCGCTGAAACCGCTGGATGAATTCTTCCGGTTCCCGCCGCCCGTATGGCCTCAACATCCGACAACGGACAACTTCTCCGATCTGTTTGTGACCATGGGCCAGAGCTGGGTGCCCTTCAGCCGGTATCTGGTGAACACCGTGTTCATTACCGTGGCCGGAACTTTCGGACATCTGGTCATTGCCAGCATGGCGGCCTTCGTACTGGCCAAGTATCAGTTCCCGGGCGGAAAGACGTTCTTCGCGGTTGTTACGACCTGCCTGATGTTCTCCGGATATGTGACCGGCATTCCGAATTATCTGATCATGAGCAAACTCGGAATGATCGACACCTACTGGGCTTTGATCCTTCCTGCCTTTGCGGCACCCATCGGACTGTTCCTGATGAAACAGTTCATGGAAGGTCTGCCCACGGCGCTGATCGAGGCGGCGACCATCGACGGCGCCACCACTTTCGGTGTCTTCTGGCATATCGTGATGCCGAATGTGAAGCCTGCATGGCTGACCATGATCATCTTCAGCGTTCAGTCCCTTTGGAATACCAGCGCCGCAACGGTCATTTATTCCGAGGCAAAGAAAACGCTGGTGTACGCGCTGGGCCAGATCCAGGCCGGCGGTATTGCCCGGACCGGTCAGGTAGCCGCTGCTCAAGTTATCATTACCGCAGTTCCCATCATCATCTTCGTCCTGAGTCAGAGCCGGATTCTGGAAACCATGGCTTCCTCCGGCATCAAGGATTGATGATCAGTTTTCCACACGGATGAGAAATGAGATTACAGGAGGGAAGAAGACGGTGAGAGCGATCAGCAGAGTGCTTGCGATTCTGTGCGTTCTGGCAATGCTGACAATTACGGTTCCCGCGACTGCGGATGACAGCTATGACCTGGAACGCGACGGATTCAGCACTTCATATACATATAATTATGACTACTGGAGTGATGTTCAGGCATCGCCCGACGCCTACCGGGTGACAGCGGTGATTGATTCCATGTCGCTCGGCGTTGACAAACTGGGCGGAAAGCGCATGCTCAAACCGCAGAGTCTGTTTGTGCGTAACAACGATATCTATGTTGCGGATACCGGAAACAACCGGATTCTGCAGATCAGATACGACGGAAAGGGATACACGCTGACAAGAGTGATTGATTCCGTTCAGGGATGCGAACCTGCAACGTTCAATTCTCCGTACGATGTATACGTCGATGAGGAGAACAACATTTACGTTGCGGACTACTACAATTTCCGCGTAATCATGATGGACAGGAATCTGAACTTCGTCAAGGAATTTGTCAAACCGACGGACCCGACGTTTGACCAGAGCCTCGATTTCCTTCCGAAAAAAATCACGGTTGACGTGGCAGGACGGCTGTATGCCCTGGTGACAAACGTCAATAAAGGGTTTGTCAAATATGAAAGCGACACGACGTTCACAGGATATATCGGTGCGAATACCGTGTCGGTGAACATGGCGGAGTATATCTGGAAACGATATTTCCAGACAAAGGAACAGCGGGCGGCTTCCGAAAGCTTTGTTCCGACAGAATATGAAAACATGTATATGGATAAGGACGGCTTTATCTACGCCACCAATACGGTTTTCAGCGAGTATGACCTGAAATCTGACGTAGCAAAGCCGATCCGTAGACTGAACAGTCTCGGTAACGATATCCTGAAAAAACACGACCGGTATCCCCCGATCGGCGACCAGTGGTGGATTCAGGACAGCGTTCAGAACGGCCCGAGCAAGTTTACGGATATTACGGTACTGAACAACGATATTTATGTTGCCTGCGACCGGACCAGAGGCCGTCTGTTCGGATACGACAGCCAGGGCGTTATGCTGTGGGCTTTCGGCAGCAAAGGGAACACGGCCGGCGCTTTCTCCAGCGCGATCAGTGTGGAACACATCGGGTATGACCTGCTGGTGCTGGATCAGCTGGAAAACAGCATTACGGTATTCACCCCCACGGAATACGGCAACATGATCTACAACGCGATCGACTCCTATTTGCAGGGCAGTTATGATGAAAGCGCGGAGCTCTGGCGGAATGTTATGAAAATGAACGCAAACTATCCGCTGGCTTTCCGCGGAATCGGACGGGCAATTCTCCGACAGGATGATTACAAAGGCGCCATGGAATATTTTGAAATGGCGCATGACCGTGAGAATTACGGCCGGGCCTTCAAACTGTACCGGAAAGAATGGGTGGAGAAAAACATCTGGTGGATTATCCTGATCCTTGCGGTGATCCTCATCGTACCGCTGGTTCTTGGAAGAATGAAAAGAATGAAGTGGGAGGTGGTCATGCATGAGCATAGCAAAGTCCGCAAGTAAGCCTGCAGGAAGCGCAAAAGCCGAAAGCCGCCGTGCCTGGTGGAAACGCTATGGCGAGTCCCTGCGTTACTCCCTGTATGTAATCACCCATCCTTTTGACGGCTTCTGGGACCTGATTCACGAGAAACGCGGAACAATTGCCGCTGCCAACACTTTCCTGTTTCTTTTCCTCCTGACCCGCGTCCTGAAACTGATGCTGACCAGCTTCCAGTTTATTATGGCGCCGGTACAGCACCTGAATGTTTTTGAAGAAGCGGCTTCACTGCTGCTGCCCTTCCTGGTCCTGTGCCTTGCAAACTGGGCCATGACCACGCTTTTCGACGGGAAAGGCCGGTTCAGGGATATCTATATGGGCATGTGCTATGCGCTGGTGCCGTATACACTGCTTCAGCTTCCGATGACGCTGATCAGCAACGCTCTGGCTTATGACGAAGGCAGTTTCTACAGCGTAATCATGAGCATGGCTGTGATCTGGTGCGTTTTCCTTGTGTTTGTCGGCCTGATGGAAATTCACGATTACGGTCCCGGAAAAACTTTCATTTTCATGATTGTGACCGTGGTCGGAGGCCTGATTATCATTTTCCTGGTGCTTGTTTTTTTCAGCCTGCTGAGTGATGCGCTGGCATATTTCATCAGCCTGTACCGGGAAATTGTTTACCGGCTGTATTAAGGAGGGAGCTGAATTATGAGAAAGAAAAAGTCTCTCATTCTGCGGCTGCTGCCCTGGGTGATTGCGCTGGCTGCACTTGCGGCGCTGATCTGGTTTGTGTTTGTTCCGATTTACTCTCAGAAGGAAGTTACATTCAGCAGGTCGCCGTCGGTTGTCAGTTCCTCTGAACTCAGCGGAAAACTGACCATGGAAAACGATTCGCTTCTGTTTGACATGGATCAGGGAACCACCCAGTTCTCAGTAACGGACAAAAAGACCGGTAAGGTATGGTATTCCAATCCGGAGGATCGGGAAAGTGACCCGATTGCCATGGGATCCAATAAGGAAGCGCTGTCCGCGACGCTGAACGTGACGTACACCTTCAGCGGCGGCGAAATCGAGTTCAATAACTATACCTATTCTATCCAGAACCAGACTTATGAAGTCCGGCAGGAAGAGGACAAATCCATCCGTGTCGATTATGCCATCGGCAAGATCGAGAAAAACTACCTGATTCCCAGTGCGATCAGTGTTGAACGATACAAGCAGTTCACCGATGCCATGTCCAAGAAGGGAAAGAAGCAGGTCAGTTCCGTCTACACGCTGAGCGAGCCGGACAAACTGGACAAAAAGGATAATAAGGACGAAATTCTGACCCTGTATCCTTCCGCGGCGGAGCAGTCGCTGTATATCATCAAAAGCGACACAAAGGAAAACAACAAGGCTAAAATCGAAGCTTTCTTTGCGGAAGCCGGATATACACAGGAAGAATTTGAAATTGACCAGCAGAACGTGGCGGCGACCAAGGATAACAACGGCCCCGTGTTCAATGTTTCCGTCATCTACAGGCTGGACGGAGACGACCTGGTGGTCGAGGTGCCTTACAGTGAACTGACGTGTGACGGCGATTCTCCGCTGACATACATCAGTGTGCTGCCGATGTTCGGTGCCGCCGGAACGGACAGGGAAGGTTATATCCTGCTGCCGGAAGGCGGCGGAGCGCTGATTCGCTACAACAACGGGAAACTTTCGCAGAGCGCCTACTATGCAAACCTCTACGGATGGGACTACGCGACGGAACGGACAGAAGTCGTCAGTGAAACGCGGAACGCTTTCCCCGTATTCGGAATGGGTCAGGAGGACGGGTCATTCATCTGTATGATTGAAGGGGCCAGTTCATACGCGGGCATCAGCGCGGATATTTCCGGGCGCTTTAACAGTTATAACAATGTTTACAGCAAATACAATGTGCTGCATTACGACCGGTTCAATGTTTCCAACCGGACTGCACAGCTGCTTTATATGTATGAACAGGCCATTCCGGACGATACGATCGTGCAGAGATATCATTTTGTCGAAGGCGGCGACTATACGGAACTGGCAAAGGCATACGGTGATTATCTGCGGAAGAATCCGGAAATGCGCGGGGAGCAGGCCAGTGAGGAGATGCCTGTCAACGTCGAACTGATCGGTGCGGTGAACAAGGTTGTTCCCAAAGCAGGAATGCCGGTTGACTCTGTGATCGCCACCACTACTTTTAATGAATCAGAACAGATCATGAACGAACTGCTGGAAGGCGGTGTCAGGGATCTTCATCTGAAAATGACAGGTTGGTGCAATGGCGGTGTCCGTCAGAAAGTGCTGACCGGTATTCATGTGCTGGGTGAACTGGGCGGAGAAAACGGCATGAAAAAACTGATTGCCGCCGCAAAGGAAAAGAATGTGGTGCTTTCTTTTGACGGAATCAGCTGCTTTGCCTACGACAGCGGTATTCTTGACGGATTCGTGCCATTCTCGAACGCCGCACGGTTTACAACACGGGAACAGGTGAAACTTTACAATTATGACATCGTGACCTATCAGCAATCTGACTGGCAGGATGAGTATTATCTGGTTCGTCCGGAATATGCCAGCCAGTGTGCGAATAATCTGATCAATGGCCTGGCAGAAAGAGGAGCCACTGGGGTGGCTTTCAGAGATCTGGGCAATCTTCTCAGCGCGGACTATTATGTATCGAACACGGTAACGCGTGAACAGGTCAAATCCATGAATGTTCAGACACTGAAGGACGCTGTGGCAAAAGGACTGTATGTGACGATCAAGGAAGGCAATGATTATGCACTGCCCTATGCCGATATGATCACAGATATGAACCTGACCGGTAACGCCTACGCGATCATCGACGAACAGATTCCTTTCTATCAGATAGCGCTTCACGGCATGAAAAACTATACCGGAGAGGCGATTAACCTGTCCGGCGATTACCAGACGGCGCTGCTTGAATGTGCAGAATACGGAGCGGGTTTGAACTATGCATTTATGAACGCTGATACCACGGTGCTTCGGGATTCAATGTACAGCTGCTATACCGCTTCCGGATACAGCCGCTGGAAGGAAACCGTGATTCCCACAATCAACCGCTATCAGCAGGAGATGAAAGGTCTGAACCGGCTGCGGATTACCGGACACGAACAGCTTTCAGAAGATGTTTCCGTCACAACCTATGAAAACGGAACCAAAGTATACGTGAACTATTCGAACAGCGATTTCAGGGCCGGAACCATAACGGTGCCCGCGCGGGATTATCTGGTGAAAGGAGGGGACGGTAAATGAGCAAGAAACAGCGCAAGTACCGGGAACACTGGTACTCCGGGATTACGGAATCGTTCCAGATGTTTATTCCCGGGAATAAAATATACCATACGATGCCGGCCAAGCGTGCCAGAACAGGCGTTCTGTTCATTCTGCCGTTTATCATCGGTTTCATTTTCTTCATGATCAGCCCGCTGATTCTGTCTATGAGAATGAGCCTGAGCGATGTGAAACTTGTTCCGGGAAGCGGATTCACAATGACCTGGAACAATTTCAACAACTATCATTACGCGATGGCTACCGACCCGAACTTCAACCAATACCTTGTTGAGGAAATCGGCCGGATGGCGATCAACACCGTTGCAACGATCGTCATGAGCTTCGTGATCGCCGTAATCCTGAACCAGAAATTCAAGGGAAGGGTCTTGTGTCGGATTATCTTCTTCCTGCCTGTTATTCTTTCCTCCGGTGTACTGCCGGGCATAGAAAGCTCCAATGAGTTTTATAACATGATGAGCGATATCGGGAATACAGTGCAGAATTCTTCGGGCATCAATATTTCGCAATCGCTGCAGAGCCTGCTTTCAGTTTCAGGCGTAGCCAGCCAGGTTTTCGACGTTGTTTTCCAGATGATCGATGCGATCTATGACATTGTCATGGCCAGCGGCATTCAGATTATTGTTTTCCTCAGCGGACTCCAGTCCATATCACCGTCTCTGTACGAAGCGGCGGATGTGGAAGGCTGCTCCGCATGGGAATCTTTCTGGAAGATCACTTTCCCGATGGTGAGCCCGCTGCTGCTGGTCAACACGATTTATACGATCATTGACTTCTTCATGAAGAACGACAACCGCGTCATGGAACGCATTAACACCGTTATGTACGGCGTACAGCTGAATTTCGGTGTTGCTTCCGCCATGAGCTGGATCTACTTTGGAGTTGCCCTGGCTTTCATCGGCATCAGCACCTTCATCATAACAAGGACGGTGAAGTCTTATGAGTAAGGACAATACGGTTTTTATCGGCAAAAGCCAGAACTTCTGGGTTCGCAACCGCCGCAGCGAAGGATATCTTCTGAAACGCAGGATCAAGCAGATTACCATCTCCGTCGTTCGCGCACTGCTGATGTTCGGGCTGTGCTTTATGATTATTCAGCCGATGATCACCCGCTTTGCGATGAGTCTGATGGAAGAAAGGGATCTGTACGACTCCACCATTGTACTGCTGCCGCGTCACGTGACACTGGAAAACTACAAGATTGTATTTGATCTGACAGATATGCCGATCTCAATGCTTAACACGCTGTGGATTTCGATTGTGATATCCATCTGCCAGGTTGTTGCGGCCACTCTGGTTTCCTATGGCTTTGCAAGGTTTGAATTTCCTCTGAAGAAATTCTGGTTTGCCTGTGTGGTCATGCTCATCATCATTCCTCCGCAGACCATTCAGGCGGCCCTGTATGTGACTTTCTCCAACTTTGATATATTCGGAATAATCACACTGATCCACGGAGAACCCATCAACCTGCGATCGTCGCTTCTTCCGTATGTTATGATGAGTCTGACCTGCATGGGACTGAAGAACGGACTGTTCATATACATGCTGCGGCAGTATTTCAAGAGTGTGCCGGAGAGCCTGGAAGAGGCGGCC
>Ga0310690_10005681_pt1 | contig 16788 bp, 12 predicted proteins | sample AusTroGonzalo_MG_2_FD_207661 | JGI IMG/M metagenome (GOLD analysis project Ga0310690, IMG submission 207661) | Bovine rumen microbial communities from tropical cattle in Woodstock, Queensland, Australia - Gonzalo_04 (v2) (version 2) | ecosystem: Host-associated > Mammals > Digestive system >... | reverse complement strand
TAATTAATCTCTGGGAGATTCCGGTCTCCCATTATTGTTTTTTGCATTGCCAGATTGAAATCAGCTCCCTTTCTCCTCTCTTGGGGGCTGCTCGCCCCCAAACCCCTCGGTGTTTTTCAGGTATTAGTCTTGGCTTCGCCTCTACCTGAAAATTGCACTTCTATCTTGAACTTAGGACTTTCCTGCCAGTCCTGCCTTTTCCATATCCCTACAAAAATGTCGTATGCCCTCAACAGTGTCACCGCCATAGTGTCTGATATAGATTTTCAGAGCCTCCTTCTCTGCTCGTTCAGTGGTATAGGCCATGTAGCATTCTGGCGGTTCTTCCACACCATAGACATCAGCCTGCTGGCCACGGCATATCCAGACTTCCTTGAAATAGTTCCTGTTCTCATGGTTATCCAGCGAGTTAATCGTAAAGATCTGCTGTCGCTGAACATCGGTGATACCGAGGATAGCCGCTATCTCATCATATCTGTCTTTGAACTTTGCCTGATCAAGCAATATCTTGATATCAGAGTTGTTGATGATAGCCTCCTTTACGATGGGTGAGTCTATCACGTCGTTCAGCTCCTGCGTCACCACACCAGCAATGCCGTGGAACTTCCGGACGGTCTTATACAAGTACTTGATATACTCAGCCATGGTAGGAGATGAGATTGCCTTCCATGCCTCCTCGATAATCAGTGCCTTTCTGCCTTTCTTCAGTCGCATCTTCTGGAGGAAAACATCCATGATAATCAGCACGACGATGGGGAAGAGTACCTTGTCATCCTTGATCTTGTCAATCTCAAAGACGATGAACTTCTCATCGAAGAGAGAGGTAGCCATGCTGTCGTTGAGCACCCTGCCAAGCTCATTGCCCGAGCAGAATTTTTTCAGAATTAGCGCGAAGCCGCTGATGTCGAACTTCCCCTGGTTGTTGCTCTCCTCCAGAATCTGGGGAATACGCTGGCAGGCATAATCATAAAAGGTGTCGAACTTCAGTTCCTCTACCTTCAGATTCATACGCTGCTTCTCCCTTCTGTTGATCTTTTCTTCTACCTTCATCAGGTAGCTGTCTTCGATGAGCTGTGGCATCAGACGCATCAGCTGTCGGTTGGCATTGACTTTTTCGCCTTGTGTGGCAGCAGCGTCGTTGACTACATTGTGCAGTTTTTCAACAAGCCTTCTAACTTTGGCTTTCTGTTCCTCGCTGAGGTTATAGCAGTCCGTTTCCTCCTGAACCTCGGCAATACCTTTTGCTATGTACTCGTTCTGCCATCCGTCGGGATTGTTCTCGATGCTGTCCTCATACTTGGCATACTCGCCCGACATCTTGTCCGTCAGGAGAATCTGCTTCTTCTGCTGTTCCCTCTCAGGGACGGTATAGCCCGTGAATGGCGTAAAGTACGCCTCGTAATACTCGTCGATGACCTGGTTAATAAGCGTGTCCTCAATCTTGTCAGGCATGGCATCACCCTTGAAAATCTGGAAGATGAGCGATTTGAGGAAGTTCTTCTTCTCCCCGAAGTTCTCATTATATTCCAAGTCTGTAATCGTAAAGGGATTCATGGAGATAGGCGTTTCCTTGGAGTAGGAGATATACTTCCCGTGGAAATAGCCACAGATACCTTCATAGGAGTCACCTGTGTCCACCATCACCACATCCGTATCCTGCTCCAGGAGTTGTCGGACCATCGTATTCGTGGAAAACGACTTTCCGCTTCCCGACGGCCCCAGACAAAAGAAGTTCGAGTTGTCAGTCAGCTTCACGGAGCCCTCCTTGCCCGTGATATCCACTGCCACGGGAATACCCTGCCTGTCGGTATAGAATACCTGCAAGGGTGATACCTCCGAATGCTTCATCCGCTCCTTGAAGAATAGACAGAGAGCCGCATCACTCAGACAGAGGAAGAGGTCATACTCCCTGTTGAAGGCATAGCCGTTGCCCGGAAACGAGTCCATGAACAACTCTAACTGGTTATAGGCTGACTTCGAAGGAGAGATACCCACCTCAAAGAGCTTTGTTTCGAGATAGGAAGTCACTTTCGTCAGATCCTTATGCTGACAAGACACCATGATGTTGAAGTTCGTCCAGACAAGCGTTTTTTGTTCTGTGGCAATGACTTCCAGCACCGTGTCGATGTCCGCCTTTGCCAAGCGGTTGCTCGGGTCAGGCATCGACTGGTGACGCTTCGCTTTTCCGATGAGACGCTGCTGCTCCTTGCGCTGCGGAGGAATCTGAAGGACCTGGTTATAGACCACACAGTCCGTCAGCGGCACGCTGGAGAGGAACGACATCAAGTCCGTACAGACACCGTAGCCGTTCACCGACTGCATCTTCACGGGATGAATCAGTGTCGGCAGGTCTATGGTGTCGATGTCCACCAGCGGGAAGCACTTGACTGTACGGTCGCCAATCCTCAGATGCTCGTCGGAACACTTGAAGTTCGTCATGCCGAAAGCCCCCTTACGGAAGTCAAACGCCATGAAGCGGTGGAGATACTCGTCAATCTCCTGTCTGTCCAGATGGTGATAGGGCAGCCCCTTCTCCTCGAAGATGTTTGATACTTTCTGCACCTTTGCCAGAAACTCACCCCACTTCTTGGGGTCGTAGGCAACAAAGGTGCTCCGCTTGCTTTCCTGTGTGATAATGATAAAGGTACGAATCTCCGTATAGGGTCTGCCCTCATAGTACTTAAAATAGCTCTGTGAGAGGAACTCCATGTCCGGCGTGATATCGTGATGGTATGCCTGACGGCAAAAGATGTCCTGCTTCTGCAGACAGTAACCCTCCCCGAGCGTCTGGATGACATTGTCCCAGATGTTCATGTAGGCATAGTACTGATCCGCATCGGTACACCACTGCTGCACAGGGTTCTCTATCTCGAATACAGACGACGGATTGCCGTTCCTGGAGAACAGGACGGTATTCGTGATGTTACCCTTCGCATCCCTGATGTCCTCTATGCCCGTAAATAGGCTGTCAAAAACTTGTTTCTTGCTGCTCATTCCTCATGGCTGTTATTAAAGGGTTACACTATCGCTCAAAGAGATGGCAAAAGATAAAAATTCCCTGATGCCGTCTCTTGGAGTGAAGTCCTTTCTTCTGCTTGACATAGATGGCAGCCAGTCCGCTGCCGGCGACGGCCACCGTCACTATCAGGGCCGGAACCGTTCCAAAGAGCACATAGAAAAGTATGAACCCCAGGAACGCAGCCCCGAAGGTGGCGGCGGCAATCCAGATGAACCTGCCACGGATTCCCATGAATTCAAGGGGCAGCTGAAGCCCCTTGAACACGGGATATCCACCATAGCTTACCTCCATGCTTCGGTGGGTTTAATATCCGAAGAACTTAGGCAGGGCAGCGGCCATGGCCAGCAGGGCGGCACAACCGCCGATGGTCATCATGATAGTCTTCTTGACATCCTGATCGCCGTTCTGGAGCTTGTAGTAGCAGTTGAAGGCTCCGACAAGGCTGACGATGGCAGCAAGAACATAGAGCAGGTTACGCACAGGATCGATATATCCCTTGAATGTTCCCACAGTCTGCGTGATGGCCGAGGATCCGGCATCTGCAAGGGCATAGCCCGTGCTACAGAGGAAAATCAGGGCCAGTGCGGCCAGCCTCTTTGTCTTGCAAGAAACAAGGTTCTTGGATCTTTTTGCCGTCCCGTCGACGGCATTACTGTTTTTCTGCATTTGTCTTTCATGGTTGTTAAAAATGAATGTCCGAAAATCTTAAAGGTATAAGTATGTTATATTGGTTGCAGATGTACTGCAAAGTAGAATATCCAAAGCTGCTTCAAAGCGGCTACATGCCCTGCTTGGGTGTATATTCCCTGGAGAGGATGTCGGCAAGGCAGGTGGTGTTCGGTGCCTCGTGTTCACGGTCAAGCGTGTCGCACAGATCATCGATGCTCATGCCACCGTTGTAGTTGATTAGCTCACCATCTTCCTGAGAGGCGTTGGCAGCTGTGGAACTTACAGGTATGTCTGTGCGATGCACCTCCGTCGGCCTATACTTGCCGACCTCTGCAGAGATGTCAACCTCTTCCTCTACCTCCAGCTCATCCTGTATGATACTGCCCTTGGCAAAGAACAGGTCGTGGATGACCTGATATGCGTAGTACAGTACGTAAGCGACGATAATCATCGTCAGTAGTGTCTTGAATGTCATGATATCTTTTTTTCTTTACTTGTTAATACTGATGGACACTCGAGTATTTCATGGTCGTGTTCCGTTTTCGGGTGCAAAGGTACGGCAACTTTATCAGATGAAGAATGAAGAAAGCTAAAAATGCAGTTCAAGACGGCTTTTATTTTAATAACTATTGCCAATTTAAAGAGTTGCAAATGTCTAGGGAATAGGTAGATATGAATCTAAAGGTACAGTCTTTCAGCCTTTTGAAAAGCATTATATTTGAGTTGATGTTATGGAACAAAGAGACTGAAATAAATAGAAAAATCCTTTCTTTTTTACTAAGATCAAATAAAAACGGATAGATCTCAGTAGAAGATTTGGTTATTATAGACAAAATGATTAACTTTGCAGCTAAAAGAACGTCGTTATGAAAAGAAGTCATCTTCAGCTATTAAATGAGGTAGGCATAGGAAAAGGTGTCTATAAGTTCAGTGTCCCTGTAGATAATATTGAGGATACTGATGACAAAGAAATTATTGAAAAACGAGACTATCGCAGACAGCGTTCTGATTTCTTGCGCTTTCACAACTTATATAGTAGACAGCACGACCTTCGTATTCAACATAGAAATCCGCACTTACAATTGAGTCATTATGACTATATTGTCATTTGGACGTATAAGATTCTGAGTGAAGATTTGATGAGAGACTGGGGATTGATACTTGAACGAAGAACCAATCTGGGCTTAAAGTTGCTGGCTAGGGTGGATGATGATAACAGATTCCAAGGCTTTATGGCAAATATCTTTGAATATGCACAGGATGATACAATTATCGATACGGTTCCTGAAGAATACGCTCAGCTGACTCTTATTCAGAAATTCGCCCTACTATCCTCTGATGATATTGTAAACATACATCCAGGTCATGATGGAAACATAACAGCCACTCTTCAATTGACAAGCATAGATGATGAAACCAAAATGCAGATACTGTCTGCTTTGAGGAATATTATCGGCAACGACAACCTGTTTGAAGCATCTCCGCAACTTGGACTTTATGAGGCCAGATTTGAGTCGCTGAATCAGATACGGTATGTAGCAGACAATCTGGATATATTCCAGTCCATCCAGTCATTCCCAACTTTTCATGTAAGCCCTACCAAATTCAATATGGTTCAGTTTACCCAAAAGTTGGATATTGAAGCTGTTGATATAGACAATCTTCCCATCGTTGGGGTCATTGATACTGGCATACGGGATGTACCAGTCATCAACCCATTTGTTGTAGATCGAGTTTGTATCGAAGACAATATGAGTGTGCGCTGTGGTCATGGAACCAACGTAGCATCATTGGTCATATTTGGTCGACAGTCTCTCTTTGAGCATTTAATCCCACATGCACGAGTATTCTCTATACAAGCATTGGAAAACGAGAATGGTCAAGTGTCACTAAGAAAACTCCGTCAGAAGATTCTATACGGTATTGAGCATTATCACATCAAAATTTTTAATGTGTCGCTGGCGGAACCTAATGGTATGGAGATAAATGGTGACATATCTTCATATGCCAGAATGCTTGATGAAATTGCTTATCATTACGACGTTCTTTTTGTTACGGCTACTGGTAATACAGACTGGACTGGAGAAACAGACCTTCCCAGTGTTCCTGAAAGTCTATACGATCCGCAAGACCCGACTCAAACCCGCTTTACAAACATTGGGTCACCTGCTGAAAACATGAATGGACTGACTGTTGGCGCAGTTAATGATGCAACATTACCGGCTACATATACAAAAAAATCTCATTTGGACTTCTCAATGCCCATTGGCAGTTCTCTTGCTGAACAAGCTATCGTTAACTTTAATCTGATGAAGCCTGATATATTGGCAGAAGGGGGTGATGACGCTAACGATGATAGCAAGTGGATAGAAGTTATTGATGGTAGCAATATTAACTTCATCAAGAAGGTGGTCGGTACAAGTTTTGCAACTCCAGTGGTTGCAAATCTATGTGCGCAGGTTCTGAACACATATCCTTCATTAGGAGCTTCTGCCATCAAAGCCATACTCATTAATTCTACCTTTTCTACGGGCGTCGTTAGTCTTCCTGCTACCAAGAGACTTGCCGATCAAAGAAACGCTATACTAAGGGGTAATAGTCATTTTAAGAAATACCATAGTCAGACCCCTGAACATATAGCAAGAATGATAGAAGGTCACGGTACCATTCCTGCCGATGATGTAAAAATCGTCTACTCCGGCAATAATTCTGTTACCTTTGTAGGCGAGATGGAAATAGAAAATGAACAGATTAAATGCGTGAATATCAAGTTCCCAGAGCGTTTGCGCAATGGCAATGACAGAGAAAATATGCTGAGTGTATCGGCTACGCTCTGTTTTTATGCCCAGACCATTCCAGGTAACGACATCGTATCTTATAACCCCTATCATGTCAGTTTTAGATTCCTTCATGGGAGCGAGAATATCCAACAGGTTGCGAATAATATCCAGTATGTGAGAGGTGAGGCACATGAAACCAGAGAGGCAAAATTCTCCAAAAATCACATAAAGAGTTCCTTGGATAGGTGGTCGGAATCGCCATTGCCATCGTATAAGAAACGCCTTTTCTCCAATACTCAACATAAGGAGTTTCTTCTCAAAGCTGGGGACATCATAAATGTCGACAGAAATATTGCATTGGCTTTCAGATGCGTAACAAAACCGAATTTTGATACTGCTCCAGTGCATTTCTCTTATGTGGTTAAGATGGAGTTGAACAACAAAAGTATACTTGGAACTCAATTTTCACTGTATGATGAGTTGAGTGCCATCAACATAGTTCAAGCAATAGGAATTGTTGAAGCAACGGCTGAAGCAGAGGCAGAAAGCTAAGAAAAGCAGGGGTTATCCCTGCTTTTCTTGTTCTATTAGCTGCTCCCAGACAGAAGTTTCTATTTGTATCTTCTGTGGGAGAATGTCCCTATCCAGATTCAGGATGCTACGCTTTATGGCAGTAATCAGTGTCTTCTGAATAATATAATAGGATAAGCCCACGCAATTCTTCTCTACTTTTTTTGCCTTTGCTGGCTTGTCAAACACAAAATTCGTTCCGTTGAGAACATGTTCAACAAGTGAATGAACGCTTGCTTCATTAGGGATGTCCAGTTCCAGGGTCAAATCGAATCGTCTGCGTAAGGCAGGGTCAATCATCTGTATCTGATTCGTCGCTGCAATCACGATGGTCTTCTTTGGCAAGAAGTCAAATAACTGGAGAAGGGTATTCACAACCCTCTTCATCTCTCCGTGGTCGTGGTCATAATCCCTTACCTTGCCAATGCTGTCAAATTCATCTAGGAAGATGATGCTATCCTCAGAAGCAGCCCTCTTGAACAACAGAGAGAGATTCTTACTGGTCTCACCCAGTTTGGATGACACAATTGCACCAAGGTTTATTACATACATCACGCGTTTTAGCTCACCGGAAATGATGTATGAGGTCAGCGTTTTACCACATCCAGAAGGCCCGAAAAGCAATAGTTTGTTTGATACAGGCAGGTCGAGCGTATTGAGAAGATCAACCTTTCTCTGCTCGTTAAGGAAATAGTTCAAATTGGACCGTACTTCATCGGAGCAGATAAGATCCTTCATAGTGTAGTCAGAAGTTATCTTCTCCAATACGAGGTCGTCAAGTGCCTTTTCCTCTTGTGCTGTATAATACGAGGAGGAACCTACAGCCTTGATGCTAGCAAGATTCTGCTTACGAATACCATCTTGAAGGATGGATTGTAGTTGGATAGCAAGATTGGTACGCTTTGTTTTTCGGGAATAGTCAATTAACTCCCTCAGCGTCTGCTGGAGAAGTTCTTGGTTGTTTTCAAGGCTGTATACAGCCAAATTCTTTATATAGTCATTCTGACTCATTCTTAACGTAAATTCCCTTTATTGGGTGCAAAGTTATTAAAAAAATCTCATATTATGCTTGATTATCATTGTTTTTTATCAATATTTAGGCAAAATGATCTGTATTGCTATGTGCACCTGTCTCTTTATGAAAAATCTCATCCATTCAATTTAGCAATCAACTCCCTGATGTCACTCACTTCATAGAGGTCAATATCCCTAACTCTTTGTTCGCACTGACTCAGAAGCATTTCACACCGGTCGAGAATACTTCCGTCTGTGATGTCGAAATTCTTGTCCAGCCCTTCCTTCCCGACGATAATGGATGTCGGAATGTCTGCACTCTCATCCATGAACGACATCCTGATGACCACTCGCCATTTGTCATCCGGTAGTTTGTCCTGTGGGATGACCATGTAGCGCATGCTTACCAAATTATCCTCTACCTCCTCCAACGAGTCAACGAACACAGAGCACCCAAAATCCCCGTCAGGGTCGACGAAAGTATTGTGTATTCCTTCCTCCTCGCGTTCTCCAAAGACATAGTCGAGAAGTTTGAAGTTAGCATCGTTGATCTCATCAAAGTTCTGCCGCAGATACCTGTTCGTTACACGGAACAGATGGATGCGATGGTTCAGCATCTCGTGAACGACGTACTTGTTGATACCGAGGTCGTTGGTCGCGATAGTCGCCATCGAATGACGTGCAGAGTAAAAGGTCAGGTTCGGTACACCGATAAGTTTCCCGACTTCTTTGAGACCAGTGTTAAGTGAATAATCGAACGTGTTGCTTCTGCTGAATCTCCTTCCGAAATGGAAAACTTTACCAGGATCCAGTTTCTTCGCCTTGTACTTTTCTATGAGTGGTTCCAGACAGGGATGTATCTTGATGACAATACGTGCTTTGTCCGCTCTTCGGTCTTTTACCTTGGCACGTTCGTAGGTGATATTGCCCTCTTCGTCATAGACACATTCCATCAGATCAATGGGATTTGTTCCCATTGTCATAAAGGAAATGAGAAAAGAGTCACGAGCAAGATTCCTGCGTGAGTTTATTCGCTTCTCACTTGGAATAGCGGCAATAGCCCGTATCTGGTCAACCGTCAATGCTATATAGCCTCTCTTTGGGAAGTAAGGATTGTCCGCCTTCCAATAATCCAGATTGCGTTTGACAAACAATGATGCTGTGTCATTGTCGTTGTACATCTCCCTGATCTCGTTGAATATCCGTTTGATGGCTCTCGGGTATTTGTCCGCTGAACTGGGTCGGTCACGAAGTGAATGCTCAAATGCCTTCAGCAGTTGTGCTGACATCTTGCTGCATGGAAAGGATTTCTTCCCCACGAAAATCTTGAAGCTGTTCAGAGCCACCTTGTAGTTGTGGAGTCCTCTCATGTTTTTGTTCTTCTCTATCCAATGTCCGGCAAATCCGAGAAAATCAATGTCTGCCTCAGTGTTGACAGTGATGAGCTTCAGGATGGTGTCGATGTCCAGCTCATAGTCCTTCAGTTGCAGATGTTCCAAACGCTGACGGTACATCCTGCAGATGTCCATTGTGTCCCGTAGCACCTTGCCTTTCAGCTGTTTGTCTGGTTTGATATCCTTTGTCGTAGCAAATATATTCGTGGAAATTGTCCTCCTCTGGTAATGATGGTGGAGGATGATGTCCACCTTCCAAAGATTATCCTTGCCTTTATGCTCTGGCGTGAGCGTATATCTGATACTTGACATGGCTGTTCTTTTTAGGTAATAAATATTGACAAACCGAATAATGGTTAGGTGGTAAGTCTGCCCATGACATCCGCTATACGGATGGGCATCGTACCATCATTGAGGTCTTCCACCTTCCTGCGGCACGATTCCACAAGACCGTTACAACGTTCGATGACTGTAGGACTGATGATGTTATAGTCTGCATTAAGGTCACGCTGTGATACCCTGACTGAAGTCCCAATCTCCTTGTATTCCCTGCCAAGCATCACACGAATGACTACGTTCCAAGTTCGGTCGGCATGGATGTCCTGTGGGATGACGTAATATTTGAATTTTATTCTATCTTCATGCTTCGTACTATCCATACCATCCGTCAAGAGACAGTCTGCGTCGCCACACTTCTTCCTCAGTACCGGCCCGAGAACGAGGTCAATGAGTTTGAAACTGGCATCGTTGATGTTCCTGAAGTCCTTCTTGATATACATATCGGTGATGCGATAGATAGGAACCTGATGGTTCAACATCTCATGGACGGTATACTTGTCAACAGCTGCATCATTCAAGGCGATTGTGGCCATCGAGTGGCGGGCTGCATAGAACGTCAAATCTGGAATACCGATACAGTTGCCTATTTCCTTCATACCTATAGCAAGCTTGCAGTTAAAGCAGTGGCTTGTGGAATAGCGGCTGTGGAAATTGAATACACGGCGAGAATTGCCTCTTTCGTTACTAGCATATTTTTCCAGATAAGGCCTCAGGAGAGGGTGAGGCTTGATTACGATGCGAGCCCTGTCTTCACAGCGGTCGCGCATCTTGGCACGTTCATAGGTGATGTTGCCGTCCTCGTCATAGACACAGTCTATCAAGTCAACAGCGTTAGTTCCCATCATCATGAAGGAGATGAGGAATGCATCCCTTGCCATGTTACGCTGTGAGTTGGCGCGCTCCTCGTCTGGAATGGCAGCGATTGCGCGTATCTGGTCGATTGTCAGGGCTCGTTTCTCTATCGGCTTGTTATAACGCTTGGGAAAGTAGAACTCCAACGACCGCGTGATATATACTTTGCCATCAGCATTATCATTGTAGGTGTAGCGAGCCTCATTGAACATCTTCTTGATAGCGATACAGTAGTGTGTCCCTTCCACACCATGTTCATTGAGCCAAATCTCATATCGCTGCATGAGCTCCTTGGAAATCTGGTTACACGAGTAAGACGGGCTACCAATGAACTTCTCGAATGAGCGTAGTGCCACGCCATAGTTGTTGCGGCTCTTGGGATTGCAGAACTCCTCAATCCAGGTCTTGCAGAACGCTATGAAGTCGATGTTGTCACCCGGATCCTTGATGGTAATTCGGCGACGGATATCCTCTATTTCCATGTCGTTGAACTCCAATTTCAGCTCGGCGATGCGCTTCCGATAGGTGTGGATCAATTTGTCGCACTCGTCGATTATCTTCTGATTACGGAAGTTGCCTGATGCCGTCATATCTTCCGATGATACCGACATGGTTGTCCGTATCATACGTGACTGACGCTTATAGGTCATACGGATAAGCACAGGCCATGTGCCGTCCTTGCGCATATCCTTCTTTACAATACATGCTTTGAATGTTATCATAATTGTTCTCTTTCTTGTTGTTACTTACTTGATTCCAATTGAATCCTCCTTTTCAGCCAGCAGGATAAGCAGACCCCTTAGTGAGTCCACCTCGTCAAGGTTGACAGTCTCTATATTCTTTCGGATGTCTGCAATCACTATTGTCAGACGTGCAATGATGTCCTCATTAGTGATGTAGAACTCAGAGTCTATCTGGCTTCTGTCAACGGTGATGCTGGTCGGAAGATCCATCTCTTCGTTCCGGAAAGTCATCCTGATATATGCCGTCCATGTCCCGTCCTCATGCTGCTCCTGTGGGATGACGAGATACCTCATACTGACCTCATGCCTTACAAGCGGTACAAGTTCATCCACGATGACAGTTCTTCCCCGGCCTCTCTCCGATATGGTGATACTGCTTCTGGTCGTTTTCTGTTCGCCACCACCGAATACATAGTCGATGAGACGACGGTTCTCATTCTGGACGTCGTTGAGCTTGATGCGCAGGTACTTGTCCGTATCGCGGTATTCCTTGGCTTTGATGTTAAGCATCTCCAGCAGGCACTCCTTGCTGATGCCCACGTCATAGAGCGCAATGGAAATCATGGACTCCCTGGCGGAGGCAAACGTGAGACCAGGTATTGCTGCAGCCTTTGCGACCATGTTCATACCCCTGCAGATATCCTGTACGAACTGTTCCTTTCGTCCAATCATCCTGTGGAAGCAGAACACCTTCCTGTGCTCCTTCTTTCTTGAAGCCTTGTCCCCGTACTTCTGCAGGTATGGCTCCAGCAGCGGATGCGGCTTGATTCTCGTAAATCCCCTGTCATCACGGACATGGCGCGACCTTGCTTTCTCAAAGACGATGTTCCCTTCCCCGTCATACTCACATTCGTACATGTCTGCACCTGTCATGCCCATCGTCATGAAGGATATGACAAAGATATCCCGTGCAAGATTGAAACATACATTCCTTTTATCCGCGCAGTCAGGAAGTGAGGCGACCTGCCTTATCTGGTCAACAGTCAGTGCAATGCCCTGGCTACTGCGTATATACCTGACAGCTTTCGTGTATTCGTCCAGATTCCTCTTTATGACGGGGATACCGTCATCGAAGTCGTTGTAGATCCTCCTCATCTCCTTGAAGACGCGCCTGACGCAGAATACATTCTTCGAGGCAACGGACGGATGTTCAGCAAAAGAGAGCTCAAATCTCCTAAGCAGTTGCATTGACATGTCACGTGCCGACAAGCAGTCGCTTCCTGTCAGGCGTACGAGGTGATTGTAGGCAGTCTTGTAATGAATCATGCTCAATTCAGGGTGTACTTCCATCCATTTCCTGTAGAACTGGAGAAAGTCGATGTCCACATCCTCCTGTCCCCGCAGGATGGCGGCTATGGTCTCCGTATCGATGTCGTAGGTGTCCAGCCGCAGTGCCTGCAGCCTTCGCTGGTATCGCCTCATGATTCTCCGGCATTCTGCCATCAGCGGCCCATTGCCCAGCTTATTGTGCGCTGTGAGTTCAATCTCCGTCGCGTAGAGTTCAGTTGGAATGATGATGGTGTCATGGTGGTGCCTGACGATGACAAAGATGCGCCAGACTGCATCCGACCCGCGATGCGCCCTCTTCATCCTGTATGTAACATCTGTAATCTTTTCCATATCGTTATGTCCGCCTGTCCTATTCTTGTTCCGGTTTATTTGGACATCAGCTTCCTGATGACCGTGTCCATGTCAGGTACGCCAGACTTCCAGCTTATGCCTGCCGCTTTCTTCCTGCACCTGTCAAGGAGGTTGTTGCACCGCTCGATGAGTACAGGGTTCTTGATGTTGTAGTCCGTGTTGATGTCGCGAAGGCATACCTTTATGGAAGTCTTTATCTCCCTTGACTGTGCACCCATGAATACCTGCAGGATGACGTTCCAGGTCCTGTCCTGATTGGGCGCATCCGGGTTGATGCGGTATCTGAAGCGTATCTCCCCGTCCTCCTGCGGCTGAAGAACCTGAGAGAAGAGAATCCTGTCTTCTTTGTGCTCCTGCGTGAGCGGGCTCTTGCCGAAGACATGCTCAATGAGCCGGAAGTTCATTCGGTTGATCTTGTCAAAGTCCCTGCGGATATACATGTCCGTCACACGGAACTTCGGCATCCGGTGGTTGAGCATCTCATGTACGGTCAGTTTGTCAACCATGACTTCATTCAGGGCGATGGTGGCCATCGAGTGGCGGGCGGCGTAATAGTTCAGCCCTTCAATGCCTATGGCTTCTTCCACGGCCTTAAGTCCATGATTGACGACATGGCTGAAGCTGACGTTGCTTTTGTACCTTGTATAGAAACTGAATACGCGGCGGTCGTCCGGGGCATTCGGATTGGCATACTTCATGAGGTAGGGTCTCAGCAGCGGATGCGGCTTGATGACGATGCGGGCACGGTCGGCCCTTATGTCCCTGACCTTGGCACGCTCGTAGGTGATGTTGCCGTCAGCGTCATACTCACAGCTGTAGAGGTCGATGATGTTTGTCCCCATTGTAAGGAATGAAATCATGAATACGTCACGAGCCAGGTCGCGCTGCGAGTCGTGTCTTGTGGTTGTCCTTGCATCTTCGAGGGCGGCTATCTTCCTGATCTGCTCAGTGGTAAGGGCGCGCTTCTCAGTCAGCCTTAAGTCCTTCTGAGGCTTGAACAGGTCAAGGGAACGACGGATGACGACAGTACCGTCCGGGTTGTCATTATAGCGGATGCGGGCCTCACCAAAGATGGTCTTGATGTTCTGACAGTAAAGCTCGCTCTTTATCCCCTCCTTGCGGAGGAATTTCTCGAACTGGAGCATCAGCAGGCACGAGAGCTCGTTGCAGGAGAGCGTCTTGTGTCCGTGCTTCATCCTGACGAAACCCTCGAACCTGTTCACGGCTGTCGTGTACTTCTTCCTGCATTTCGGCCTGCAGCCGTCCTTGATCCATTTTCTTGCGAAGGTGAAGAACTCCACGTCCTTCACGGTGTCCTTCCTTGTGATTTCCTTCCTTATATCGTTCACATCCATGTCCACCAGTGTCAGGTCAAGGGCCTCTATCTTGTCCTTGTACTCACGGATGAGATCCTCGCACTGCTCTATGATGGAGGGGTTCTTGATCTGGCCGGACGAGGTGAGGTCTGAGCGTGAGACATACATGGATGTGGGTATCATGACCGTCTTCCTCTCATGGGTCAGCCTTATCTGTACGCGCCATGTCCTGTCACGGCGCATGTCCTTCTTGACGATGCAGTATTTCAGTGTTGCCATTTCTATAATCTTCCTGTTGCGGATTCAATTCGTTTTTTCTTCTTATTACTACCGTCCAGCCTGCCTTTTCCTTGCAGGTGCCTTATACATTATTACATATATGGGCTGCAAATCGGGTCGGCCAGACTGTTTTCCAGCGGGCTGCAAAATTACTCCTAATCTCCAATATTTAAAAACCAAGGTTTTCAAAATAAGGATTAAATAATCTTAAACGCCCTGCCTGCAAGGGGCTCAGGGAGGTGCCGACCGCGATTTCGCGATTTTTTCAAATTGCGCTGATTTTTGCCGGTTTGTTAAAATTCTTAAATATCTATTGATGTAAGATACCCCCAAAACCGACCTTTCCGACGGATTCAAAGAAACCCGCTTTTCCCCAAACAAATACCCCCTATGTTTGATATTCAAAACCATTTGTTACTTAAATATTTTATTCTAATTCCTTTTGGTTCCAGAACCATTATTTAATCTGTATTATAATGCAACCAACTCTATTACAAAGACTTGCAAATTTGTCAGCCATTTATAAGGCATTTGCTTTGCCACTATCTTCAGTTTTTAAACCTCAAATCGTTACCACCTGTGGTAAGGACATCGAGGACGAAGCACAGCGCGAAGCCATCAAGGATAGTGGTATCGGTACACCTGCTACCAGGGCGGGTATCATTGAAACCCTTGTAGCCCGAAACTATGTGGTGAGGGAAAAGAAGTCGCTTGTTCCTACGCCCAAAGGTATGGAAATCTACAAGATTGTCAAGGATATGGATATTGCCAATCCCAGCCTGACAGGACAGTGGGAGGCCAAGCTCGCTGCCATCGAACGAGGTCAGATGAATGTGAATCAGTTCAACAGTGACATTGTGGAATACACCAAGCATGTGACTGAGGAGTTTCTGCATTCAGACCTGCAGCCCGTTATGACAGGTAGGCAGACGGTCATCGAGTGTCCGCTATGCCATCAGGGACATATCCGCATCTTTGATAAGGTAGCCAACTGTTCTAATGCCCAGTGTGATTTCCATATCTTCCGTTCCATTGCAGGAAAGAAGCTGACCAACAGTGAGGTGACTGACTTGATACTCAAAGGTCAGACCCGTGAACTGTCTGGGTTCAAAGGAAAGGACGGAAAGCCTTTCAAGGCAAAGCTTAAGAGAGACGATAAAGGAAGCGTATGCTTCGTGTTTAACCAGAAAAAAGTAATTAGCGATGACAAAAACGATGTCTAACATTAAGGTAAATCAGCGTGGTCTCCCTGTGGAGCATGACGAGCGCCGTGTTTATGAGCTTGGCTTCGGTAATCCTGACAAGAATTTCAGGAATTATAAGTTCTTTACCGTTGACATGCATTTTGGCCTTGCTCCGACTATTCTGGAGGAAGCAGCCTTCCAGTTGCTCGGCTATGAGCGTTTTGCTATTGCCGGTATGGGTGACAAGAATGTTATGCCTAATCCGTGGGATGACCTTTTTAATACGCTGAAGTGGGCTATTGACAATAAGGGACTTAATCCGGACTATCTTAAACGTGTGAGCAAGTATGATTTTTCTTTTCAGGAGAATGAGAATGGCGAACGTCCACAGCATACCTCTGAAAAGGAGTGGGAGCATTATGTCAATCAGGTGAATAGAAACGAGCGGCGTATTTTCTCATCAGAGGAACTTCGCGAGATTGCCGCTGTTCTGCCCGATGCTTTCAAGCTTGACTTACTGAACGACCTTGTCAATATCAGTCGTATAGCCGAAGTACGTGCGGTTGTCAACCACATTCTTGTGCAAAATGATGGTGACGATGCTGTGCGTTTCGTGAATGCCGTTAGGGAACGTCGCCAGTTGCTTCGTGATCAGGGACTTCCTGTTAATTCCGATGCAGACCGTAACATTATTCGGGAACTTCTCACGGAAAACCCGTTGCTTGCTATGCCAATGACAAGGGATGCAGAACGGAATCGTGTGCCTGAATCATCAAAACTCTTGGATAAACAGAAGTCAGAGAATAAGGTAGAGAAGAAGGTAAAGATGAACGACAGACAGGAGGAAACCCCTCGCAGATCGTTTCATCGTTAAGTGAAAAGTGTATCAAACCAAAGTAATAAAGAATAACATGAAACAGACAAAATCAACAAAGACAGTAGCAAACAAAATGGTGGTTAAAAAAGTAGTACTCAAACAGCTCAATAA
>Ga0310690_10005678_pt1 | contig 16791 bp, 16 predicted proteins | sample AusTroGonzalo_MG_2_FD_207661 | JGI IMG/M metagenome (GOLD analysis project Ga0310690, IMG submission 207661) | Bovine rumen microbial communities from tropical cattle in Woodstock, Queensland, Australia - Gonzalo_04 (v2) (version 2) | ecosystem: Host-associated > Mammals > Digestive system >... | reverse complement strand
GTATTCGACGTGAGAAGTATTGATCGTGATACCACGAGCCTTTTCTTCCGGAGCGTTGTCGATTTCATCGAAACGCTTTGCAGCGGCGAGACCCTTAGCAGCGAGGGTCGTGCAGATTGCAGCAGTCAGAGTGGTTTTACCGTGGTCAACGTGACCGATCGTGCCGATATTGCAGTGCGGCTTACTTCTGTCAAAATGTTCTTTTGCCATTTTTTCCTCTTCTTCAGCAGAAGGTTTATCGCTTCAAGTTCAAGAGAACTACTCGAGTTCTCCGTATTTTCGTAGAGCATAGGAAGCGGTACTCCACGAAATTGGAACACAAATTTAATAATTTCCAGATAATTTGCAAGGATTTTTCTTTTGAAATTTCGCTAAAAATGCGGATTTTTGGACTTATCCACAGGTTTTCGGAGGTGTTTTCGGTGAGCAAAATCACGTTCAATTTAAGGGGCCGAAATGCCCTTTTTCGTTCAAATTTCAAAGGTTCAATATTTTATTTCAACTCTAAAACCATCTTTTAAACATTTTATCAACATTCTTAACAATCCTGAGAGATTTTTATTCACATCGCCATTTTTAGAAAGTAAAAAGATTTTTACATTATAAATTTTTACAATATTTTACACTTTTATTGAGACTAACCCCTTGACTTACACCATTTTGGGAAATTGCCCATCATCGCCCATAATTCCATTTTTTTCGTTTCACCGCTCGTTAATTACACACAAACTAATTGTTCCGTTTTACAACTTGAAAAGTTTTTTTACAAGACACTATATATAATATTGCTATCTTTATTTTGATGTTTGGAGTCATTTCGAGGAACCTCTATGAAATCGTCCCTTTTTAAGTCCCTGTGTACACTCGGGACCGCTTTACTCGCATGCTCATGCTCAGACAAGCCGTCTTCCAGTGATCATGGCGAATTGAATTTTACCCCTTGCGAAGATGTTCGCTATTTACCTGCTGAAGGTCTTGTGATTTTCAATGACCACAAGGTAACTGATATTAACGGCGTACAAGTCGGTACAATTACCCAGGTCCCCAACACGACCGTCGTCATTGTGAAGGACATGTACGGCAATACGGTCATCAACCAGCTCGACGTCAGCGACCCGACCAAGGTCAAGATTATCGCCGGCGACCCGAGCCAATGCGCCGCAATTTCAGTCCCCACGACAATCACGAGCTGCATCGACGCTTGGCTTTATACAAACGCCACAAAGAATTATCTTATCTACGCTGACCTCACCGTCACGGACGAAGCATGGAACCAGATCGGTATCCTCAACGCATCGGCCACTTCGACGATCGCAAGCATCAGCGACATGGCCGGCACCCGCGTGACCGAAGACTTCGACTTTTCGAAGCTCACGTCCATCAAGGGCGACAACATCCGTTACAAGATTCTTGAACCGGCATACCACTTGAAGGACGCCACGGGCGACTATCTTATTTACCAGAACACTGTCGTGACGAACGCAGATGGCGTTCCCGTCGGTTATGCCGACTTTGCTACGGGCACTATCAAGTCGGTGATCGACAATGTCACTCCGCTTACTGTAGCAAACATCGCTACCCTCCCCATCATTCTTCCGACATCCAAGTGCGCAGACTATAGCGCTCCGGTAGCCTCTTCCAGTTCCACGCTGCCGGTCCTCAGCAGCTCTTCTATTTACGTACCGCCGGTCCAGAGCAGCAGCTCTCAACCGCAAATCCAGAGCAGCAGTTCTTCTGCAAAGAGTAGCAGTTCCTCCGCTAAGAGCAGCAGCTCCAGCGCAAAGAGCAGTTCTTCTGTCGCCACAGGCGGATGCCCGACCATCAAGACTAAGGGCGGTGGCGGTAGCGGATTTGCCTCTCGTTACTGGGACTGCTGCAAGCCTCACTGTTCCTGGCCGGAACACTCTGGTGGTAACTATTCCAAGCAGTGTACCAACAAGGGCAAGTCTGCAAATACGAACTGGGGCGACGGTAGCATTTGCAGCGGCGGTCCTCAGATGACTTGCACAAGCCAGATTCCGTTCACGATTGATGGTTGCGAAGAATACGGCTTTGCATTCGCTGCAGTACCGGCCTCCAACGGCGGCCAGTGCGGTAAGTGCTTCCAGCTCACCTTTACCGGCGAAGGTCACTATAGTTCTACAAACGCAAATACGAGAAAGCTCAAGACCAAAAACAAGAAGCTTATCATCATGGCAACAAACGTCGGTGGCGACGTTCAGCAGGGCCAGTTCGACATCATGATCCCGGGTGGTGGCGTCGGCATGTTCAACGGTTGCTCTAGCATGGGCTGGGGTTCCCAGGGCGAACAGTACGGCGGTCTCCTTTCTGAATGCGAAAAGGAAAACAACTACAAGGCCGCCAAGTACGCAAGCTGCCTTACCGAAAAGTGCAACAAGTCCTTCGCCAACGATGAAGAAGCCAAGAAGGGATGTCTCTTCCTTGCGACATGGATGGAAGCCGCAGGCAATCCGGAACACAACTACGTAGAAGTAGAATGCCCCGAAGTGCTTAAATCCAGATACTAATCTGGCCAATCAAAATTGGAACGAAACGCCCCGGAAAGGGGCGTTTTTATTTTTTGTAAGTCTTTGATAATAAACAAGTTGTGTCGGGCTTCACAATCAAGCCCTGTTTAGTTCTTTTTACTCTTATTTACGAGCATTTTTTTAAATAAGATTTTATCTTTAGGCCGGATGATTGGATTCAGGGTGCATTATTTTAAGGGCTTATATACACTATGAAGAATAAATTTTTCAAAACCCTCGCCATTTTCGGCCTTTCCCTTGTTGCATGGAACTGCTCCGAAGACCTCGCAACTCCACAACAACCCACGGAAAGCACTGTAACGCCAAGACCCGCTCTTGATGTGGAACAGAGTAGCTGGATGATCACGACTGGCGTGGCCATCTACCTGATTGTGCCGAACGGAACAGGCACTTACCTTGTTACTAACGAAAATAGCATTCCTGTCGGTACGTACAACGTTGCCACGGGTACCATCACGGACAACAACGGCAACCTGCTCCTCTCCAACGTGGATCTCGCTTCGCTCTCTGTTGTCGGACCGGACAAGACGATCACGAACCCGGATGGCAGTAAGTCTACCATCTACGGCGAAACAATCCTCCTTCCGGGTGGAATCGATCCGGCTAGCTTGACCATTAGCTCGAGCGCAACTATTATCATCAACAGCTCCTCGGCAACCATTCCGGGCCAGAATCCTGTCACAAGCTCCAGCTCCATTGCAACGCAGCAGTCTTCTCCGAGTGTAGCCTCTTCTTCTTCACAGAAAGTAGATCAGCCGAAACCGGCAAGCTCTTCTTCACAGCAGCCGAAATCCTCTGCGACGTCCAACCAGCAATGCAACGGCCAGTGCTTCGACAGCGCTTCGGGCAAGTGCGTTGGATATCACGATCAGCAGACGGGCTCCAAGGGCGAAAAGTACGCCTATGATGAATCCTGCAAGTTGAACTGCTACTACGACCCGAACAACCAGAATTGCCAAGGCATGACGGGTGCCGCACCGGCAAGCAGCCAGTCGCAGCAGCCGAAGTCCAGTTCTAGCGCAAAGTCTTCTTCGTCTCAGCAACAGCAGCAGCCGGTATCTTCTTCCAGCCAGGCAAAATCCTCTAGCAGCCAGGCCAAGTCTAGCAGCTCCCAGACTCAGAGCAATCCGAACGCCTCTGCCGAAGAAGCCCAGTACCTCAACGCTGGCGTCGGTGGACAAGAAGGTTTCGCTACCCGTTATTGGGACTGCTGCATGCCTCACTGCTCCTGGCCGGAACACGGCGGCTCCGCCAAAACTTGCGATGCCAAGGGCAAGACTCCAATCGGCAACACCAACGGTAGCATTTGCTCTGGCGGTCAGGGCACGACCTGCACAAGCCAGGTTCCTATCATCGTGAGCGACAAGCTCGCCTACGCATTCGCAGCAACTCCGGGTCACGACGACAACACTTGCGGTAAGTGCTTCGCCCTCACCTTCACGGGTAAAGGCAAGTACGAAACCAAGGCCAACCATCAGGCTCTCAAGGGCAAGACTCTCGTCGTGATGGCTTCGAACATCGGTTACGACGTGCAAGGCAATCAGTTCGACATCATGATTCCGGGCGGTGGCTTCGGTGCCTTTAACGGATGCAGCCAGATGGGCTGGAACATCCCGCAGAACACCACGACTTACGGCGGCCTCCTCTCCGACTGCGAAAAGGAAGTCGGCTACAATGGTGACCTCCTCTCCAAGCGCAAGCAGTGCCTCACTGAAAAGTGCAATAGCGCCTTCGCAAGCGACGCACAGGCCTTGGAAGGCTGCCTCTTCCTTGCCACATGGATGGAAGCCGCAGGCAACCCGATGCACAACTTCAAGGAAGTTCCGTGCCCGCAAGCCCTTAAGGCCAAGTTCTAACCTTTTAACGAAAATTATAAAAGCACCCTTCAAAGGGTGCTTTTTTTATATATGATGCCAAAAAGAATTTTTCTCAAAAATTATGGAAACTATAGTTTGCACATATTTTAGGACAGATTCATAACATTGAGGAATGCGATATGACATCGAAGTCATCCAAAAAGCCGAAATAGAACTATTAGCACAGATGCAGGGAGCTACTTCTTTGACCAAGAAGCGTCTCGCCCTAGACAGTGGCATTAGCCGTCAACATCTCGGCCTTATCGCAAAAGGCAAACGCAACTTTTCCATTAAATCTTTTTGCGACCTCGCAGACGCCTTTGGCTGTACCGCTACAGAACTCATGGCAAAACTCGAAGAGTTGATGATGGAGCAGGTCAAGCTCCAGGCAAGCATGGCAGCTGAGAAAAACAAGGGCATGAACTACATCTGCAAAACGGCCACCGACAAGAACACCCTAAACAAACCGTAAAAGTGGATTCCTAGAACTGTTCCAGCAGTCGAATGCGTTCGGGCGTGTCCGGGTGCGTGCTGAAAATAATATTCGCCTTCGCGACCCAACCCTTAAGGCCCATATCGTTATCATCTTCTTCGTCCGGATGGATAATGTAGAGCTGCGCGACGTCACTCCTCTGCACGCTAGAAAGTCCCGGATCGTTCGAAATTTTTCTCAGCGCCGAAGCAAGTGCCAAGGGATCGCCACAAAGTTCAGCACCGCCCGCATCGGCAACGTATTCACGCTTGCGTGAAATCGCAAGACGAGTGAGCGAACTGAAGCAATAACCGATTGCCGCCCAAATCATAAGTACAAGCAAGAAAAGGATGATGCCTCCCCCGCCACCCTTTCGGTTGGACCTGCGCGGTGTACGCGAAATCCCGCTCAAAAGCTTGAAGCAGACATTCATCAACATGGAGAAAATACCGACAAACACGACGCAGACGACCATAAGGCGGGTATCGCGATTCTTGATATGCGTCAGCTCGTGACCCACGACTGCAGAAAGTTCCGCATCGTCTAGCTTGTCTATAATTCCAGTCGTAAGCGTTATCGTGTACGAATTGATGTCGATGCCGCTTGCAAAAGCGTTCAGGCTCGAATCCTTGACGATATTGATCTTGGGCATCTCGATACCGCCTGCAATGCAGAGGTTCTCGACGATGTTATAGACGCGGACGTTTTCCCTTCGCTCTAGCGGGCGCGCGTGAGTCGCATGGCGGATAATCGACGTATTGGCAAAGTACGCAATGATAAACCAGATGGCCGTGACCGTAAGCGTAAAGGGCATGGCATCAAAGAAGTACTCCCAAATAATCGACCAGTGGAACGTCGTCGCTTGAAGCCCAGGTGGGCATACGCCGTCCCAGCAAAAATAGCCGAGCCAATCCAGCACCATGATAGCGCCCAAAACCATTCCCAGCAAGAACAGCGGGAACAGCAAAAGCAAAATCACCGTATTGCGGTTGTTACGCCAAATTTGAGTCTGGATACCGACGTATTTCATAGAGGTCGCTTCGCTGTGAGAAACGAGCATCGAGCACGCTTCGCTATGAGTAAAACTCGAAATTCAAAGGGCAAAAAACGCCCTCATTGCTCATGGCTCATCGCTAGAATCGCACTTCCGGGGCCTTATTGAGGGTTTCGCGGTTTTCAGTCGCCTCGTACATGGCGGCACGCTTAAAGTTAAACATCCCCGCAATGATGTTGCTCGGGAACGTTTCGCAAGCGTTGTTGAATTCGCGCGTTGTCGAGTTGAAGAAGCGACGGGCGGCAGCGAGCTTGTTTTCGATGTCCGAAAGTTCCGTCTGCAACTGCAAAAAGTTTTGGTTCGCCTTGAGTTCCGGATAAGCTTCGAGCGAAACACGCAAACCGGCAAGCGCACCGGAAAGAGCCTTGTCAGCAGCGACCTTCTCGTCGATGGTCGTTGCGCTCATGGCTGCAGCACGGGCGGCCGTTACCTTTTCGAGAACTTCCTTTTCGTGAGAAGCATAGCCCTTGACCGTCGAAACAAGCTGCGGCACAAGATCGAAGCGCTGCTTGAGCTGCACGTCGATATTCGCAAACGCATTTTCGCGATTGTTGCGGAGCTTCACAAGTCCATTGTACATGGAAATGAAGCACAAGATGAGAATTGCAATGACTGCAATAACAATAAGTGTTGTCATGATTTTCTCCTTCTATGATTCTACTTCTTCTTAAGCTCTTCCTTCTTCGCCTTCTCTTCTTCAGGCACCGGCTTAGTATCCTCAAGCAAGCGGTCGGCCCATTCCATCCAGAACGTACAGCGTTCGCCTTCGAGTTTCATCTTCGCAAACTTCACCGGTTCAGTCTCGATGGCAAGCGTCACGACGGATTCCTTATAAGCCTGCGGGAGACCAGCCACATGCGACATACGCTGCTTGAGTTCGGCAACAGTCGCATCCAAGATGTCAACTTCAAAACGTCTTTCGATGTAACGGCGGACAATAAAGCCAAGCGACATAAAGTAATCGCCCTGGTTACCTTCGGCCAAGTAATTCTTGTTGCGGAGTTCCTTGAGCGCAAGCACGCCTTCTTCGTACGGCGGGAGCTGCGGAGCTTCGCCACGCTTTGCAAATTTCTTATGCAAGAACCAGCCGAGGAACACGAGAAGTGCAACGCCGAGCACACCGAACAGCACATAGAGCCACTGCGGAAGGCGCGGGTCGCTCATCGGATCTTCAACTTCCAGAATGTCGGCTTCTTCGCCAGTCGTGCGGTTCGAAACTTTCACGGCAACCGGGTCCGTGTGCGTCTTGACGGTATCCGTACCGACAATCGCATGGACTTCTTGCGGGGCAATCAGAAAGTCGCCGCTCACGAATGTATTGAGCGTTGCAAGCCAGGTAAACTTAGCCGTTCCCTTGGGCATACCTTCGGTAATCTTTTCGTTCTTCATTTCCTTGACTTCAAAGCTGCCAAGGTTCCCGACAAAACTCGGCAAATCCACGATGGCATTTTCAGGCGCCGTCACCTGAATTTCGTAATTGAACTTGTCACCGATAAAAACCTGTGCATTATCGACATTTGCCTTGACCGTCAAGTCAAACGCATGGGCAGAAACTGCAAAAAACGCAAATAACGATAGAATAAAAAGAGCTCTTAAATTTGAAACACGAGTCATTTTTTAACCTCATGTGAGAATATACAAAAAATACATTCCACCGCCCAAAATGCCCCTCCCGATGAGGAGAATATCCCGTTTTTTGCGGCTAGCGCTTTTTAATTACTTTATTTAAGATTTTATAACTGCGCATCGCCACAGGCGGGTGTTCCCTGTAAATCGAGGCAAAGAGCTTTGAATACGGTATTTCGCAACTGGCAAGCTGCTGCATGGCCGCCTTTGCCGTAGTCTTCCCCAGCTTTTGGCAGGCATAGGCATCCGCTTCGTATTCTTGAATCCAGCAATACCAGTTAAAGAAATACTTGAACGGAATCGCCACCAGGTGGAGCCACAGCACCGCTTCTAAAATGCTTGCATTCCATCGGATCAACATGGCCGCCAAGAACCAAACGGACACCATCACAAAAGCAATCTTCATCAGGTTGCGGAGAATTGCATGGTGCAACACCTTGTGCGCTTCTTCGTGCTTTTTGACGAACAGGCCGTTCTCGGGTTCGCAATGGTTTTCGGGCAAAGGCACAATGTCATTGATCAGCGGAATAACGCGCATAATCGAAAGTACACCGCCACGAAGCTGCGTGAGCCTTCTCTCGCGAATTTCAATCGCAATGCGCGCGATGATTTCAAGACAAAGTAAAACAGTCAACAACATAGTTTAAGCAAAATTCTTGACCAGTGCATTCAAACGTTTGACAGCTTCTTCAAAGCGGTTCTTTTCCCACTCCATGAATCCCTTGTCTACCGGATGGGCTTCGTCGTAATCGTCGAAGATGCGGCGGCCACGTTCATTGTCGCGGTCGAGCCCGTGGCTCACGTTCTCGAACCATTCTCTGCCCAGTTGCCTGTAGCGCTTGACGAGTTCGTCCATCGTCTCGGGCAACGTGACCAGTCGAGCAATTTCTTTGTTCGTATCGGTAAGGAGCTTGCGCAGTTCACGCGGGGACTGCTTCAACAGCGATTCGTCACCTTCGACAAGCGTAATCATCAAGTCGAGCACGTAGCGTTCCATGTACTCGGCGTACGTCTTGATAGCTTCCTGGCGCACACGTTCACGCATGAAGTTTTCGCCAAGACCGTCAATGTCGTTACGCGTGTAAAAATCCTTGACCTTGTCTACCTGCAAGCGGTTGTAGGCATCGAACACAAGACGTGCCGTTTCCGGATTGTAGATGGAATAGAACGATGCAGGCACAAGACCTTTTCCGCGAATGTTGTACTTATAAGCATTGCGGTCGAGAGCGTAAGCGTTCTTCGAATAATTCCAGCCCGGTACAATTTCGTTTAAGCGAGGGGCCACGCCCACCAACTGCGGATCTCCCGGACGAATCAACGAGAACGGGAACTTAAGGCGTTGCGGGAGCGTCGTAAGGCCGCTTGCAATCAACGTAAACGGAGACTCGCGGAAATTCGACGGGAACTTGATGTTCACGCCAAGACCAAAGAACATTCCCTGACCCGGCATCACTTCTTGATCGGGCATACGTCCCGTGTGGTTGCTACCCACGTTCGCACCGTAACCCAAGTTGCCGCAGCCTTCCGGCCAGAGCGCTGCAATCAAAAGCGAGTGGTGGTGCATTTGCGTCATCGGGCCCATGTAAGAACTGTTCACTTCGCCTTCTTCGATGTGGCAGCACGGAGCGATAATCGAAGACTTCACGATAGCCTTGCTCCCCACCTTGCAGCGGCTCATCAAGACGGAGCTCTGCACTTCGGCGCCAGTATGGACCGTCACGCCCATCTGCAAGTTCGTGTTTTCGAGAATCACGGAATCGTACACGTGGCTCGATTCTTCGAGCGAACTCATGATGATGGAATTGCGGATCTTTGCAGCGCCTTCGATGCGGGCATGCGGACCAATCCAGCTATTGCGGACAATAATCGTATTCGAAACTACGGCACCCTTCCCCACGATCCCGAACGGAAGCGCCAGTTCGGACCTGTAAGCTTCGAGCATTTCAACAAAAGAATCCTGCACACCCTGTTCAGGCTTGTGGAACAGCTGCAAGTCGACAATTTCCGTCGTCATCTCGGGGAACACGCGCACTTCGCGGCCGCCCATTTCGTTACCGACATTAATGGTAGAACCCACCATGTAATTAATCTTGCCGCTGCTCACGAGAGTCCCGACATTCTGCACCACGGCACTGCTGCGGATAAGCACGTTGCTCAGCATCGAGACCTTATAGACCAAGGCGTTCTCGATAATGCAGTTGTGGACCATGCAGTCGTAAATACCTGTAGCGACCGAAACGTCACCCGGCAAAAGAAGCGTTCCAAAAAACTTCGGGAGTCGTACATCGCCCAAAAAACTGGAGCGGAAAATTCGGTTCGGATCAAAATCCGGTTCGACCAGCACCTTGGACCAGTCGTCGCAACTATTCCCGTTTTTCTCGAGAATCTGGATTTCGAAAGCCGTCATCGGACGGTACTTGCCAGTCGCTGATTTGATGGCCTTAAAATTTTCAACCGAAGTAGCCAAAACACTGCTCTTCAGCGCTTTTTTCAATTTTAACAATCGCTGCATGACTAAAAAATAGACTAAATTAGGGGCAATGATGAAGGAATACCTCTTCAACTTAATAAAAAAACATCAATACAATATCTCCATCTATACAGAAGATATTTTTGAGAGACGTTGTCAGGAAGAAATTATCCGCAGTGACGAGGATAATAGTTCCTTCGTATATATCGAATTTGATTTTGATTCCATCGATAAGCTTCTCGGGAACCCGACCAATTCGCATCAGTTTTGGAACATCTTTTTCGAAACGCTTTCGAAGAATCGACGCGGAAGTGACATCCTCGGATTTTTGGAACACGAAAGTGGAATCGGTCTTTTGCTCCTGGATTCCAAGCTTACCGGTTGGAACCGCGTTGCAGGCCGCATAAAGCAGACCGCCCGTAGTCACGATTTCGATATCATCGACCTTGTGCTTAACGACAATATCAAGCCCATCGTCTACCCGGCTTGCATCCAGGATATCAAGGCACAAGACAGCGAAAAGCAGGAACAATGAAAGTCCTAGTCATCGGCTCCGTTTATCCGCGATTCCAAGAAGACGCCGAAGTCCCATGGCTGCGCACTTCTATCGCCCACCTCAAAAAAGCGGGCGTCGAAATCCAGATTCTAGCGCCTTCGTACAAGGGACTCCAGAGCCATGACATCGACGGAACACACGTAAACCGATTCCGTTACGCTCCTGCAAACTGGGAAATCCTCACGCACGAAGAAGGCGCCCCGAGCAAGATGGCCTCCAAGCCGTGGTTGCAGCTGCTTGCGATTCCTTACATCATCAACGGATTTTTCCAGTGCATCAGAATTTGCCGCAAGTGGCGCCCGGACGTGATCCACGCCCACTGGCCGTTCCCGCATGCCTACATTGCACTCGGTGCTGCAAAGCTTTTCAAGATTCCGCTCGTGCTGAATTTTCACGGTGCAGAACTTTTGCTAATCCGCAAAAAGAAATGGGTCAAGCCATTCTTGAAGTTCGCCATCGGGCAAGCGCAAGCAATCTTTGCAAACTCGAGTTTTACCGCCTCTAAGATCAAGGCACTCCGCAACGTGAACGTCGAATGGAGCCCGTACGGAACAACTCTTGAAACTAGAGACGAGAGCGGTTCGACAAGCTCACCGGCTATGTGTCATCCTGAGCGAACCCTGGAGCGTAGCGATAAGGGTGAGTCGAAGGACCCAGTCGCAGTTATCCCTCACGCAATCAACGGCAAGTTCAAAATTCTCTTTGTCGGCAGGCATATCGAACGCAAAGGCATCACATACCTCATCGAAGCCGCGAAATACCTGCCTCGCGACAAGTTCGAAATTCGTATCGTCGGCGTCGGCGACTTGACCGAACAGCTCAAAAAGCAAGCCGCTTTATTAGACGAAAGACGAAAGACGAAAGACGAGAGAAACGAATCTGTCATCCTAAGCAAAGTCGAAGGATCTACAGCGCCCATCATCTTCACGGGCAAGCTCTCTCCCGAAGATCTTGCGAACGAATACAAGACCGCAAACGTCTTTGTACTCCCCGCAATCGTCGACAGCAAAGGCGACACCGAAGGACTTGGCGTCGTCCTCATCGAAGCGATGGAACTTGGCCTGCCGATTGTCGCTAGCAACGTCGGCGGAATTCCAGATGTCGTCGTCGATGGAAAGTCCGGAATCCTCGTTCCCGAAAAAGATCCTGTCGCGCTTGCCAACGCCTTCAAGCGTCTCGAAGCAGACCCGACACTGATCCAAAAACTTCTCGCTGGCGCCCGCAAGCGCATCGACGAATGCTTCACCTGGGACGGCATCATTGAACGCCAAGTTGAAGTCTACAAGCGACTCCTCCACAAATAAAAAAACCGCGATTCTTCGCGGCATTTTTTTTCTAGTAACTAGTCACTCTGAACTAGTAACTCATAAACCTATTTTACTTTAAATCCGGCCTTTTCGAAAACTTCCTTGTTTTCCGGATTCTTCATGGCCACATTCGTAATCCAGTCGTATTCGGCAATGCCACCCTGCAAACCGGCACGAGCGCAAAGCTGATCGCGTGCTACGTTGTATGCATTGAGAATCTGGACCTTTTCAAAATCCTTTGCGTTATCGATACGTTCAGACCAGCGAACGCCAAGTTCAATAAGACCATTGCTGGCCTTGGCATAAACGTTAGCCTTTTCAACCGTGATAACGGATTTTGCGGGAGCCATAAAAGGAAGAACGGGAACAACCGGCTGTGACTTCGGCAGTGCAACCTGCTGGTTCGAAGACTTCACTTCGGTATTGTTGGAGTCACAGGAAACAAAAAAAGAGGCGATTGCCAAAAGAGAAATTACTAGAATTTTTTTTGACATGCTCGCCTCTTTTTTTTGTAATAGCGGTTCAGGGATTTGAACCCCGGACCAATGGATTATGATTCCAGTGCTCTACCGCTGAGCTAAACCGCCATTGACCCAAATTTAATAAATGATTTGAGATTTTTCAAGGGGTTATTTAAAAATAAACCTTCGTTTCTAAAAAATTTTCACCCCATTCAATGACACGCCAAGCCGGTTCCGTAGAACGCAAACAAAATACCGATTGCGTCGGATCGATCTGCATCTGCGTCGACGGAGTAATGTAGACCGTCTGGTTTTCAAGCTCGACCATACCTTCGGAATGATAATGACCTACAAAGATATGCTTGATATTCTTGATCTTCGAAAGCGTGGCCTGCACTTCGACAATGTTCTTCATCGAATACTTCGAATCCATGAACTTGTGTCCACAAAGGCAAGGCGGATGATGGAGGAACAAAAGAACCTCGTCCTTGATCTTTGCAGCTTCTTCTTCAAGCCATACAAGCTGTTCCTTGGAAACGGTACCGTCGGCACTGTCCAAAAACAAAATGGAACGTCCAGCAATATCATAACGGTAATAGCATTTGCCGTTGTGGACTTTTCCCTTCAGGTCAAAGAACTTTTCCATTTCCGAAAGATTGTCATGATTCCCCGGAATAATGCAGACCGGCACTTTGCAATCTTTCAACACGTCTACAAAAAAGGAATAGGCTCCCGGTTCACCGTTTTCACTAGCTAAGTCGCCCGAAAGCACCAAAAGATCCAAATCCTTCATAGATTCGGAGCGGTATGCAGTCAAAAAGTTCTTGCGAACATCAATCCCCTGCACCAGGCCAGAATCCTCACCAATATGGGGATCCGATATCTGACCAATCTTCAATACTTTCTTTTCCATATACAAACAACGTGAAACGTACTAGAATATAGCTATTAAGAACAAAAAAACGTGAGGAATATCATATTTTTTGTCATTAATGTGATGAACTTCATACTTTTTTTGAGTTTTTGGCCCCGTCCACCCTGAATCTTCAACATACTTTCGTGACCATCTCGTGAATTAACATTGAAAACTGGGCTTCAACATCTGTCAACGTTGAAGAAAGTGAATAGATTTCGAATTTTCAACATTAATCAACATTTTCTTTATTTCTCTATCTTGTTGAGCATTATAGACTTACAATTCCAAATTCAAAAATCTATCCACTATTCACCACATTAAATATTAAATACTATATATAAATATATCTAGTATTATTTAATATAGGTGGTTGATTACTTTTCCTTCCCCTTGCGGCCGGTATTCATCTCACAGGAACCTTGAAAAATGGCACCTTCGTTAATGATAAGCTGATCGGCCTTGACGTTACCGATAATTTGGGCATTGTCCTGAAGATAGAGCTTGCCTTTACATTCGACATTGCCCTTGATAGCTCCAGCTAGAATAGCAGAACCACACTTGACGTCTCCTTCCACGCAAGCATATTTTTCGAGAATCAGTTCACCATCGATGGAAACATTGCCATAGACTTTTCCACTGACGCGTAAATCTGTTTTTCCAACAATATCTCCATTGACCTGGACGGTATTTCCGACCTGGGTCAATTCCTGTTCACCCTTTATAGCCATACTTTTCCCCTTTAGTATGTAATATAATGTTAGTACGTGAAGATAGTTTCCGGATCTTGCGGAATATTATCCTTGGTAATAGAATAATGAAGATGTGGACCGCTCGTGTTACCGGTATCTCCTACATAACCGATGACATCGCCTTTGGTCACATTCGCTCCCCTTCGAGTTCTGATAGTCTTGAGGTGGGAGTAAGAAGACTTGTAACCGTTCTGGTGATCGATGACGACCGTGTTCCCGAGGTCGCCGCTGTTTCCGGCAAAGACGACCTTTCCGCTACCGGAGGCAAAAACCGGATTTCCTTTACGTGCCGAAATGTCGATACCCAAGTGCTTGTTTTCGAGAGAATACTTCTTGCTGATGATGCCGACTGCTGGAATCACGTTCGGGATGCGTTCCATTCTGATTTTTTCGTCAGTCGTAAGCCAGTTGTGGATACCTTCGAAATCGATGCTGTTCTTTTGGGACGGGACGTGCGCAAAGCGGTTGCGCTCGATAATGCTGTTGATTTTGTTGGAGTCGTTTTCCAGGAATGTCTCGAAAATGTTCTGGATGCGGTTTTCCATAATCCAGAGGGAGTCGAGTCGCGAGAAGAGTTCTTCGTAGTTCGCGTTCTGTTTCACCAACTGGGCATTATGCACGCGCATTTTTTCATAGTTCGCAAGGGTTCTGTTGATTTTTGCGATATGAAATATGAACAATCCGAGAATAATGGCGATAACGGCAAGTCCGATGTTGAAAAGCTTGAACTGCTTACTCGAAATGCGGAACTTCCTTGCGCCTTCCGGATTTTCCGGAATGATTTGGATAGTGTAAAACTTACGACTCACAATTTTACCATTAACGGTTTTCCATGATTTCCTGGATTCTGGTCAGGTCGTCCATGGAATAGTAGTTGATGACGATGGTACCCTTGGTCTGGTCCTTGGCGCTCGGATTGAGGGCGACCTTTGTGCCGAAGAACGTTTCGAGTCTGTTTTCGAAATTCTTGAGGTCGGCGCTGAGTTCGACCTTCGGCTTGGGTTCGTTGCTGCCGTGAACTTCCGGAGGGAGTTCGTCGTTTGTTTCGACAGAAACTTCTTCGGTTTCCTGAGCTTGTGTTGTTTCCGCTGCCTGGGCAAACGGGTCTTCGCCGCGGCTGATGGCTTCGATCTGGCGGACGTTCAGACCTTCGGCAATGATGCGCTGTGCGAGAGCTTCGGGGTCTGCAATCTTTTCACTGCAGAGGGCGCGGGCTGCACCGCTCGAAAGCTTGCCTTCCTGGATCCAGGCCTGCACCTGGTTCGGGAGTTTCAAAAGACGGAGCGAGTTCGTGATGGCGGAACGGGACTTGCCCACCGTCTTCGCGAGATCTTCATGAGTGTAATTGTGGTTGTCGATCAACTGCTGGTAAGACTGTGCAATTTCGATCGGGTTCAAGTCTACACGCTGGATGTTCTCGACCAAAGCCCATTCGCTCATGGTCTTGTCATCGAGATTTTCGTAAACCTGAGCCTTGATGGTCTGGCAGTTGGCAAGTTTAGATGCACGGGTACGGCGTTCACCGCTGATGATCTGGTAACGGTCGCCCACCTTGCGAACAGCGATCGGCTGGATAAGTCCGTGCTTTTCGATGGTTTCGGCAAGTTCAACAAGTTCGTCGTCGTTGAAGAACTTACGCGGCTGGAACGGGTTCGGGTCGATCAAGTCGATGTTGATTTCGACAATCTTCTGGTTGTCCGCTGCAGTGTTTTCTGGAGCAGCGGAATTGTTGATAGCGTTATCGACAGAATTGCCGAGAACATCGTGTGCTTTGAAAATTGCTGAAAGACCGCGACCAAGTGCTTGTTTACCCATTTTTTAGTTCCTAATAAAAGTCTTTTTTCACATTGTCACTCCGGCCTCAGTGCCGGGGTCAACTTTTTTTGTTATCCTATTTAGTCATTCTGAACGGAGTGAAGAATCCAGTAAATTTTTATAAGTGACTGGTTACTTATCCTTATTCAAAATTTCTTCGGCGAGTTTCATGTATGCCTGCGAACCCGTGCTCTGGACATCGTAAAGGATGACCGGCTTTCCGTGAGACGGAGCTTCGGAAAGTTTCACGTTACGCGGAATCATCGTCTGGAAAACGGTATCGCTCAAGTTTTCACGAACTTCTTCGGCGACCTGCTTCGAGAGGCTCAGGCGAGAGTCGTACATCGTGAGGAGGGCGCCTTCGATTTTCAAGTTCGAGTTCAGGTTCTTCTGAACTTCGCGGATCGTCTTGAAAAGTTCGGTCATACCCTGCAAGGCGTAATATTCGCACTGCACTGGGATGAGTACGCTCGTTGCTGCCGTGAGCGTGTTAATCGTGAGCAAGTTCAAGCTCGGAGGTGCGTCGATGATGATGAAGTCGAATTCCTGCTTCAACACGTTCATCACGCGTTCGAGTCTACGTTCGCGGCTCATGGCATTCACGAGTTCGATTTCCATGACAGCGAGGTCCGGTCCAGAAGTAATGACCTTCAAGTATTGAAGCGACGTATCCAAGATAGCCGGCTTGATATTCTCGAGAGTGAGGTTGTCCGGGTTTCCAGCCATGTCCAAGATTTCGTGGATATCCATGTCCTGGGATTCCATGAAACCAAGACCCTGCGAAGCGTTACCTTGCGGGTCCATGTCTAAAAGAAGAGTCTTCTTTTCAAGGGCTGCAAAACTGGCGGCCAAGTTCACGGCCGTTGTAGTTTTACCGACTCCACCTTTCTGGTTGCAAATGGCGATAATCTTACTCATTGTTACCTCGGGTGACTAAAGCGTACACCTGTTCTTCTTCTG
>Ga0310690_10005677_pt1 | contig 16791 bp, 19 predicted proteins | sample AusTroGonzalo_MG_2_FD_207661 | JGI IMG/M metagenome (GOLD analysis project Ga0310690, IMG submission 207661) | Bovine rumen microbial communities from tropical cattle in Woodstock, Queensland, Australia - Gonzalo_04 (v2) (version 2) | ecosystem: Host-associated > Mammals > Digestive system >... | reverse complement strand
CGCATAGATGGAAAACGGCTGAAACCCGCATGGTTGACACGTTTGTCGGCATTTCGGAAAGCGGAAAACGGGGAGAGGTTGACATAAAGATGCACACAATGAGTGCCCTTGTAAATTTTTTATGTAGTATATAGCGAAGTATAGCGCATACCTGGGCATACCCGGGCACACACCCACCCCCCACCCGTGCGCGCGCGGATCGCGAACGAAAGGAAACCCTATCCTGCTAGCAAATTTTATAAAAAACCCGAAGTGTTAACACCGGGCGAAAAAGTGTTAACACCGAGGAAAGAAGGGGAGAAGCATGACGGAAAGCACGAAAACACTGGGGATACGGTTAGATGTAAGGGATAAAGAGAAGCTGCAGAAGTACCTAAACAGGGAAAGCGCAGAAGCAATTTTAAGGCAGATCGAGCGCGGAGAAATATCACTTACAAGAAAAGGCGTAGAGTTTATGCGTGTTAACACCGAATCGGAAAGTGTTAACACCAATTGTGATGAATGTCCGTATAAGAATGATCTAAACATGAGCGGATTTGATGAAGTGTGTGATTATAAAGGAATAGACCGGCAGAAGGCACTAGATAAATGTGTGCAGATGTTATGGCGCTAAAATTTCAAAAAATTCGTTGCTTCGCAAGAGGGAGATAGATGATAGAGGGCATCAAATTAAATTCATATAACGCAACCTATGAAGAGACGGTGTTTGATGTAGTAGACCGAGGGAAGATATACGAGATCAGGGAGCATAATTCAGGGATATCATTTTTCATTAGTAAGGGGGCATTCAATGACAGTACAAGAAGCAAAAAGAGAGTTGAGACCGCTAAAGGAACTGGCGAAAGACATCCAGTCAGTTGAAGACGAGATTGAGAGACTCATGGCGATAGCCACGAAGATGACAACGACTTACGATCCGATAAACGTGGAGAGTACACCGAAGAATCGGATAGAAGAAGCTATTGTCAAAATTGATGATTACCGGGAGAGATTGTCGAAGCTGCTTTTGGAGATCATCGACTATAAAAACAAGTGCCTGGACAAGATAGAGCAGATTGAGCCAAAATCTCTTCAGAAAATCCTGCTGTATTACTATTTCCAGAACAAGACCATAGAAGAGACCGCAGAACTCATGGGAAAGTCTGTCAGATGGACTTACGAGATATATAACATGGCATTGGAAAAATATTCTGAAATTTTTTAGTTTACATCATGTTTATGCATGTTTTTTTAGTATATTATGTCAATGGAGCAAAAGACACATTGCATAGCGATTCTCCTAAAGGGATAGGGCGGTCGAGTACGGCTGTCCTATTTTCATTGTATGGATTTAGAGAGTTATAAACCGAGTCAACTACGAGAAATTGAATACGATTACTGCCGGAGTCATCTTGAATACTTCGTTGAGAAATACGGGCATATAGAGGACAAGGATGCGGAAACGCTTATACAGCCGTTCAGACTGTGGGATGAGCAGAGAAGCGCATTAAGGCAGTTCAGAGACAACAAACTGAACGTCATATTAAAGGCACGTCAGTTAGGAATCACGTGGTTGGTCCTGCATTATGCGTTGTGGAAGCTGATAAATCCGGGGCGCACGGTCATCGGATTATCGAGAACAGAGGACGAAGCACAAGAACTTGTAAGGCGCATGAGTGTCATTTTGGACAATATGCGCTCTTTGTTTGCTCCGAAAAACGATCAACCTATAAACTGGACTAATGCGTACTGGGAAAATACTTCGCTTATTTTAACAATTCATTTTCCAAATCTCCCCGATTCAGTATTTAAGTGTTTTCCCAGTTCGCCTAATGCAGCTAGATCATTTACTGCCGACCTTATAGTCTTCGATGAATGGGCATTTCAGCAGTTTGCAGAAGACATTTGGAAAGCAGGCTATCCGACTATCAATCGTCCAACGGGCGGTCAGGTGGTAGGATTATCGACCATAGAGCGTGGGTCTTTCTTCGAGAAGGTATTTACCGACCCTGATAACGGGTTCAACAAGATTTTCATTCCTTGGTATGCCGATCCAAGGCGAGATGCCAAGTGGTACGAACAGACAAAACGTACTATGGGAGACATGATAACGCAAGAGTACCCTGCGACCGTAGAAGAAGCCTTAACAGTACCGGGTGGAGCATTCTTCCCGGAAGTTAAAAGGGAAACTCATATCGTAGAAAACGAATTAGAGGGCAAATTGCGGAGATATGTATGCCTTGACTACGGTTTAGATATGCTGTCAGCGCATTGGATTCAGGTAGATTCCAAGGGAAATGCGCAAGTTTACCGTGAATATGACGCTCCTGACAAGACGATAGGCGCAGCGTGTGACATTTTACTGTCATTAAGTGACGGAGAGAACATAGAATATTGGCTTGCGCCGTCCGATTTGTGGTCGAGATCGCAGGAAACGGGTAAATCGAGGGCAATTTTGTTCTCTGAAAACGGAATTAACCTTACGAAAACGTCTCGTGACTTTCCTGCCGGTTGTGCATCCATGAAAGAGTGGCTAAAAGTCGTTGATGAACACCCCAAATTGACGATTTTGGACGGTTGTGCGCCTAACCTATACAGATGTTTGCAGAAAATCCAAAAGGACAAGAAAAGGGCAAATATCTACGCTAAAGACCCACATGAATTAACGCATGACGTTGACTCATTGAGGTCTTTTTGTGTTTGGTGGGTACGTTCACCAGAGGTGGACTACGAGAAAATTGAGACGAGATACCACAATTCGATCTTGGAAGACATCGAAAACGCAAGTGGAGACGATAGAGAGTATCTGTTAAAGAAGTATGGAGAACCCGTATGAGGTTGAAAACGCTCATGGAGAAAGCAAAGAAGACAATAGCACCAAGTCCTGAAGACAAAAAGAGAGATAAGTGGCGTGGAAAACTTGAGAATGCAAGGATTGCGTACTCAAGCACTCTGTCAGAAATCAAAAAGATGCAGGGAATCTACGAAGGCACACGTGAAGTCAACGGAAACCCGAACACGAACGTCTCTGCAAAGGATTTGGCTATCAATGTCCGTAATATCGCCTATGAATTGATTGAATCCCAAGTAGATTCTTCGATTCCGATGCCGAAAGTAACGGCTCTGCACGAGGGAGACGAGAATTTAGCACGTGCAATCGAGAGATCGTTGGTGAATAAGGTCAAATTACTGAAACTTTCTATCTTAAATGACCAGATGGAGAGGACAGTTCCGGTTCAGGGCGGTGACTTTTTCCTTGTAGAGTGGGATAACACGATGGGATTTCACTCAAATTACGGTGATGTGAACGTATTAGAGGTTGCTCCGAGACAGATTATTCCTCAACCGGGCGTTTCTGACATTGAAGACATGGATTACATCTTTGTTCAGACTGCTCAAACGAAGAAATACGTCAAGGATAAGTACGGAGTAGACGTTGAAGACGCATCAGAAGAGTACAAAGACATCCGTGGAGCGGAAGGCGAGAACGGATTAGACACCGATATCGTCACAGTCAACACGGTTTACTACAAAAATGATGACAAAATCGGACGTTTTGTGTGGGTTGATGACTACACTCTGGAAGATTTAGAGGATTATCAGGCACGAATCACGAGAAAATGCAAAGAATGTGGCTATGTGACGGAAGAAAAGGTTTGCCCGGTGTGTGGATCGAAGAAATTTGAAGAGACCGCAGACAAAATGCAGACCATTACGATTCCGTTAATGAGAGAAGAAGGTTCTGACCCGATGACGGGAATGCCGATGACTGTCGCTGCCGAGGAAGTAGTAGAGATTGAATACTATCAGCCGAAGTGCTTTCCGATTATTGTCCGTAAAAACGTATCAAAAAGCAATTCCTTGTTAGGTTTTAGTGATGTAAAAGTCATTGAAGACCAACAAGATTTAATAAAGAAGGTCGGTTCTAAAGCTGCTGAAAAGACGTTAAAGGGCGGTTCAATCGTCACATTACCACGTGGAGTTAAGTTAGAGACCACGGATAGGGAATTAAAGATTGCACGTCTTGACGATCCACAGCAGAAAGCCATGATTGATGTCTTGAATATGCAAGTAAACATCAATCAGGACATGACGATGGTGAACAAAGCCTATGAAGATGCACGTTCTACGTTAGGTATTACGGATGCGTTTCAGGGTAAATACGACCCGTCTGCGGTTTCTGGTACTGCAAAACAGTATTCCATCAACCAGGCAGCCGGACGTTTGGAATCCAAGAGAGTTATGAAGAACGATGCCTATGCAAAACTGTACGAGATGATGTTCAAGTTTTGGTTGGCTTATGCCGATGATCCTTTACCGATTACGGGTAGCGGAGCAAATGGAGAGCAGGAATTTGACATTCTTGATAAATCCGACTTCGTTAAGCAGGACGCAGCAGGCGAATGGTACTGGAATGACGAGTTCCTATTTGAAACCGACCCTACGTCTACGATGATGGCGAATAGAGAAGCCATGTGGCAACAGATAGACATGAAGTTACAGAGTGGTGCATTCGGGCAGTTAGGGGCATTAGAGACCATGAGATTATATTGGTCGCTGATGGAGAAGAACCATTATCCGAATGCCGGAGACGTATTAAGCCAAATCGAGATGATGATGGCAGAGCAACAGCAACAGCAGGCTATGATGGCACAGATGCCAACGGAAGGAGTAGCGAATGAAATGCCCGTTATGCCAAGTGGAGATGCGAATTACCCGATCCCGTAACGTGGTCGAGCATGATGACACTCCCAACGAAGAAACAAAGTTATACGTTGAGCAAGAATTAAGTTGTCTCAATAAGAACTGTTCAAATTACAAGAACGTGATGCAGACAGTCAGAAATGAATTACCGATTGGCTAAAAAGACCGCAAGGGTCTTTTTTTAGTTGATAAATTCGCAAGCCGAGAGCGTGAACATGGCTAAAGAAAGGAAAACTGAATATGAAAAAGAATCTTCTTGACTACGATTTGCAGTTATTTGCAGACGAAGCCGAAGGCGTAGAAGACCAGACCACCGCCGAGTCTGGAGAAGAGGAAACGTCCGAAGAGACGACCGAAGCCGAAGGCGAGGAAACAGGCGAAACAGAAGAGGGTAACGCTGAACCCACCGAGCAGTCAGCAGAGGAAAACGCACGTTATGCAGCGATCAGGAGACGTGCCGAGGAAGATGCACGCAGGAAATACGATGCACAACTTGGTCAGATGAATCAGAAGATCGCAGCTATGTGCAGCGGAGTTACGCATCCCGTGACTGGACAGCCGATTACGAACGTCAATGACTACATTGATGCGTTGAGTATTCAGCAGAGACAAGCGCAGGAAAGCGAACTCAAAGAGAAGGGTGTTGACCCCGGTTTAATTGACCGCATGGTAGCATCCAACCCTGCCGTATTGCAGGCGCAAATGTATATGGCGCAGATGCAACAGCAGGAAGCAGTAAATCAGATACAGAGAGACGTTGAAGAGATTTCCAAACTTGATCCGAGCATCAAGTCCGTGGAAGACCTTGCGAACTCTCCGTATAGAGATGAACTTGTTGCGTACTGTCAGCAGCACAATGCAACTCTGACGGATGCGTACAAGGTACTGCAATTTAGCAATCTTCTTTCCAACAACAATGATGCAGCGAGACAGCAAGCCATCAATCAGATGCGTGGGAAGTCACACTTGCCGAGTCAGACTCAAGGTGTGGAAACGGGCAACGATGATGACGTTGAAGTTCCTGCGGAAATCATGGGTCGTTGGAAATCTGAAGGAAAGACAGAAAAACAGATTCGTGAACTGTATAAGTCAGTTGCGAAGAAACTACATCTATGAAAGGGGTAAAAAGGTATGGCATTTGAATTTTTACGAGCAGAAAATAACGCTGCTCCTATCGAAAAAGAACTTCCTGCTACCGGAGCCGAAGCATATGCACATGGCGAAGCAGTTAAGTTCTCTAGTGGCACACTTACAAAGGCATCCGGCACAGATAGTCCGGAGTTTATTTATGTTGGCAAGGCAATCGCATCTGCAATTACTGGTCAGATCATCAACGTAGTTCCCGTTCTTCCTGAATACGAGTGGGAGACCACATTCAGCGCAGACGCTTCTGCTGTTAAGGCAGGCACAAAGGTAACGATGTCGTCTGACGGAACGCAGGCAACGGCTACAACGTCTTCTGGAAAATTCCAGTTACTTGAAGACGGTAAGGCATCCGGCGGTAAGGCTGTCGGCAGATTCGCATAAGGGAAGGGGGAAAAAGACATGGCAGTAACATTTAGTAAGCATGGCGGTCTGAATGATGAAGCGTGGAAAGTTATTGATACCGAACTTTCTATGGTAATTCAGGACACAGACACAGAAAAGAATAAAGATGACGAACTTGTTAAGGCTCTTTACAACGTAAAGACTTCCAAGAAGTTCGGTGAGAAGCAGGGTAGCATGACCGAGTTCGGTAACTTCGTAGAGGTTGCTGAAGGCGATAACGCTATTCAGGATGATGTTCAGATGGGATTCTCCAAACTCATCGAGCATACGCAGTTCATCAAAGGCTTTACTTGCACAAGAGAAGCAAAAGATGATGGCGATATCGACATGATGAAGATTGCAGCAGCAAACTTCGTTCGTGCATACAAGAGATCGAGAGCGCAGTTCGCATCTGATTGTCTTGTAGCAGAAGGCACGACCTTCTTATATGGTGGCAAGACCTATGACAAGACCACGGGCGATGGCAAGGGTCTGTTTGCTACGGATCATCCGGGCAAGAGAACTGGTGTTGCTACACAGTCTAACGTATTCACGAATGCGTTTGGTAATGACTCCACAATGCTCTACACTCTTGCTAACAAGGGTCGTAACTTCCTGAATCAGTCCGGTAACGTAATGGGTTATGACTTTGACACCATCGTAATTCCGGGTAACGCTCCGGCTCTGGAAGACCTTATCAAGAGACTCATTCATTCCGAGAACATTGTTGGTTCTCCGAACAACGATATCAACACACAGTACAACAAGTGGAAACTTATCGTTGACCACAGATGGACGAACACACAGACGAAAGTTCCGTACATCCTGATCTCTTCTGAAGCTCTGAAAGACCTGAACGCAGGCGTATTCTATGACAGAGTTCCGCTTGATGTTGCTAACGAAGTTGACATCAACAGCAGAAATCTGAAGTGGTCTGGTTACACCAGATTCAGCGCAGGCTTCTATGATTGGAGAGCATTCATCATGGGTGGCGCACAGGTAGGTACAAACATCTCGTAATCACGGTTTTTCAGACGGTAACCAATTATAAGAGCCATCGTTCTTCGGGGCGGTGGCTCTTACTTAAAAGGAGAGAATATGTTAAAAATCGGAGATACTTTTGAAGATGGTGGAGTTCTTCATAAGGTTATCGGGCAGAACGATAGTGGTTTAATCTGTCAGGTGATTGACGGAGATATCATTAAATCCACCAAAGAAGTCGCTGAAGAAGTGATTGAAGAAGTAGTAGTTAGTGACTACGAATCATTACCCTATGCGCAGTTAAAGAAACTGTGTGCAGATAGGGGATTAGACGCAACGGGCAAGAAGAGTGACCTTATTGCAAGATTAGAGGGTTAATAATGAGTACATGGTATGATTTGAAGTTAGCAGTATTACAAAAGATGTTCGCAGCAGACTATGACATCATTGACGATGAATCCACGCAGGGATATCTGGCTGCAATGCCCCATTGCGCGAACGAGGGATTGGCTTTACTTGCAACGGCAGGGAAGTTCATCACGAAGTCCGTAAGTATCACACAGATGGACATTAAGAACCTTATCGGTGATGAAATTGCAAACAACATCCATGAGTTCTCTGACACATATTCATACCAGGTCGATGAAGGTCAATCATATTATTTTGAATGCGCAGGCGAAGGAACTTGCGAAATCTATGTTGATGACGTGTTATATGACACGTTGACACTCGAAAGTCCTAGTTACGAAGTGTACAAAGGACTTATCTTAAACACCGCTAGGAAGGCTGTGAAGTTTGTGTTTACCACGTCTTATCCGATGGCTCTGAAGAATTGTGCTATTTACGCACAGAACTTCGTGAATGCCACGGACGTACCGGCATATACGGATAAGATTAAATACGATATGACACAACTGGCACCGGACTTCTACATGATAGACCCACAGGGAATCTATTTTGAAGGTGCATATCAGAAGTATTTGCAGACATCAGACTTTTACCAAGAAGGCACAAAAACTCTTGTATTAGATCGTGACATGATAGGGAAATTCACGATTTATTACAGAGCATATCCGATGCAGTTGACTGCCGACACGGAAGACGAGACCGAGTTACCGCTCGATCCTGAAGTATATGCTTTACTTCCGTTGTATATGGCATCGCAGCTTTACAAGGATGATGACAATGGTATTGCTACGGCATACCGTAATGAATTTGAAGTAGGTTTCGATAGATTGGTTAATTCTGCAAACTTGTCTGCATACGAGAAGTTCACAAGTGAGACGGGGTGGATTTGATGGCTGTTTCCTTCAAAGTACCGAAAAGTCCAAAAAGAGATATATTCAACATCGACACTTTCTTGGGTGTTGATTTAACAAATACAGGCTCTAATATTGACGAGATAAGAAGTCCTAACGCAGAAAATATGGTGCGCTATGTGCCGGGGAAAGTGCGTAAAAGGACAGGATATCAGACGAACGTACTGTTTTCCGATGGTAAGGACATCAATAGAGCAAAGAATACATCTGACGAGTGGGTAGAGGTAACAGATTGGGGTGATGATGACGGATGTTACATTTGCGATTTCTACAACACTTTAAGCAAGACGTATGTTCTTGTATGGGTAGAGTGCGTAGGGGAATACTGTTATTATCTGAAACTCACAGAAAGTCAATACTTATCAACGCCAAGCGTACACTTTTCTGGAACAGAAGAAAACCCTTATGTTGGAAGAAGATGGTGGTTTCCACCATATTCAACATATAAAACCACAGGTTTTGGATTCACTAGGTTTAGCCACGGTGAGAATGATTATCTCAAATTCAAGTGCTTGATGGTGTGTGAGGACACTAATGCAGAAAGCGTAGATATATGGAAAGACCTTCCGTGGACACCGGCTCCCGAAGACACAGGCAGTCATTTTTGCAAAACGGATAAATCCGCTCCGGTATATGGATGTCATATTCTTCGGAACGGAAGTTTTGACGGAAACAGAGTTGTAAATGTTAATAGGGCATTAAATACATCAAATGAGTTTCAGACGTTCAATATAACTTCCACGAGGAGTACGCTTTACAATCTTGGCGAAGCAATTTACAGAACGGCAGACAGTTATCGACTCGTAGATACCTATATTGATTTTGATTACATTCTTTCAGGTGATGACACATGGGTTCTAGTTGCAGGTGTTGGATACGGTGGCGGTGCAACTTTAACCGACACGAATGGAGAAACAAAGCATTATTCCCTTCGGATACCTACTGGAAGTTACACTAATTATGATGTAATGGCAGGAACAGAGAGCGGAACGGCAAACACATCAACGCTCCAAATAAAAAACCTGACAGTCTGTTATCAGAAAGACGATAAGTACAGATGGTCAAAAGCGCCTGAAGACAATGGTGACACGTTCCATACAGAAGATATCTACAACATTGGACGTGAAAACCATTCCATGATTGATAGTTATAGCGACATCAGAACAAGTACGCTTACTCAAGAGAAATCGTGGGGTCACATTGGCGATGCTAATCACTATGTAAATGGTTTTTCAAGGGTAGCATTTGATCTTAACACGGCATCTAGTTCACAGCCGACATCCATTCAGGTGCAGTTGTGGAGCAATACCAATGTTATCGTTTCAGAAGAGTCATTCAGTAATAACATCAGCAAAAGGCATTTTGAATACTATGTTAGCGCAGGAGCTTCTGATCGTTACATAAAGTACATTGTTGTTGTAACGAATTACTCCACGACCGGGATAGACTTTGATGTTGATATAACCAATATCGAGTACAACGAGATTTCTCCGAAAGAATATTACTCGATTTCATCAAAGAACTACATCTATCATGTTGGTTCAGACTTTTGGTTTAGACCGAGTAACGAGTCTTCGTTTAAGAAGATTTACTCTGCTGCAAACAAGAGGTTAAGTCGGTCATGGCAGTTAAATGACAACCTTTACATCATTGACGGTCAGGACATATACACTTATGCGATTGGTGACGAGAGGGCAATTCCGCTCACAGAGATCGGCAAGATACCGTTAGTAACAATCGCAAAATCTCCGACAGGCGGTGGCACAGCGTATGATGCTCTGAATATGTTACAGCCGGGATTTGAAGAGAGATTCCTTGTAAGTGAATCAGAGCAAACAGCCAAAGAGTTCCAACTTTCTTTCGGACAGTTAGACCAGACAGAGACGAAAGCATGGGTGATGGATTCTCATGGCAACTGGATACCGAAGATAGAGGGAACTGATTACACCGTCAATCGTGGTACAGGAACGATTACATTCGTCACCGCACCTGGCAAAACACCATCTGGAGAAGATAACGTCAGAATAATCGCATACAGGACTGTTGAGGGGTATGCGGATAGAGTCAGAAAATGTACCGTTGGTGCGTTGTTTGGTGTAGGCGGTGCAGGAGATAGGCTTTTCTTAAGCGGTAATCCTGATTATCCGAACTGGGATTTCTACTCGGAACAGTTCGATCCGACATATTTTCCTGATTTGGGATATTCGGTCATGGGATCGGCTGCATCGGCAATAGTCGGTTATGCGATTATCAATAACTATCTGGCTGCTTTCAAAGACGAGTACGATGAGTCACAGTCAGTATTCATCCGAGAAGGTGACATGGTGGTTAATTCAGTCACCAATGTATCGGAACCGGCATTTAAGTTAATAAACACACTACAAGGAAACGGTGTTATCGCACCGTATTCTTTTGGATATCTGACAACAGAGCCATTGTTCCTGACACGTTCAGGTATATACGCAATCACGGTTCAGGATATCACGGGTGAGAAATACAGTCAGAACAGATCGTTCTATTTAGACGGTCAACTGACAAAGGAAGACAACCTACAAAACGCAGTAGCGGTTGTATTCAAAGACCAATACGTTTTGGCAATAAACGGAAGTCTGTATATCCTTGATGGTATTCAGCCTGTAAGAACAGACAAGTCAATGCCGTATTCGACAAGGCAGTACGCAGGATTCTATTGCACGAATGTTCCTGCTATATGCCTGTGGACGGATGACCAGGCATTATGGTTCGGCACAAACGATGGTAGGGCGTGTAGATTTGCAACAGAAATAGAATCTCTTGATTCGTACAACGATGACGGAGAGCCAATTTACGCTTGTTGGGAAACGCCAGACCTTGACGGGAAACTGTTCTACAAGAATAAGACGTTCAGATATTTCGCAGTCAGAATGATGAGTGCGATTAAGACATCTGTAAAGATGTTCTCACAGAGACTTGGTGAATGGACGTTTATAAAAGAAACAACAGCGATCAGCAAAATCTTCGACTTTAATGACATAGACTTCAATCTGTTCACGTTTAGGTCAGATAGTTCGGAGAAAGTAGCGCACGCAAAAGTAAGGGTCAAAAAGGTAGATAAAGCACGTTTCAGAGTAGAGAACGGCAACCTGAATGAGCCGTTTGGCTTGTTCGATTTAGCACTCGAATACATCGAGAGCGGAAACTATAAGAGGTAAAGGATATGGCATTCACACCGATAGCAGAATCAGATTTCAATGGAAAAGGCGCAAGGTCATTACCAGACCAACCCACAATTTCGGCAGAAGACCTGAAGAAGAAGTTTGACGAGGATGCAAGGGATGTTGTTGCACCAAAAGTAAACAATCTAATCACAGAATTAGAAGCAACTTCTGCAGCAGCTTCTCTTGGTGCGGTTGCTCCGACCGGAAGAACAGGGAACACAGTTCAGGCATTGCTGAACGATATTTCCGCAGCCGTAGATGCAAAATCCACAATCACGCTGTCAAACGTGGCAACAAGCGGTGTCAGAATCGCAACCGTAACAATTAACGGAGCGAACACAGACCTGAAAGCACCGCAGGGCGGTCATGGAACAATGGACTATGACGATCTGACGGACAAACCGCAGATTAACAGCCATACGCTGTCAGGAAACCAGTCCTCGTCCGATTTAGGTTTGGCTGATGCAAGTCATACGCATACAAAGAGTCAGATTACAGACTTTCCGACAATTCCAACTGTGACAGATACATACAGTTCGTCAAGCCACGATGGAATGAGTGGTGTAGCGGTAGCAAGTGCCATAAGCGGAATTACGTTCCCGGTAAACGATGCGTTTAAGAAAGTCAAAGTTGGTACGTATGAGATTACGGCATCCGATGAAGACACGATAGAATTTGCGCAGGGTGCGAATGTCACAATCACACCAGACGTAGGAAACAAGAAAATCACGATCTCCGCAACAGGCGGTGGCGGTGGTGGCGGTGGCGATATGTACATGGCTGTCTACGATACTAACGAAGACGGTATTGTAAACAGCGCAGATACAATCGCAGGACTAACCGCAACAGTAAGTGAACTGAATATCCTTGACGGTGTTACGGCAGATGCAAGTGAGATTAACGTATTAGACGGAATTACGGCATCCACAGCAGAGTTAAACATTCTTAATGGCGTGACCGCTTCAACAGCAGAACTGAACATTCTTGACGGTGTTACCGCAACGGCATCCGAGTTAAACATCCTTGATGGAGCGACACTCACTACCACAGAACTGAACTATGTAGACGGTGTTACGAGTGCTATTCAGACACAGTTAAATGATAAAGCTGCATCGAGTCATACTCATACAACTACCCTTGCAACCGATGCAGGCACAAGCACGATTGACTTGGCTGCGAACACGACCTACAAACTGACCACGGGTGGAACGAACGTAGTATTCAAGACACCGCCTAATACTGGTCACACCATGATCGACAACACCGACCTCATTAACGAGATGAACACGGCTATTTCAGACGGAACGAGTAACGCAGAAGTAGTCAGCGCATATGGAGTAGGAACGTGGAGCAACACGGTCACGAGGAGATGGATAATCCAAGCAACGCAAGCGAAACCTATTACTACCACGGGCATCGGAGATTTTGATGATACCACAACGTATGACGGATGGGTGCAGATAGCAGACTTAAAGGGAATCAGCGCATTGGATTATGACATAAAGGTAATCATTGACCCGACCTCGTTTAGCGGAAATCCTGCGGTGCTAGGTGGATGGAGAATCGAGGATTACGCAAGTGACAGTACGAAGAATTACGGTTTGCTTTGCATCAAGTTTGCGAACGAGATAGACGCAGCGGATTGCGAAACGGCAGCCATAGGAATTGACATCACGATTAGCAGGCTTGCGACATCCGTAATTTCTGCATCATAAGGAGAGAAGATATGTTGATTACACATGATTTAGAAGCGTTGAGTGGTGGGGGTTCAATATCAGAATCCGCAGATTTAGGTAGTGGACACGAATACCATGGAACGTGGACAACAAAAACGCTTGATGACGACTATTCTTTAATTATAGTCGGTTCTTCGAGGGGCAGTTTAGTTTCTATCAAATATGACGGAAACGATATTTCTTTTGATACTTTCCCACTTCATACTGATTATGTTTTGACTTGTTTGGGAAATTTCAAAAGTGGAAAAACTATATCGTACACATGGACGGGTTCTTCGGGGGAATACTATTGCAATTTTATAGGTGTGAAATAAATGCAGTAAACAGAGCATAAACGCTCACAGAGAGGAGAAAAACCTATGTTAATAACAATGCCTATTGGTAGTGGGGAAAGTGGCGGTGTTCACGTTGTCGCTGATTCGCAAAATTCATCCAATGAGGGACAGACAACAATAACGTTTGATAGTCCCCCGTCTGGGTTAGTTGTATATGCAATAAACGGAACAACAGTTGATTCGTATGTTTATGTAAAAGACGAAATGGAACATTATTTATCCACTTCCGCAGGCTTGGTGGATTCATACATTGCTTTGCTTGAGAGTGGTGGCTTTCTATTTAATTCCGCGCACACGCAGTTTAGGTTTCATGGTTACGGTGGCACGAGCAATACGTCATACAACATCTATTGGTGGGATTAAATAGGATATAAAGACAACAGAAAGGAGTAACCCATGTACCTAAAAATAAACGGCTCAAGTAAGAAGTACAACGTCACACTACAACCGTTCATAAGTCAGCATGGCTATAACGGAGTGAAGTTTGTGGGTGACGAAATTCCTAGTACAGACAAGGGATTCAAGTATTACGATGACGAAGATAACGTGAAAGCCGATTTGAGTGATTACAAATACGAGTATCGGCAGAACGAGTACACCACGGTCGAGGACATTATGGTAGTACCCGACCAACCCGAACCTACACCGATTCAGCCGAGTGCTTTTGATCGGTTGTCTGCAAGGGTAAGCCAGTTGTCGAATAACGTGGCAGAGATTACACCGTTCAAGGAAAGCAAGGTCGCTTATTACGGAGAAAAGGAAAAGCGGTTCTACGGAGTGCCTAGCGGAGTTGTGACGGTATTCTTTGACAAGTACGATGGCGAATACACGGTCAGCAGGAACGAGGACATTCTTACGGTCGCATTTCCTGCTTTAGAAAAAGAAACAAACATCACAATAATGGTTCAGTAAAGAGAGGAGAGAGAGTATGAAATACGCAGTTATTCAGTTTATCAACGGTTCTTATGCAGTTAAGTACGAGGGAGAAAACCTTGACAGTATGAAGTACAACTACCACGATTGGTGCGCTTTACTTTGGAACGATAGCGGTGCGGTCGATGGCATTGTCAAATTGGTTGACGAGAATTTTGACCTTGTTGACGGTCTGTCCGAGAGAATTTCCCATCCTGCAAAGAACGCTTAAGGGGGTGTTTCTATGTTTACTGAAATGCCTATTCTTACGCAACCGAGTGGGGGTGGTGACACTTTCCTTGGAAGCCAATTGGCGACATATAGTAGCAATAATCGTACAATAACGGGACTTACCGTTGGAAAAACGTATACAGTTACGCTCGTAACAGCATGGTATAGCAGTTCATATCAATATTATTTGGATGATAACATTTCATTCAACAACGTAACTGATTTTGAGTTTATAGAACAGACCCAGAATAATAAGGTGTTAAGCGGTTACAATACTTATATTTCGTACATGACCGTAAAGTTCAAAGCAGGTGCTACAAGCATAGTCTTTAATAATCTAGCAAACGCAAGCGATTTAGGTGTATGGGCATTTGTTTGGGAATCCGCTTAAGTATTGGGGGCATAAATGACGGGAAAAGACATTCTAATCGAATATGCCAAAGAACATAACGCAGAAGAAATCTATGATTTTCTGAAAAATCTGTTCGACGAATCAACGGGTTGGACGGATTCAAGATTACACGTTATCGAGTGGTTAGAAAGTGACCATAAGGGGGCATAAATGACTATCATTCTTCTGCTGAATGTGGTATAATAAACACAAGAAGTAGTGGCGGAATAGGTAAACGCAAAAAATGTGTTGCTTGAACATTATCAAGACTTTTGGCAAGTAAGCCATGCGAGGTGCAAATCCTTGCCTACTTCTAACCATCATACAAAAGTATGGTGGTTTTTTATTGCAACAAAGGGGGCATAAATGCACATTTTAATTATCCTTTGCATCCTTGAGGGGGTGTTGTTTTGTTTGAACTGGTACGAGTTTGTAGAGAGGAGAGGGAAAGATGAATAATATCGACTGGAGAAGAAAATTATGTAGCAGAAAATTATGGTTAAGCGTGGCATCATTCGTGTCTATGCTGTTGGTCGCTCTGAACTACACCGAGAATCAGGCTGCACAGATCGCAGCACTTATTATGGCAGGTTCATCCGTAATTGGTTACGTTTTAGGAGAGGGGTTGGCTGATAGCGGAGATCATCAGACTACCGAGTTTTATATCGAGGACAAAGATGAATAAGACAGAGTATATCCGAAAAATGTATAGCATCCTTGCACCGATGTGTCAGAACTACGGTTACTACAACGTAGCGTGTGGAATGATAGCACAGTCTATTCAGGAAGGATGGAATAGCGGTCTAGCCACTAAATACTTCAACTATTGGGGTATGAAAGCAGGAAAGTCCTACAAGGGTAAGACCGTGGCTATGAACAACAAGGCAGGCAACGATCCTGCTGTTTACCGTGTCTATTCTTCTATGGAAGATGGGTGCAGAGGGTATTTCGATTTTCTCTCTTATCCACGTTACCAACCGTTAAAGCAATGCAAGACCGACATGGAATACCTTGAACTAATCGGTCCGTGTGGGTGGAACAGTAACCCCGGATATGGAAATAGATGTATCAGTCACCTAAAGGAAGTATACGATGCTCTTGGTCAAGAGACCGAACAGAAAACACTTCCAGTTTTAAGGCGTGGCGATCACGGTGATGCGGTTTTAGCATGGCAGAATCTTCTGAAACTGCACAAATATTACAATGGTGAACCCGATGGAATTTTCGGCAGACTGACCGAAGAAGCGGTTTACAACTGGCAAAAAGATCATCCTGAATGCGGTAAACCCGATGGTATTATCGGTAAGCGCACTTGGGCAAGCATAGGATTATAAGGGGGTAGAGAAATGAGCAATATTACCAACACGGCAAAGAAAGTGACAAATGCTATTCTAAACAGTAGCACTCTTGGAAATGCGGTCAGGAACTTTTCTGGTCAGGCAAACGCATACGCAAACAAACTAAATAACGAAGCCGGTA
>Ga0310690_10005676_pt1 | contig 16792 bp, 11 predicted proteins | sample AusTroGonzalo_MG_2_FD_207661 | JGI IMG/M metagenome (GOLD analysis project Ga0310690, IMG submission 207661) | Bovine rumen microbial communities from tropical cattle in Woodstock, Queensland, Australia - Gonzalo_04 (v2) (version 2) | ecosystem: Host-associated > Mammals > Digestive system >... | reverse complement strand
GTCCAAGGACTCTTGGGACGCACAATGGCCAAGTCGGCCTGATAACCTTTGCGGATAAAGCCACGCTGACGAACCTCGAAGAGCAAAGCGGGGTTATGGGCCATGAGCTGTACCAGTCGTTCGATAGTCAGAACTTTCTGATCTACCAGTTCCAGCATGGAAGGTAACGAGAACTGCACCATCGGCATGCCACTGGCAGCCTTGGCACAACCACCCTCTTTCTGCGAGAGCAGATGGGGTGCATGGTCAGTTGCAATTGTCGTGATACGTCCGTCGTTGAGGGCCTGACGCAGCATGAACTGATCCACAGGACTCTTGATGGCAGGGTTCACCTTGATGCGAGCCCCCAGCCGTTCGTGGTCCATCATCGTAAAAAAGAGATGTCCCACTGTGGCCTCTGCCGTTATCTGTGCAGTAACGGTATTGCTGCTTAGGGAGACAGGGGTAAAGAGCTCCAGCTCCTCGGCAGTAGAGAGGTGAGCCACATGCAGACGGGCCTTGTATTTCTTTGCCAGTTCCACAGCCTTGGTTGTTGATGCCATACAGGCTTCCTCACTGCGAATCAAGGCATGCAGACTAACCTGCGGGTCATCGCCCCACGCCTTCTTGGCCTCCTCCATATTACGGTTGATAATGGCAGTATCCTCACAATGGGCCATAATGGGCAATTGGGCAGAAGCGAAGATACGGTTCAGCGCCTTATCATGGTCAACCAGCATATTGCCCGTGCTGCTACCCATAAAGAGCTTAATGCCAGGAATACGATGCACGTCCAGCTTATCGAAGAGCGACACGTTATCATTGGTGGCACCGAAGAAGAACGTATAGTTCACATGACTCTTCTTCGCCGCTCTTTGGAACTTATCGTTAAGAGATTCTATCGTGGTGGTCTGCGGCACAGTGTTGGGCATCTCGAAATACGAGGTTACACCCCCGGCAGCCGCTGCCCTGCTCTCACTTTCTATATCTGCCTTCTCCGTCATGCCAGGTTCACGGAAGTGCACATGCGTGTCGATGATACCCGGCAAAACGTAACATCCCGAGGCATCTATCGTTTGGTCGACAGGTGTCTCGGGATGCTGTCCCGATTTCAGAATCTCTGCTATCTGCTCATCATCAATGACAATAGAACCCTCAAAGCATGTTCCTTCGTTGACAATACGTCCTCCTTTAATTAGCGTTCTCATTGCCATTCAGGATGTTTTGAATCGTGGCGTCATCAATCTCAGAGTCTGACGCTGCAGGCTGTACGTTTTTCTGCGTTTCGCCAGCACCAGTCACGTATTTATAGAATTCATCGACAGTAGCAATACGCTTGAACGAATCAGGTGCCTTGCTCAGGATATGCTCTATCTGAGGAATAGACGAACTCATTCTTACAAAAACAAACGGACCCAGCACATTGTCGAAGTTAGAAGTTACGAAGTCCGTCACCAGACTGTCTTCCTGCTGCATGATTACCGTACCCTCAGCCGTCAAGGTCTTATCAATCTCGGCCTCGTCAATGCCGTCGAGCAGCATCTGACCATAGCGATGATCCAACTCATTCAACTGGTTGGTCAGTCGGTCATGTTTCTCAAGGAATTCGTACAGACGGTCGTTCAACATAGTGCCCGACACCTTCTGCTTGCTACTTTCTATCAAGATGTTGATATTACCTTTCTCCACCACCAATGGCATGATATTCTGGTCATCCATATACAGCGAGGCCATCTGGGTAGTATCCAACGAACCGCTAAAGCGGAACTTCCCATGCACCACCTCGCACGAGTCGATACTGGTCAGTTCGTTGCCCTTGAGAACTTTCAGATAGAGCTTGCTGCCATCCAACTGCGGTACAGTGGATGAGCCCTCAATGACATACGAATCGGCACACGATGTCAACGCTGCCAAAAAGATGAATATAGGTAATAGTTTCTTCATATAGTACAATTTGCCTTAACCGTTTGCAAATGTACAATGATATATTGAACTACGAAAAAAAATTTGCGCAATTTAAAACAATTGCGCAATCTTTTAGATTTTTTTTGTCTCTTTTTCCAGTTCGCTACTTATTCTATACGTGGTATAGAGTTGCAGGATGGCTGCCAGCAACAGCAGAACCACCCAGTTGTTCTTGACATAATTCAGATAATATAGCCAATCCAGCCCAAGCGCATTGCCACGATTAGCAAACATCAGCACAGCAGTAAACAGGAAAAGCACATCACTCAACAGCATGATACGACGCAGACGGCGAATGGTGAAGTTGCTACCCTCATAACGCTGTAGCATCTGCATGCTGGCAAAGCACACAGCCCCTACGGCATAGATATAGGGGAACCACTGCCACCTGAACAGTCCAGCAACGGCTCCAGCCAGCATCAGCAGGGCACCAAAGACGAAAATGGTGTTCTCTACTTTATTTAGCTGTCTCATGGCTTGTTTTCTCTGAGGTATGATCCTCGTCGTTCAACACAAAGATTTCCTCATCGGCATATTTCATGAGATAACGCTCACGGGCAATACGCTCCATCGCCTTCGGATTACTCTGCAGCTGATGAATCTCGCTCTGATCGCGTTGATACTCACTCTCATAGTGATCTATCTCTTCCTTCAACTCACTGATGTGCAGTTTGTTCTGGAAATGGGCCAACACGCTGTTGGACCCCACAAAGCCTATGAGCACGACGCCTATCACCAGCACCACGAGGTACTTCATATAGGGGATAGACCAGAATGCCTTTGCCATTTCTTTGATTTTCTTCATATTCCTATATCTCTGTTATGTCAATACTAAATCTAATAGTTCGCAAAGCCGTCCTACGGCAGGGTTGTCGTCAACCATCTTAAGGAACTGCTGCTTGCGAGTCAGTATCACCTCGCGTTCTTCCTTTTCAGCCACTCTGATGGTCAGCGTAATGCCATTGTTGTGAAGATACATTCTCAGAGTATTGACAATGCTACCTTTAATGAGTTCCATCTCATCCTTCACAATTTCGTTAGGCACCACCACCTCCAAAGAGGGCATCTGCTGAATGACAGGATTCATGTTCTTCATTCGGGTTGCGATACCACTCAACTTCTGAGGCATACGGTTACACATCGATAGCCACTGCAGTGCCAGGTCGTCCTGCGAGAACTCTTCAAACTCCTGTTCCTTCTTTTTTTCCATGCCAAGTGTTCCTGGCAGTATCTGCATCTTGCGGTTCTGAGGTTTCAGTTTATTCCACGACAGTCCCAGACTCGATGTCTTGAGGGTTACCTTCTGTGCAGGCTGTGAGGCCTGAGCACCTTGAGCCTCCGCTTTGCTCTGAGTAAAATTCTTCGGCGCAGCCACGGCCACCTGTGGAGCCGTCTGCTTCGGCTTTGCCTGCTGAATCAGTTGTTTAAACAGGGATTTCAATCTTCTGGGCCGAAGCCCACTGCCAGGCGCATCGGCCGGTTGGGTAATCTGCGCCACCTCGATGAGCGTCAGCTCCACCAGCAGACGTTTATTGCTCGACTGACGATAGTTTATGTCACACTGGTTCATCACCCTCAGTGCGCTATACAGGAAACGGGTGTCGGCACGCTGTGCCTGCTCCGTATATCGCTGGCGAGCCTGTTCACTGACCTCCAATAGTGGCAATGTCTGTGGGTCTTTCGCCATCAGCACATTGCGAACATGCTTAGCCAATCCCTGCACCAGCAGTCCTCCATCGAAGCCTTTGTTCAGCACATCGTTGAGCAACACCATTACGTCGCTCACCTTATTCTGTATAGAGAGGTCCACAATGCGGAAATAGTTCTCAGAGTCGAGCACGTTCAGGTCTTCTAACACCTTCTGATAGGTAATGGTTCCCTGACAGAACGAAGCAGCCTGGTCGAAGATAGAGAGGGCGTCGCGCATACCGCCATCGGCCTTCTCGGCAATGACGGCCAAAGCCTCCTCTTCGTATTTGATGCTTTCCTTCTTGGCTACATCCTTCAGGTGCTCAATGGTGTTCTGCACCGTCATTCGCTCAAAATCATAAATCTGACAGCGCGAAAGGATGGTGGGCAGAATCTTATGTTTCTCCGTGGTGGCCAGGATAAAGATGACGTGTGCAGGCGGTTCTTCCAGCGTTTTTAGGAAAGCATTGAAGGCTGCTGTTGATAGCATGTGCACCTCGTCAATGATAAAGACCTTGTATTTGCCGACCTGTGGTGGTATGCGGGTCTGCTCCATCAGTGTCTTGATATGCTCCACCGAGTTGTTCGAAGCTGCGTCAAGCTCAAAGATGTTCAGCGAGCGTTGCTCGTTAAATGACTGACACGACTCACACTCGTTGCATGCCTCGCCTTCTGCCGTGGGATTCTGGCAGTTGATGGCCTTGGCAAAGATACGTGCACAAGTTGTTTTTCCCACGCCTCGCGGTCCGCAGAACAGATAGGCATGAGCCAGCTTTCCGCTCTTCACGGCATTCTTCAGCGTGGTAGTCAGTGCCTTCTGTCCCACCACTGAGTCGAATGACATCGGGCGGTACTTTCGTGCCGAAACAATATATTCTTCCATATTCTGTTACTATTGAAATGCAAAGATAAGAAAAAGAAGTGAAAAGCATCACTTTTCACCTCTTATTTTTCACCTTTTAACTTTTCGTATGTTACTTTCATTCCAGAAACACCGTATCGTCAATTTCTGCCAGAGGTTTCTTCTTTTTGTTCTCCTTTGCGCCAGCCTTCAGTAGGTTGCGTGCTGCAGTGATAATACTTGGTCCGCTATCGGCAGTGGTAATCTTGAGCCTCGCCATTTTCTTCACCGTGTCGTTCATACTCGATTCCACCTCTATAAAGCGCTGACCGAAGTCCTGCACACGGTCAATCACCGTATTGGCAGCATCCACCATGGCCTGCTGGTTCTCCAGCTGTTTCACCTGAGTCCACATCATCTCCAGCACACGCAGGTTCATATACATGGTCTGTGGTCCCAGTATCATAACGCCCTCGTCGTAGGCCTCACGCCATAGCGAGGCATCGTTGAGCAACGCCAGGTTCAAGGCACCCTCGATGGGCACATACATGATGGCAAAATTCAGGCGATTATAGCCCTCAGGCAGGTATTTAGTATATTCTTTCTTGGCCAGACGTTTTACCTGAGCCCTCACACTATCGATGTGCGACTTCAGGAATTCACTCTTCTCTGGCGTGCCGTCCTCAGCATTCATATAGCGCTCATAGGCTGTCAGTGACATCTTCGAATCGACCACCACATGACGGTTATTGGGGAAATGCAGGATAAAGTCGGGCACCAGACCCTTACCATCGTCGCCCTTCAAACCCTTACCGCCTTTGTCGCGCAATGTCTCTTGGGTGTCAAACTGCTCACCCTCCTTCAGTTCGAGATCTTCGAGCAGCTGTTTCAGCTTCAGCTCGCCAAAGTTACCCTGCACCTTTACCTCGCCAGTCAGTGCCCGTGTCAGTCGGTCGGCCGTCTCACCGATGGCCACACTCTGCTGCATGCTGATTCTGATGGTCTCGTCCAGACGGGTCATCGCCTCTGTCTGCTGTTCCTTGGTCTTGTCGAGAGCCTCCTTCATGTCCTTCAGGCTCTTCTGCAGGGGGTCAATAATTTTCGAGACCTGCTCAACGTTCCTTTCGCCCAACTCCTCCTGACGCATCTTAAGTACCTTCTCCGAGGTAGTCTGCATCTGCTCCCTAATAAGATTCAGCTGACTCTTTATCTGTTCCTCGTTCATGGCCTTCAAAGCCGCAATCTGTCCTTCGTGGGCCTCTTTAGACTGCTGCAACTGTTGGTCATAGGCATCTTTAGTCTGTAGCAGCTGTTTGTCGTACGACGCCTTCAGGTCGGCAATGCGCGACTCATACATGCGCACCACGAAAGCCACCACCACAACGGCGATAACGATCACTGATATGACAAGGAACATCTCCATAGGCCATTCAGATGCTTAAATTAGGGGCATGCCCATCTGACGGCACTCCTCGCGCATATCATCAGGCCATATCGAGGCCTGAATCTCTCCGATGTGAGCCTTGTGAAGCAACACCATACAGAGTCGGCTCTGACCTATACCACCACCGATTGACAGGGGCAGCTTGTCGTTGAGCAACTGCTGGTGGAAATAGAGCTGTTCGCGCTCCTGCTTGCCCTCAATCTCAAGCTGGCGCAACAACGACTCCTTATCGACACGGATACCCATTGACGAGAGCTCAAACGAGCGACCCAGCACAGGATACCAGATAAGGATATCACCATTCAAGCCCTTACGACCATCCTCGGCCACCGTGCTCCAGTCATCATAGTCAGGAGCACGTCCATCATGCTTCTCACCATTGGCCAGTTTGCCACCGATGCCAATCACGAACACGGCACCATATTTCTCACAGATGGCATCCTCACGTTCCTTAGGGGTCTTGTCAGGATACATCTGCAACAGTTCCTCAGCATGTATAAAGTGAATCTTTTCAGGCAGGAAAGCCTTCAGTTGCGGATAGGTCTCACAGGTGAGGTACTCCGTGCGACGAATGGCAGCATAGATGCGCTCCACGATATTCTTCAGGAAAGACAGCGTACGATCTTCCTTGCGGATAGAAGCCTCCCAGTCCCACTGGTCCACATAGAGCGAGTGCAGGTTATCCAACTCCTCGTCAGCGCGAATGGCGTTCATGTCGGTATAAATGCCATATCCAGGCTCAATCTGATATTCAGCCAGTGTGAGTCGCTTCCACTTGGCCAGCGAATGCACCACCTCGGCATAGGCGTCGCCCAGGTCTTTAATAGGAAAGGTGACGGCACGCTCCACACCGTTCAAGTCGTCGTTGATGCCAAGACCCTTCAACACGAAGAGAGGTGCAGTAACACGACGCAGACGCAGTTCTGTAGAGAGGTTAGCCTGAAAGAACTCCTTAATCAGCTTGATGCCCTGCTCTGTCTGCTTCATATCGAGCAGGCGCTGATAAGCTATTGGTTTGATAACTTGACTCATAAAACAATCTCTTAAATTACAATTTGGTCGCAAAGGTACTATAATATTATCAAATTGCAAAAAATCTGCCCCCTAATCTTTGTTATTTAACTGCATTTTCTGATATTTCTTTCACTTTTTGTCATCATGACCCATTGTTTCTCAACCTTTTTTTGTATCTTTGCCCCCAGATAATAACACTAACTATATTAGAACAAATGAAAAAACTTTTCTATGCCCTAACAGCAGTTATGTTGATGATGTGTGGCGATGCACAGGCTCAACGAATGACCGACAAACTTGATCGAGGCCTTGTAGCCATACCTTCCGGCTCTGGCTCTTTCGTCAGCTGGAGAATCTTCGGTGAGGAATACTACGACACAGAATACAACCTGTATCGTGACGGACAGAAGGTGAATGACACTCCTCTGCGCGTGTCAAACTTTGTGGATGCCAACGGTAAGGCCGGCTCTAATTACCAGGTAGCCCCCGTGGTGAGAGGTCAGGAACAGGCGCTTTGCGAGGCTGTGCCCCGTCAGAATCAGCAGTACATTCAGTTTGCCGTGAAGAAGCTTTATTCTCGTCGTGGCACTGATATCACCAGCAAATACGACATCAACGACATTGCACTGGCCGATGTCGATGGCGATGGCGTGAGCGAGTTCATCCTGAAGCGCAACTACACGCCCGACAAGAAGTCGCCTGCCAACGACTCTGCCTACAACTGCCTGGATTGTTACAATATCAAGGGCGAACGCCTGTGGTACATCGACCTAGGTCCCAACATGGTAAGCGGTCCTGATGAGCAGTACGATGCCGTGGGCTACGACTGGGATGGCGACGGCAAGGCCGAGATTTTGATGCGTGGTGCCGACAACATGATTATCCACCACCCCGACGGCACTACGACCAACATCGGTAATATGAATGTGAACACACGCAACACCGTGCGCCAGGACGACGATAATGCCGCCTACACCAACACGGGTGCAGAGTATCTGCTCTACCTCGAGGGTGCCACAGGAAAGCCCTACGCCATTGGCAACAACGGTGCTTTGTGGACGACCTATCCCCTGCCTCGCGGCACAGCCGATGACTGGGGCGACGGCTATGGTCACCGCTCTACGAAGCATTACTTCGGCGCCCCCGTGCTCGACGGACGCAACGCCTATATCTTCCTGGGTCGAGGCTGCTACACCAAGCACCACATGAAGGCCTTCAAGGTGAACCCCCAGACCCACCAGCTGTCGCTCTACTGGGAGTGGAGCAACAACGAGGGCTGGAGCAGTCCCTGGTATGGCAACGGCTATCACAACTTCGGCATTGCTGATGTGGACTGGGACGGACGCGATGAGATTTGCTTCGGTTCCATGGTCATCGACGACAACGGCAAGGGGCTCTCTACCACAGGCTTGGGCCATGGTGACGCACAGCACTGTAGCGACTTCGATCCCTATCGCCACGGACAGGAAATTTTTGCCTGCAACGAGGACGAGCCTGCTATGAACTATCGTAACGCCACCACCTCTAAAATATATTACCGTCTGCAGTCCACCGGTGATGATGGACGTGCGCTCTGTGGCAACTTCTCAAATAGCTATCCTGGTGCCATTGGTCACTCCAGCCAGTCTGGCACCATCTCGTGCGTAGCCGACAAGGTTATCTCTGGCGGTCCAACGGGTTTCACCAACAACTTCCGTATCTACTGGGACGGCGATTTGTTGGAGGAGGGTCTCGACGGTGCCAGTAGCCGTGAGGGTGCAGCCCGTGTATTCAAGGCCGACGGCACTGTAGTGTTCACAGCCGACGGCACTGCCAACTGTAACTGGACGAAGAACACGCCCTCGGCCACTGGCGATGTGCTGGGCGACTGGCGCGAGGAAATTATTGTGCGCACTACTGATAATAAATATGTACGCGTATATACCACGAATATCAAGACCGACTATCGCAACTACACGCTGTGGCACGACCATCAGTATCGTCAGGCCATGGTGTGGGAGAGCATGGGCTACAACCAACCTCCTCACGCTAGCTATTTCCTGGGCGAGCTCGAAGGCATCACCATTGCCCCCCCACCACTCACCATGACGGGTCGTACCGAAATTGCCAACAACGGCACTATAGGCACAGCTAACAATGGTCAGCACGTGCTAGTATGCGAGACCAACGATACCAAGATTTCAGTAGCTGACGGCGCCAACCCCTGGGTGGCTACGTTCAACGTGCCTTCATGGGTACAGGGCACCAACAGCACCATCACCAACGGCAATGCCAAGATCAACTATGTGTATTACACCTGTGAGGTTACGGGCGGTGCCTTCAGCGGTTCTACCCGTGTTGTGAAACAAGGCGACGGCACACTGCTTCTGCCCAAGGTGGCACAGACCTATAGTGGCAATACTGACGTATGGGCTGGCACGCTGTGCTTCGACGGCACACTGCTCACCAGTCGTCTGTGGCTTAATCGCTTTGCCGTACTGAAGAGCGATGGCGGACAATTCCGCAGCATTCACATGGACTATGACGCCCATCTCGTGATTGGTGGCGACAATGAGGCCAGTACCTCCAGCGTCACTACCGACACACTGGCACTGGGGTTCGGTTCTCGCGTTGTCTTCGACCTGATTGGCACGGCTGCCGACCAGCTCAACGTCAACAAGGAACTCACCATCGAGAAGAAGAACTGGAAATACGGTCCGCAGTATCTCATACCCGTCTTTGAGTTTAAGTGCCACGCTGCCGAGATCCCAGAGGGCAGGTTCTTGCTGGGCTCTGTAGCAGCCATCACTGACAACCTCAGCGACATTCGCATCGAGGGTCTGGGTACTATGCACAAGACCACCCTCGTCTATGAGGACGGCAAGCTCTATCTCGATATTGCAGGTGTGCGCGATGCCGGTTATGTATTCTGGACAGGCAGCGAGAGCAGCGTATGGGATATGGCCATCACTGAGAACTTCCGCAATGCTGAGGGACAGGAGGGTGACAAGGATTTCTTCGTATCGGGTGATGTAGTGACCTTCAACGATGATGCCACTCGCACCAACGTCTCGCTAAGTACTGACCTCGAGGCTGACAGCGTCATCGTGGATAATAATGTCAAGGCCTACGTCTTCAACGGCACAGGATCGCTGGTGGGTAACACTACCCTGGTGAAGCGTGGTTCTAAGATGCTCACCATCAATACCGAGAACTCCTATACCGGTGGCACACGCATCTCGGGCGGTATTGTCTCTGTCAACTCGCTGGCTAATGCCAACCAGCCCAAGGGAGCCCTGGGCGGTGTGGTCACAGCCAACACCAAGTTCGTCATGGAAAATGGAGGCGAACTGCGCACCAGTGCCGCTGTCACTAATGGCTCGCCTATCAAGTTCGAGACTGAAGAGGGCGGCATCATCAATAATTCTGGCGACTTCATCGTCGATAAGCCCATGGCTGGCACCATGCTCACCAAGAAGGGTAACGGATGGATGAAACTCAACACCAGCAACACGGCTCTGAACAAGCTCATCATAGCAGCTGGCACCGTGCAGTGTATCAATGCCAACACCCCTGCCAAGACCGTCGAATACCAGGGAGGCACTTTGCACGAAAATACGGGTAGTAGCTATACCGTCAACGTGCCTAAGGGCAAGCAGGGCTCGTGGTACCTGGCCAACCGTGCCACCTACAGCAACAAGCTCACAGGCGAGGGCACTATCACCATCTACTGCGTCACTGAGAAGGGTACTAACTACTACGCCACACGTACACCTATACAGTGTAACTTCGCAGACTTCGAGGGCACCGTCAAGGCCACCTCAAGTCTCGACGATCCATCGCTGCTGCGTTTCACGCTCAACACCTCGAGCGGCATGCCTAAGGGCACCTTCGACATTGCTTCAGGCGCAGAGATTCAGAACAGCGGCAAGACCTTCCACGTAGGTCGTGTCAGTGGCTCAGGAAACCTAGGGGGCAGCTGCACCTTCAGCAATGGTACCAGCGTAGGCGCCAACACCTGGCAGGTGGGTAACGATGATGATTGGAGCACCAGTGTCAAGGTTACCTCTAATGCCAACTTCGTCAAAGTAGGTGCAGGACGTATCACCTGGAGTGGTGCCAGCAGCAATACCGGCAGCACACAAATCAAGGCGGGTGAGCTCTGCGTTACGAGCAATGGTAAACTCGGAACTGGTCAACTCACCGTATCCGAGGGAGCCACCCTCTCTGGCGCCAATACCACCAGCAAGGCACTCACTAACAGCGCCTATACCATCAGTGGTACGCTCAGACCCGGTGCCTCGGCTAGTGCCTCTACCGGCACTCTGTTCTTTGGTGGCAAGAACGTCACGCTCAATGCCACCTCTACTCTCGTCATCAGCGCCCAGAGCTGCGCAACAGCCTCTGCTGCCGGTTGCACAGCCATCGATGGTATAGGTACGCTGACCATCAACGGCACCATCCGCATACAGCCCGTTCGTGGCAACACCCTGCAAGAGGGCGACAGCATCCGCATTTTCAAGGCCACGCGCTTCACCGGTACTCCCACCGTTGAGGGCATTGACGGCATTGAGTGGGATGCCACCCGCATTGCCGAAGGTCTGCTCTTCGTCAAACATATCGACACTGCCGTTAATTCTCAAATCTCAAAGATCAAATATCAAACCTCGAAGATTTATGATCTCCATGGTCGCCTCGTTCGCCAGAATGCCAACACCGAAGGTCTGAAGCCGGGCATCTATCTTATCGACGGACGTAAGGTTATCATTAAATAAAACAAGGAGGCTTTTGGCCTCCTTGTAATCTAATTAGTATGCATGATCATCATTGGCAATCTCGGCACGGTCTATTTTCCTGCTATCTATCTTGCGCCAAGCATAGACGATATAAGCCAGGACAAAAGGCACAAGAAGCGAGACCCAAAACATCGTGTTGAGGGTGAAATAGCTACTGCACGAGTTCTCAATAGTGAGTGATGACTGGAGGTCGGCTGTAGAGGGATAATAGGCCGTATTGTTCCACGCCGAGAGCAGTAGCAGGGGCAGCACAGTGAGCACGGTGCCGATGCCGGCATACCAGATGCCATTGCTGGTGATAGGCGACGGATGGAGAGTGACGGGATAGACCTCTTTGATGATGCCGTAGAGTACGAGTACGACGCCGATGAGTAGCACAAGGGAGAGATACCACATATCAAGGGCGTTGTTAAGGTACTTATAAGGTTCCATCATAATCAATCCGCTTTCGTCGTACGCATAGCCGTCCTTCATCATGAGATGTACAAGGTAGGCCACGAAGAGCACAACGAAAATGACGGCCGAGGCCACCAACTGATAGTTGGCGCGACGGCGTATGACATCGTCGTCAATGTTGTTCTTGATGTAGAGCGTGCCCAGCACTCGCGAGAGATAGAGCACCGCCAGGCCAAAGATGAGCACCCAGGGATTGAGCAGGGCATCGAGACCGTGAGAGGCGTTAGCCCAATGTGAGATGACGGGGGTTAGTTCTAATTGAGGGTTAACAGTTGAGAGTTGAGAGTTGATAAGGTTACCCTTCTCGACAATGAAGTTAGAGCCCTCGAAGAAGGTGGCAACGGCGCCGCCCAGCAGAAGTGGTCCCATGATGCCGTTGAACACGAGGAAATATTGGAATGTCTTAGGGCCAAGGAAATTGCCCAACTTATTCTGGAACTCATAGCTCACGGCCTGTAGCACAAACGAGAAGAGGATGAGCATCCACAGCCAGTAGGCTCCGCCAAAAGAGGTACTGTAGAACAGCGGGAACGAGGCAAAGAAGGCACCACCAAAAGTGACCAGCGTGGTGAACGTAAACTCCCACTTACGGCCTGTAGAGTTGATGAGCAGCCGTCGTTCCTGCGAGGTCTTGCCCAGCGCGAATATCATGGAGTTGGCTCCCTGTACAAACAGCAGGAAGACGAGAAGTGCTCCCAAAAGTGACACGATGAAGCACCAATAGTGTTGCAAGAATTCGTATGTCATAGTGATGGTCCTTTCTTGATTTGTTTGAGCAGAATATTAATCTCCACAGCCAGCATGGTAGTGAAGAGGATGAGGAAGAGGAAGAACGTTATCATGACGCTCGACGACTGCAGGTCACTGACAGCAGCCCACGTAGGCAGCATATCCTGAATGGTCCAAGGCTGACGACCGAACTCTGCCACCAGCCATCCACTCTCCGAGCAGATGTAGGCCATGGGCAACAGCAGGATGGAGGCCCAGCAAAGCCAGCGTGGCACACTGTCGGCCATCTGCCAACCATCGGAGTGACGTTCGTCCATCAAGCCAAAGGCTGACAGCAGACGACGTGTGATAACAGACAGCAAAGGCACTCGGAATACCAACAGGAGCATCAGTCCGAAGAAAGCTATGAACAGGCAACCCAGGCCCACCATGACACGGAAGGCCCAGAAATTTATGAACACCGAAGGCACCACATCGTTGGCATCCTTCACATAGCCATAACCGAAATACTGATAATTCTCCTTGAGAACTGAGAGGTGAGGACTGAGAGCCTCCTCACTGGCACCCTCAGCCTTGAGGCGACGATATTCAGCCAACGACTGAATGGCAGAGCGTCCACGCTCCATCTTCTCGTTGACAGAGGGCTCCCACGAACCGTCGGCCTTCTTATAGCCGTTGAGCAGGTCGTTGATACCAGGCACGAAGCCGTCGATGGTGTTCGTGGCCATCATCGACAGGCCATAGGGGACCTCCACGCCCTCTATGATCTTCAATCCCATCTCGTTACCACCATCGTAGAGTGCCTCCATAGCTGCCAACTTCATGGGCTGCACCTGAGCCACCGTCTGACCACTCTTATGTCCAGTGGCACCAGCGCCCATTGCGGCCACAAAGCCCACCACAGCAGCAATTTTCAGACTCTCAATGGCCAGCTCAGTCTCACGTTTCTTCAGCAGATACCAGCCACAAACAGCACACACAAACACAGCACCGATAATCCACGAGGATATGACCGTATGGCAGAACTTATCAATGGCAAAGGGCGAAAGGGCCACTTCAAGGAATGACGTCATCTCGTTGCGCATGGTGTCAGGATTGAACTCACAACCTACAGGATACTGCATCCAGGCATTGGCCACAAGAATCCACCACGCCGAGATGGTGGCACCCAGTCCTGTGAGCCAGGTAGAAGCCAAATGGAAGCCTGCCGACACCTTCTTCCAGCCAAAGAACATCACAGCCACGAAAGTGCTCTCCATAAAAAATGCCACGATGCCCTCGACAGCCAATGGTGCTCCAAAGATATCGCCCACAAACCACGAGTAGTTACTCCAGTTAGTACCGAACTCAAACTCGAGTATGATACCTGTGGCTACACCCATGGCGAAGTTCACGCCAAAGAGTCGCTGCCAGAACTGTGCCGTCTTCTTCCAGAAGGCCGTGCGTTTCTTATAGTAAAAAGTCTCGGCAATACCCATGATGACCGCCAAGCCGAGCGTCAGCGGCACGAAGAGCCAGTGGTAGATGGCCGTGAGTGCGAACTGCGCCCTCGACCAGTCAATGGTACCGGCATCGATGTTTAAGAGAAGGTTTGTCATATTATTTTAGGTTTTAAATTAATGGGCTAATAGGACTTATGGGGCAGATAGGCCTATGGGGCAGCCCCTCGCTCAATGAGCTCGGAGGCCACAAAGTCAGACTCTGCACCATCACTGGCATGCTGGCCTATATAGTCAGGGAAAAAGAATAGTTTGAGAACGGCAAAGATAATGAAGAGTTTGACAAGAATCACAGCCCATAGCACTTTCCCCAGCGTCATGCTGCGGAAACCGTCATAGTAAAGGTCAAAGGCACGATGCCAGAACCCGATTTTCTTCATAGGCCGTCACGAAAATGTTTTCAAGGGACAAAGATAGTGAAATAAAATAAAACAACCAAATTTGTGAAGGCTTTTTTTGGTTGTTTCGAAGAAAACCCTTATCTTTGCAGACGTTTTAAAACAACGCTACGCTAATTATAATTGATAATAGACATAAATAGAAAATGAAGAAAGCACTCATAGCAGCTTCGGCTATCCTGATGATTGGACTGGCTGCACTGGTAGTTTATTTGCTGATGGACAACAGACAGCTGGAGCAGGAACGAATAGAGATGCAAGAGCTGGCCGAACTGGACAAACAGGAGATGGAGAACGACTACGAGCGCCTGTCGCTACAGTATAGCGAGATGATGACGCAGATTAACAACGACTCGATTATTGCACAGCTGACTCAGGAGCAGATGCGCACCCAGCAGCTGTTGCAGGAACTGAAACAGGTGAAGGCCAACGACGCCCGCGAGATTACCCGTTTGAAGAAAGAGCTGGCAACAGTGCGCGAGGTGCTGCGCTCTTATATCCGTCAAGTGGACTCTCTGAACCAGGTGAACCAGAATCTGATGGCCGAGAATGACCGTGTGAACAGGGAATTGGAGCAGTCGAACCGTGCCAATGAGGGCCTGAAACAGGAGCGTCAGAACCTAACCGAGAAGGTGGCCATTGCTGCACAGCTCGATGCCACTGGCATTAGCATGACACTGCTGAACAAACGTCAGAAGGCTGCCAAGAAAATCAAAGATGCCAAGACCATTCAGGTGAACTTCACCATAGCCCGCAACGTGACGGCCGAGAACGGCAACCGTACGCTGTATGTACGCATTCAGACCCCTGCCGGTCAGACACTGACCGCTGGAACCTTTGCCTATGAGAACCGTCAGCTGGAGTACTCAATGAAGAAAGTCGTGGAGTATGCCGGCGAGGAAGTGAGCGTGCAAACCTTCTGGACGGTGGGCGAGTACCTGGAGGCTGGACAATATCGCGTCAGCATCTTTGCCGAGGGCAACATGATTGGAACAAGAACATTCAACTTTGAGTAAAGCATGAATATGAAAGGAATTAGATTGGTAAAAGGCGGGGTGAAAAGGTTATTGCCTTTTTACCTTTTAACCTTTATACCGTTATCTGCTGGAGCCCAGCAGATGTTGAGCCTGGACAGCTGTAGAGCGATGGCCTTGCGCAACAACAAGCAGATGGGCGTCAACCAGCTGAAGCAAGAGGTGGCTACCAACCTGAGAAAGTCGGCACGTACCAAGTACCTGCCCCACATCAGTGCCATAGGCACTTATCAGTACACTAGCGAAGAGGTATCAATCCTGAACAACGAACAGAAGAGTGCCCTTTCGAACATGGGTACCAACACGCTGACTACCGTGGGAGGCAAGTTGGCTGAGATGGGCATGCCACTGGATGCGTTGGCACAGCAGAACCCCCTCATCCTGCAGGGAGCAAATCAAGCTGCCAACTTGCTGAACAATGGCGGACAAAAGATTGTGGACGCACTGCGTACAGACACTAGGAATATCTTTGCTGGTACTATCATGGTGACACAGCCAGTGTTTATGGGTGGTAGCATCACAGCTCTGAACCGCATGGCCGACCTGAACGAGCTGATGGCGAAGAACTCGAGTGACGCACAGCGTCAGGCTATCCTCTACAATACTGACCAGACCTACTGGCAGGTGGTGTCGCTGAAACATAAGCAACGCTTGGCACAGAGCTACCTCGAGCTGATTAAAAAGTTCGACAGTGACGTGCAAAAGATGATTGAGGAGGGAGTGGCTACTAAGAGCGACGGCCTCAGCGTCAGCGTGAAGGTGAACGAGGCCGAGATGACACTGCAGAAGGTGAACGACGGCCTGGAACTGTCGAAGATGCTACTCTGCCAGATGGTGGGACTACCCATGAATGAGTCCATCACACTGATCGATGAGGACAGCGAGGACTTAGGGATTACAGGCACTCAAACTCAGGTAGGCCCCATCAGCACCAGAGTGTCATCAGCCATCGAGAATCGTCCTGAACTG
>Ga0310690_10005675_pt1 | contig 16794 bp, 10 predicted proteins | sample AusTroGonzalo_MG_2_FD_207661 | JGI IMG/M metagenome (GOLD analysis project Ga0310690, IMG submission 207661) | Bovine rumen microbial communities from tropical cattle in Woodstock, Queensland, Australia - Gonzalo_04 (v2) (version 2) | ecosystem: Host-associated > Mammals > Digestive system >... | reverse complement strand
TTTAGGGAATGGATACTAAGATTTTGTGTGTAAGTGAGTGTTGATATATAAGATATGCCTTTGCGAAAAATTTCGTTGCGAAATTTTTCGCAAAGGCATATCTTAACCTCTAAGCATCCTTTCCCTGTGAGAGTAGAGTACTGTCTGGTATCAAGTATTGAATTTGTTATCAGTTTGCCAGTTTCTTGAAATAATAGCCGGGACCGTCATAGGCCATCCCTCCATCAAGACATAACATCCCGTTGTAGAAGGAATTGGTGTATCTTACTTCCCGTTCACCAAACGCCTCGTCGGAATATTGAATGATAATTACTGGATATTCCACGTCAACCCATTGATAGGTATATATGCGTCTTTGTTCGGTTGTGGTCTTGAAGGGATAATTGCCGCTATTGAGGAAGTGATAGCTCCCCTTATTCTCAATCTTCATGGTCTTTTCAGCCTCATTGAAAGTGACCATTATTTCCCCAGCCTGAATTGTTTTTTCGCCCCCAAATCCATAGTTGGCGCTTACCATGTGCCAAACACCTTCCAAGGTGGTTGGATTGTTTTCATAAATCACATCCGTCGGAATTGAATCAATTATAAGAACCGTATCCAACTTCGGATCCAACTCCGATTCATCATCTTTGCTGCAGCTGCTCATGCCGACAACTGATATCAGCAGAGCGCCCATCCAAATCATAATACTCTTTTTCATTGCACTTAAGTTTTGATTTCTACCTAGTAGAACACGCAAGTAGTGAAAATACTGCATGAAAACGAAATATATTTTGATTTATTAACGTTATATGGTACAAGATGTCTTTTGTTTCATCTTTAGTTGTGTAGGATTAGTTACCTATGATTTAAGTTTCGGTTGTTAACCACAAAAACCCTAAGAAAACCCAAAATCACAACTATTGTGTACATCATATAGTGATGCGCAGCGGTTTTTCATCTAATATACTTCAGAAAGTTGAATTATTTATTCCTAAATGTGCATGCAAGACACAGCGGCTGGAAGCACCAAAGACTTCCAGCCGCTGATAATGCTATCCTGAATAGAAATAATGCTACTCAGCCTTCTTTCCGAAGCTACGGATAGGCTTTTCGGCGGGCATCACAGCAGTGCTGTCGCCGTTGCGGGTCTTACGAGCATAGTAGTAATCGTCGTACCAAGAGTCGTAGCCCCAATAGTCGTAATTATCCCAGTTAGGCGATGAGATGTGGGTCAGCTTGAAGTGTACGTCGTTGTCGCCATCGGCAATGTAGCCTGAGAAGTGGGCATCAGACAGGTGATAGTCAGAAATGAGCACCGAGGTACCTTCATCCAGGAAGTAGATGTAAATGTTGCCGTTGTCAACGCGCCAGTCAATGTGGTTGGCCACATAGTCCCAGGGTGCGTCGCTGTAGTAGTCTACCCAGTAGCCCGAGCCCTTGGTAAAGCGGAATGGGTCGATGCTAAAGGTGATTTCAGTATGTGTGGCATAATAGTCATGTCCGTCATAGTAAGAGGACACGTACATGTTGCCACTCCAGGTCCCTTCCAGGGTATCAGCGATGTATTCGTCTTCGCAAGCGGTGAATGCGAGTGCCATTGTGGCCATCAGCATCATGGTGTATAGCTTCTTCATAATCGTAAACTTTTATTTGGTGAGACATTCTGTTTATTATTTCTGCTGCAAAGATACGACTATTTTTGATAGGCTGCAAGGGGTAAATCCATAAAGAAGTATGGGGAAATCCCTATTTTCACCCAACTATTTTGGATTATTATTCAGGGAAGAACTCATGCATGGTTTCAGTATAGACAGAGCCATACTGTTCTGCATTGTAGAGGGACACATGGCTACCATTGGTTGTGCGCGCCAGCTGGCGGTAGAGATCGTAGAAGGTGATAGAGGGGTCGTTGTTGATGAGCCGGCGGAAAGTACGGGTGAAGGCATTACTCAGATAAACGCCTAACTTCTGGTCGAAGACATCGGCCTTCGAGGTCTCGCTACTGTTGGCGGCGGTGAGCACGATGACGTCGGGCTGTCCGTTGAGGACCTCGCCCCATTGTCCGTTGAGCACCTCGCCCCACTGCCCGCTGTAGCAGGTCTCAACAGCCATCATCATGCGGCGGTAGTCCATCTGGCTGACGATGTCGCGGATGCGCTCCTTACCGAAGTAATCTTTAGAGTCTTCGTTTCCCCACAGCGGACCACCATAGTTGCCACCATGACCGCTCCAGAAGCAGAACACATTGCTGGAGGCGGTGGGGCGGATGACATACGGCAGCCGTTCGGAAGCACGACCCGTCATGATGTCGGCTAAGTCCTCAGGGCGCAGCTGGCTGAAGTGGTAGTCCACCACGGCATGTTTGCGAACGTTGTCGTTCAGGAAGGTGTCAGTGTTGGTGGGGGCATCGGTACGCTCCACAAAAATTTCTCCGGGGAAGATGTTCCTGGGGTCATCAGCCAGGTTGTCCTCGACAATGAGCACAATATGGTCATCGTCGTAGCCGTGGTGGCGCAGCGTCTGGTACATGGCAAAGGCATCAGCCTGATGGCGATAGTTTCCCCATGTGGTACTGGGGCTGATAACCACGGCCCAGTAGTCAGTGACCTTAGGAAGATTGTGATCCACTGCTTTGTCGTCGAACTGTTGGTTCCATTTCTTTTCCAACTTCCAGAACTCGGTGGTAGAGACCTCGTTACTAGCGCCTTCGGTGCTGAGATACAAAAGGGGACAGGCAATGGTGTAAATAGAATCGGACTCTTCGGGCTGATCGTAAACAATTTCCCATACCATATAAGTGGTGTTCAGTATTTTGGTATGGGTGTCATTGTCAAAATTGAGGCTCCCTGTAGCACCAGTCATATAAATACTGTGGCCCAGCGAAAGTTCTTGAAAGGCTGTAGCCAATCCGTTGACATCCCATTGCGTGGTGACCCCTTCTTCACTGCTGACAACCGAGCGCATATAGTCCGTAAGGCCAGGGCCGTAGGGTTTTTCGTTGTACTCCACCTGTTTCCCGTTGACGATGCAGCGGTCGGGAGTGGCAGCGCGGGCGGCTGCACCCAGCGCTAATATGGAAAGCGCATCATAGATTTGTGCCTCTCCATTATAAGGAAACCGGAGGAAGTGTGCCTGGTAAGCTTGTGGAAAGCCATAGTTCAAGGAGCCAGAGGGAGAGACACCCAATTTGATCTGATAAGAATTTTCTGAATCCAACACTATCTGGTCCAAGGAGGTGTCAGCGCAGATGTTGCGGAAATAAATAGATTTCTGGTTCTCGTCTTCCGAAAACAGGAATTCGTCAAACCAGAAATTATGGATTTCATCGCACACTGTCAGATAATCCTCTGCATTACTCAATGCCATTAACACCCAGACCTCTTCGTCTTCAGCCTCCTCCACCACTTTCCAAAGGAAGGGGCGCAAGTCTTCGCCTGGCTTCCAAACTTGTGTACCGCCTGCTATGTGCAGGTTCCGCTCGGTGGCATAGTAGGCAAACCAGTCCTTGAACGACTGTCCGTAGGTGTCATCGCTGTGGATGAGTACCACGTCGGTAGCATGCAGTGATTGGGCTACAGAAAGCATAATCTCGCATTGCGTAATGTCGCTCTCGGTAAGGAACCATGCATAGGTATTTCGATCATTGATGCGTTGCAGCTCAGCACTGGTGCAGGTGGGCATAATCACAGGCAGACGCGTCTGCTGTGCATACTTGAGCACTTCCATGGCATTACTGGAATGATAAGGGCCTATGATGGCGTGGCATGTGTCGTCATCTGCTTCGGGGTGTGTCAGGGAGTAGCCCAACTGATCGAGATCCACGGTGTCCTCGTCATGGTAACGCAGGTTGAGCACAACCTTCCTGTTCATCTTATTCTGAGCCTTGGTTAAATTATCCTGTGCCCATGTTATGGCTCCTTCCCACTGCATTTTAATGTGTGAGGGGAGAATCACATCGACATTCAGCTGGATGGTCTCTGTGTGGTCATCCACAGGCATCACATTATCATCATCCCGGCAACTGACAAGAGTGATAAGAGAAAGGGCAAGAAGTGCGAATTGAAAAATGAACTGTTTCATTGCCTTTTTTATTAGTGTAATTCGTCAATGTCGAAGATAAAGGTATCGTAGTAGTAGCTATCGTAGTGGGTGACCTGAGTATCCATTTCGCCTACGGGCTTATGCATCCAGTCCCAGGCCCAGTCTATAAGAGCCCGGTCAAAGTGCCGATCAATATAGTCGCGGTTCAGACGCGGAGACTCCTTGGCATCCAGCATCAAGGTGTTGATATCACTTTCGGTGAACCCCTTCCCCATCAGATAATAATCCCATCCGTAATTGCCTGCCCCCAAATCTACGATGTTGTAAGGACAACCAGACATCTGATAAAATTGATCAGCCATGTTAGCAACCGTAAAAGCAGCCTCCAAAATGGTCTGTGTGGAGTTGTTCTCGTAGATTCCACCACCTTCCTGTCCGCTCAAAGAGATATGGATAAACTCGAAATGGTCACCCAATTCCTGCTGCATAGTTTCCATCATCCCGTCACGGTAAGGATATTCATCGCTTTCGTACAGACGAAACACAGGAATCTGATATTTGACGCCCGGCAGTCCCCCAGACCTTTCCAGCCAGCGTAAGATATACTTGCAGTAGTTCCGTACTGGTACTGAAGCAGATATGTTGAGCCCGTGGACACGTTTTCCTAATGAGAACTGCTGGGCAATCTGTTCAATATCTTTCTCTTCCGTTTTCAGGAACAACAATTCGTCCGTGGGTCTCAAATGGTCTTGGATAAAGGGAATAAGCTTCACCATGAAAGGCTCTGTGAGTACCAGCAGACGCCGTTCGTAGGTACAATCAAAGAAGGGGTTCACATAGTTTTCAGCCCATTTCGCAACGCGGCTTTTGGCATCGTTCATGTCAAGCGGAGAAATAAAGCTCACATCTAAAGAGTCTGAAAAATAATAAAGTGTCAGGTTCTGGAGCCTAATGACTCCTTCCATCACAGCGTCAGCATAGCCTTTGTCACCCAGTTGTCCAGGGGCAAACATCACGGTAATCTGGATGGTTGCTCCCGTAACGTCTGCGGGTTGCCCGATTAGCGGCTCGCTGTCATTGTCGCTGCTACATGAGACAATAATCACTCCGATGCTTACAATTAGTAAGCCTTTGAGCAGACGATACAATAGTTTCTTATTCATATTACTATATCAGCTATTTTCGCTTTACCGATTTTTCTGCAAAGATACGATATAATATTGTAAAAACCAAAAAAGAACCGAGAAAAAGACTCAGGCAAAGCCCGAGTAGTCACCTTTGGCTTGTCCGGATAGTCTCGCATAGTGCCTTCTCTTCAAATATGAAGCCTTTGACTTTTTCTGCTTTGCTCCTGCTTTGCAAGTTGTATAATGGAAAAAACTGTTAATTGTTTGGAGGATTCCTTTTTTCTTGCTAAATTTGCCGAAAAATACGCTAAAGCTATAAAATATATGAAGAAATTAATTACTATGTTGACTCTGCTGATGTCTGTCAGCCTACAGGCACAGACAGTGGGACCCGACCCCTCAGGTATGATTTTGACCGCATCCGAATGGACTCAGCAGGTGAAGATGGGGTGGAACCTCGGTAACTCGTTGGAAAGCAGTGGCGGTGAAACGGGATGGGGTAACCCCAAGACCACGAAAGACATGATTCATGCCGTGAGGGAGGCCGGCTTTAACGCCATCCGTATTCCTGTTCGCTGGACAGAACATGTGAGCAACACCACGACCATGGAAGTAGACCCTTCATGGCTGGCCAGGGTGAAGGAGGTGGTGGACTGGGCCTTGGAAGAGGAAATGTATGTCATTATCAACACCCATCATGAGGAGTGGTTGGACCGCAACCCGTTTTACAACAAGCAACAGGAGAACAACCGTAAGCTGGCAGCACTGTGGAAAAGCATAGCCACCTATTTCCGTGACTATGGCGAGAAGTTGGCTTTTGGCGGCACCAACGAGACCATAGCCAAGATCAACGGGCAGGAGAACTGGGGCGCGCCCACCAAGGAATATCAGGAGGTGCAGAACTCCTATAACCAGACCTTCATTAATGCCGTGCGCGAGACGGGTGGTCGCAACTACTACCGCAACCTTGTAGTACAGGTATATGCCTGCAACGGCTACCACGGACTGTCGGGCTTCACCATTCCCACCGACAAAGTGACGGGACGCATGAGCGTAGAGTTCCATTGCTACGACCCCTACGGTTATGGGCTTTTGGACGGAAACTCACAGAGCAACTATTACTACTGGGGTGATAAGTATAAGAACATGGGCAAGCGTACCCCCAGCAGTAATGAGAAGACCTTGACCGACTACTTCGACCGCATACGTAACGCATGGGGCAAGAAGGGTCTTGGCGTAGTGTTAGGGGAGTATGGTGTAACCTGCCATTACACTAACGATGACAAGCAGACACAGCTGGAAAATGAGCAGTACTTCATGAAGTGTATGACGGCAGCTGCCAACGAGCGGGGCTTTGCTCCCTTCGTATGGGACAACAATAGTTTTGGCAATGGTAATGAGAAGTTTGGCATCTTCCGTCGAAGCCAGAATATGGCTGTGGGCAACGAGTATGTACTGAAAGGCATCTGCGAGGGTGCTGGCGTGGAGTATAAGGAACAAGAGCAGCAGTCTGGCAGCGAAACTTCTGGCGCTGGTGACGAGATCTGGTCGGGCGATGCCGTGCTCGACTGGGACAAAGGCTTGCAGCTCAATATCCCTGCTTCGGACTTTGCGACCTATGGCAAGGATGTACTGCTCCTGCTTACCTATAAGCTCGATTTTACCGATTATAACATGATACAGTTTTTTTATGGCGACTGGGATGGGAACCAGAAAGTGTCCTTTACCATTAACGGTAACAACTATGAGATGGAATACATACCCAGCAACGTTCATGGCATAGAAAATGGCGAGAGCTGTACTTCCATCATCAGCTTCAGCGAGTCTGTCTATAACTTGATCCTGAAGAAAGGATTTGTCTTGCAAGGTCATGGTGTCCGTTTGACTAGGGTTGCCCTGAGCACGGCATCCTCCCTTCGCCCTTCGCCCTTCACCCTTCACCCTTCGCCGCAACCTGCTATCCACTCTCTCGACGGCCGTGGCGTTAAGGCAGAGAACCTGAAACCAGGCATCTATGTCAAAGGGGGAAAGAAGGTGGTAATTAAATAAGACGACTTAACAAAAGAACCAAAAGAATCATTGAAACAATGAAAAGAATGTGTATATGGCTCGTTCTGACGGGCTTAGTGGTGTCAGTTGCGGCACAGGAGATGATGTCACCCAATGGAAAGCTGACAGTCAAGGCGGCTGGCAGTAAACTGAATGTTGCATACCAGAAGCAGCAGGTGATGAAGATAGAGACTTGTCAGTTGTCATCCGCACAGCCAGCGCCAAAGGCTATCCGTATCAAGGCCGATTATAAGATGGTGAGCGGCAAGCGGTTGCACTGTACCAATGAGGCCAATGAATACTGCTGGCTTGTCAGTAATGGCGGAGAATTAGTGGTGCGTGTCTATAACGACGGTCTTGCTTTCCGCTACAATGGCGTGAAGGGCGAGGAGCCTACTACTTATGTCATTCCCGAAGGTACGCGCCGCTGGATGCAGCAATGGACCGACAGCTATGAGGGATTCTTCCCGCTTTCCACCACCTATCAGGTGAAGCCCGTACGTTCATATAGTGGCACATTCAAATCGGCCGACGGTTGGTGTAATCGTTGGGGCTACCCGGCACTCATAGAAGCCTCCCCCAGCTCCTCACAAGGAGGGGGACCGGTGTTTGCCCTGATTACCGAGGCCAATATCGAACAGGGGCAGAGTGCCTCGTGCCTATATAATGATAAAGAGAATTATCGCGTGGTAGTCGATAAACGCAATCCATCCCCCTCCCTTGACCATACACCATGGCGTGTGGTGATTGTGGGAAGACTGGCTGATGTGGTTGAGTCAACGTTGGTGACGGATGTAAGCGACCCAAGTCGCATCACTGATGTCAGCTGGATTAAGCCGGGTGTGGTATCGTGGGTCTATTGGGCCTACAACCACGGCAGTAACGACTATAATATTATCAAGAAGTACGTAGACTTGGCTGCTACTCTCCATCTGCCTTATGTGCTGATAGATGCCGAGTGGGACACGATGAAGGACGGAAAGACCGTGGAGGATGCCGTGAGGTATGCCAAGGAGCAGGGAGTGAAACCCATGATATGGTACAACTCCAGTGTGGGCTGGGTTGACGGAGCACCGACGCCCAAGTACCGCCTGAATAAAGCTTACGACCGCGAGAAGGAGTTTTCCTGGTGTGAGAAAATAGGCGTGGTCGGTGTGAAGATCGACTTCTTTAGCGGTGACAACCAGATGAATATGGATTACTGTCAGGACTTGCTGGAGTGTGCTGCCCGTCACAACCTTTATGTGAACTTCCATGGTGCTACAGTGCCACGCGGTTGGCAACGTACGTGGCCTAACCTGCTCTCAACGGAGGGTGTCTACGGTGCTGAGTGGTACAACAATGTTCCTACATTTACCGACAAGGCTGCTTGCCACAATGCCACACTGCCCTTCACTCGCAATGTCATAGGTCCTATGGACTATACACCCTGTGCCTTCAGCAATTCACAGCATCCCCACATCACCTCTAATGCTCACGAGCTGGCGCTGACTGTACTCTTTGAGAGCGGTCTACAACATCTGGCCGACCGTCCGGAGAGCTTCCTTGCCCAGCCTAAGCAGGTGCAGCAGTTTCTTTCACAATTGCCTGCTGCCTGGGACGAGACACGTTTCGTGTCGGGCTATCCCGGCGAAAGTTGTGTATTGGCCCGCAGAAGTGGCCATACATGGTATGTGGCGGGCATCAATGGAACCGATGAAACCAAGACCCTTGACTGCAACCTCAGTTTTATCAAGGGCCGCATGCTTAAGGTTACAGTTTTTACCGATGCCTCTAATGAGCCTGGATGGGCTATCAACACCGTAGCAGCCCTTCCCGCAAAGATGCAGTGCCAGCCTCGGGGAGGATTTGTGTTGAAAGTGGTGAGTGCTAAGTAATCCAACAGAACCCTTTTACAGATGAACCTATGAGCCTCATCTCGAACATACGCCGTTCGTTCGTCCTGCAGATTACCTGCTGGGTGGTAGGTTTTGCGGCTGTGGTTTGGGGGGTGATTCTTCTGTTGTTGTCCCATTTCTACCTGACACTGCTTAGTGGAACTGTAGAGGGCCGTTCACTCATGATGATTGCCATTGTGACGGCTGTGGTGAACATGCTGGTGCTGGCGTTTCTGATTTGGTGGACTGCTCGCCGTCATTTACATCCCTTGGATAAGTTGGCTGATTCGGCTCAGCACATAGCCAGTGGAGACAGTTCGGGAATAGTGGTGCCCCATACAGAACGTTGCGATGAGGTGGGGCAGCTACAAAATAGCTTTGCTACTATGCAGCAGGCACTGACCAATTACATGACAGAGATGAGGCAGAAACGTGACGGTCTGGCCATGCAGAATCAAGCGTTGGAAAGGGCATATAAGCAGTCACGCCAGGCAGATGGGGTGAAGACTGAGTTCCTAAAACGCATGTCGGTGCAGATGTTACAGACTGTGCAGAAAATCGATGAACTGACTGCCCAGATTTGCGAGCATTATGCAGAGCTCTCGCCCACCGACATGATGAGAATAAAGATAGAAATAACAGCGAATACCGATAGTGTCACCCGGCAATTGGAGAAAATGCTCATTTCGAGCGAGGATAGTGGAAGAAGTTAGAAGATGAAAACGGTCATTGCATATATCCAGCAGCACCTCTCACTGAGACTCGGTCTGATTATCTTATTGATAGTTGGTGGGGTGCTTGGTGTATCGCTTTCTGTACTGTTCTATCAGACGAAGCAACGGGTGACCCAAGTGGCCGAGCGCCACGCTACGCAGTTATTGGGAGAGACAGTACAGCGCATAGAGCATATCATGGACGAGGCAGAGGCCGCTACGGCTGAACTGGAACGTATGGCTCAGCGTTATATGGAACCCGATTCGCTATTGTCTTTTACTCGACAATTGTTAGAGAAACATCCTGATTATTTAGGCTTTACTATTGCCATGAAGCCTGACTACTTCTCCACAAAGGGACGCAATTTCTCTGCCTACTCACTTCGTAGGGGCGACTCCATTGTCACGGTTGTTGAGGATGGCGATTACTTTAATCAGATATGGTATAGGACACCTTGGGAAAAGAAGCGTGCAGTCTGGCTGGAACCCTATATTGATGACACACCGGGTTTTCTGACTTCATCGGAATACAATTATTCTTTCGTGAAACCTCTATATACGGCTAATGGTGAACCAGTGGGTGTAATCTGTACTGATCTCCTCTTGAAATGGCTGTCACAGACGGTAACGGCCGTGAAGCCCTTCCCCAACTCAGCGGCTATCATGTTGGGACATGATGGACACTATATCGTTCATCCCGATACGGTAAAGTTGGTACGTCAGAGCATTTTCTCCGATCCTGACCCTCAAGCGAGGGCTGAGGTGGTTCCTTTAGGACATGCCATGATCTCTGGCCAGAGTGGTATATGGCCTATGATGGTCGACGGACAGCCTGCCCGAGTATTTTTCCGTCCCCTCCTACGAACGGGCTGGAGCATAGCCATCGTATGTCCTGACAGTGATGTTTTCAGTGGCTACCTACAGTTGCTCTATTCCGTCTGGGCCATCATAGTCGGCGCACTTCTGCTACTTCTGATCTTCTGTTATCTCACAATCCGGCGTGTCATTGTTCCCGTGAACCGACTCGCCGATGCTACGCGCAGGATGGTAGTGGATGGTGAATGGAGGATGGCAATTGCAAAGGATCAATTGGGGGGAGAAGCAATGGGGGAGGTTGATGCGCTGACCCCCAGCCATCGCGAAGACACTGTGGGACGACTGCAGAATAGCTTCGTGCAGATGCAGCAGGCCATTAGCACTCATGTTGCCGAGTTACAACAAATAACTAATGTGACCATGCAGCGTAACCAAGAACTGCAACTGGCCTACGAGTTGGTGCGCGAGGCAAACAAGCGTAAAATGGCTTTCGTACAAGACATGGCTCATGAGGTACGCACGCCTTTGAATATTATTAGTGGCTTTACTCAAGTCATTGTGGATAATTATGGCGACTTGCCAGACAACGAGCTGGCTGACATTACCCAGCGCATGAGAGAGAGTGCCAACACGATAACTCACCTTACGCGTACATTTATGGAATTAAAGGAAATGATTAATACATAAAAACTAAAATGATATGAGAGTGATGATGGTATTAGCAGCCTTGTCTGCTGCTGTGTGTGTGCAAGCGAAAGGTGGCGTTGACATACGCCGTAACCAAGTGGGCTATTCGCCTTTGCAGGAGAAAGTGATTGTAGTGGAAGGTGTGAACCCTTCAGGGAAACTACGTGTGGTAACCCCCGACGGACGCAAGGTCAAGCCAGCTGCGGTGCGTAAAACTGTGTCGCCGTGGTCGGGCAAGGTACGCTATGTGGTAGATTTGGGTAAACTCTCGACGACAGGAAATTACCAAGTCATTGTAGGAGGTCAACAGTGTAGTTTTATGGTGAAGGAACGTCCCTTGCAGGACGTTGCCACTTCGGCATTGCGTCTGTTCTACCTGATTCGTTCTGGCGTGCTCATTAATCAGGGTGGGGCATATAATCGTCCTGCGGGACATCCCGATACTCAGGTGCTGGTGCATAATTCTGCCGCCTCGTTACTTCGTCCGACAGGAACTGTCATCAACTCGCCTTATGGGTGGTATGATGCCGGCGACTATAATAAGTATGTGGTGAACTCGGCCTTTAGCATCGGACTGATGTTTGCTGCCTACGAGCAGTTCCCCAAATATTTTGCCGATCTCAAGACCAACATCCCTGAAAGCGGAAATGCCACGCCTGACTTTTTGGACGAGATGATGTTTAATCTGCGTTGGTTCCTTACAATGCAAGATCCCTACGACGGTGGTGTATACCATAAACTGACAACGCCGAACTTCGAAGGCTTCGTCATGCCGACAGACTGTAAGCAGCCTCGTTATGTGGTGGCTAAGAGCGTGACTGCCACACTTGACTTTGCTGCTGTTATGGCTGACGCTGCTCGTTTCTTTGAGCCTTATCAGACAGATTATCCTGGCTTTGCTGCCCAGGCTGCTGCTATGGCAGAGCGAGCCTATCAGTGGGCGAAGGCTAATCCCACAGCCCTCTATCGTCAGGATCAACTGAAAGACCCTGCCGTCACTACGGGTACCTATGGCGACTTCAATGCTCGTGACGAGTTTTTCTGGGCAGCTACAGCCCTCTATCGGTTGACGGGTAAGCAGCAGTATCTCGATGATGCCCTCCAGTACCAGCCCCAGAAGTTCACAACCCCGACCTGGGGTAATGTGGCTTCGCTTGGCGCTTATGAGTGGCTGGCTACTGATGGTTCACAGTTACGAGATACGATGCTTCAACAGCTGACGGATTATTGTGATGAGGCCGTGAAGGGAGTGGAAACTTCCTGCTTTAACTCCCCTTATGGCAATAAGAAGAGTGACTTTGGCTGGGGTTGCTTAGCAGAGTTTTGCTGCTGCCAAGGTATGGCCCTGCTCTATGCCGACAAGATGACGGGCCAAGAGAAATTCCGCCGCTATGCCCTGCAGAATGCCGACTATCTGTTGGGGCGCAATGCTACGGGCTATTGCTATGTGACAGGTTTCGGCGACAAGAGTCCTATGCACCCCCACCATCGTATTTCTGAGGCTGACGGTGTGGAAGCTCCCTTTCCAGGTATGCTAGTAGGTGGACCCAATCCAGGGCAGCAGGATAAGAAGGACATGCCTGTAGCATATCCGTCCGACTATCCTGACGAGTCATACATGGATGTCATGCAGTCTTATGCTTCCAATGAGATCGCCATCAACTGGAATGCCTCGCTTGTGGCTTTCCTCTGCTGGATAGATGCTTTGGAGTAAGGAGAAGAAGGTCTTATGCGAAAGGAAATGGGTGTCGCGTCATCTCGACGCAACACCCTTTTTTAAAGAATAATACCAATAACAATGTATATCTAAATACTAACTAATAAAGTGTTACATACGTGTTCCTGAATCCAAATCTTTGTGAGTGCAAAATTACAACAAATATTCATTTGTTCCTTTATTTCTTGTAACAGATATTTCTTCGAAAATATCAGTCTTGTATACAGTGCAGGTCAAGCTAATAGTTTTTCGTAATCTATCGGTGTTTATCCCAAATTAATTGGCCAAACTTTGTAAGTATTTCAAATAAAATTTGTATCTTTGCAGCATCCAATAACTTAAGAGTAAAATTAATAATGAAAAAGCTAATGATTCTGGCTGTCCTCTGCCTGACGGGTATGGCAGCGCAAGCCCAGCAAAACCTGAGTTGGGGACAGGGACCACAGGTGGTCTCGCCTGATGTACATGCAGACAATACAGTGACTTTCAACCTGATAGCCCCCGAGGCTCAGAAGGTGCAGATTACCGGTGATTTTCTGCCGCCGAAGAAGGTGGAATACCAGGGTAACACCTATGACACGCCTGGTATAGCAGACCTCGTAAAGAACGAACAGGGAGTGTGGAGCTTTACCTCGGAAGTCCTACAGCCTGAACTCTATACCTATAATATGATTGTCGACGGTGTCAAGATTATCGACCCGCTAAACGTCCATAATATCCGCGATATCAACAACCTATTCAGCGTATTGCTCATTGGAGGCAGTGCCCGCACCGATCTTTATAAGGTAAATAAGGTTGCGCACGGCACGGTGAGCAAAGTGTGGTATGAGAGTCCTACGGCAGGCCTTACGCGTCGATTGACTGTCTACACCCCTGCTGGTTATGAGACCAGTGGAAAGGATTATCCTGTATTCTATTTGCTACACGGTATTGGTGGTGACGAGAATGCCTGGAGTGAGTTAGGACGAGCTGCCCAGATTATGGATAACCTGATTGCCCAGGGCAAGGCTGAGCCGATGATTCTGGTGATGACCAACGGTAACATCTCTCAGGAGGCTTGTCCTGGTGAAACCTCAGAGGGTTTCAAGGTTCCGACAATGATGCTCCCCAAGACGATGGAGGGAAGTTTTGAAACAGCATTCCCCGATGTGGTGAAGTTCATCGAGAAGACCTATCGTGTGAAAAAGGACAAGGCCCACCGTGCCATTGCTGGACTGTCGATGGGTGGTTTCCATAGCCTCTTTATCAGCATCAACAATCCTGACTTGTTCGACTATGTGGGTCTGTTCTCTGCTGCTGTAGACCAGCAGCAGAACGGCAATAGTGGCGGCTTCTCTAACATCTACGAGAATCGAAACGCGAAGATTGACCAGCTGTTCTCGAAGAATCCCAAGCTCTTTTGGATTGGCATCGGAAAAACTGACTTTCTTATCAGAAACAACAACGACCTACGGACTTATCTCGATTCTAAGAAACACAAGTACACCTATATGGAGACCGATGGCGGTCACATCTGGCGCAACTGGCGCATTTACCTCAGTGAGTTTACACCATTATTATTTAAATAAAAGCTTATGATTAACAAGACAAACAGAAGACTTTTGATAAGTTTATTATTTATCATTTGTCATTTATCATTTAGCATGATGCTTACATCATGTGCCAATGCCGACCAAGTGACTAAGAACACAATTAATCAGGAAGAGGTGATGGGCAAGATGTCGCTCGAGGACAAGGCCCACTTTGTGATTGGCGTAGGTATGGCTGGTTTTTCTGGCGATGACGCCGTAATTGGTGCTACGAAGAATCTTGTGCCTGGTGCTGCCGGTACCACTTATCCGCTCGATTCGTTAGGTATTCCTGCCGTGGTGCTGGCTGATGGTCCTGCTGGATTGCGCATCGATGCCAAGCGTGAAGGCGACTCCGCCACTTATTATTGCACGCATTTCCCCATTGGTACTCTATTAGCCTCGACGTGGAACACCCAGCTGGTAGAAGAGGTAGGTCAGGCTATTGGTGAGGAAGTGAAGGAATACGGTGCCGACGTGTTGCTGGCACCTGCCCTGAACATTATGCGTAATCCGCTCTGTGGACGTAACTTCGAGTACTATTCAGAGGATCCTGTAGTGGCTGGTAAGACCGCTGCCGCCTACATTACCGGTGTGCAGAAGAACGACGTGGGCACGAGCATCAAGCACTTCGCCGCCAACAACCAGGAGACGAACCGCATGAATACCGATGCACACATCTCCCAGCGTGCCCTGCGCGAGATTTACCTAAAGGGCTTTGAGATAGCCATCAAGGAAAGCAAGCCCTGGACGGTGATGACCTCTTACAACTACATCAATGGTATCTACACCTCTGAGAGTAAGGATCTCGTGCAGACCATCCTTCGCGATGAGTGGGGCTACGAGGGGACGGTGATGACCGACTGGTTTGGGGGCAAGGACGGTGCCAAGCAGATGTGGGCTGGTAACGATATGTTGCAGCCTGGCAAGAATGAGCAGTTCGACTCGATTGTGGCTGGCGTGAAGAGTGGAAAGCTCGATGAGGCCGACCTCGATCGTAACGTTCAGCGTGTTTTAAACCTTGTGGAACGCAGTCCGCGTTTTCAGGGTTACCAGTTCTCCAACAAGCCCGACTTGGAAGCTCATGCTGCCGTCACCCGTCAGTCTGCCGCTGAGGGTATGGTGCTAATGAAGAATGGAGTCTCTACCGACCCCTCCGAAGGAGGGAAGAAACCTCTGCCTTTTGGCGAAAACATTAAGAACGTGGCACTCTACGGTTGCACCTCATACGACTTTATTGCTGGCGGCACGGGTTCCGGTAATGTAAACCATGCTTATGTGGTCTCGCTTCTTGATGGCCTGAAGAATGGTGGCTATACTGTCAGCGATGAGCTGAAAACAGCCTATGAGCAGTATATCACCAATGCCAAGGATGCACAGAAAAAAGCTCTTGAGGAGATGGCCAAGAAGGACAAACAGGCAGCAATGTTGGCCAGCTTTATGCCTGGTACGTTGCCTGCAGAGAAACAGTTCACGGCCGATGAACTGGCTGCTCAGGCCAACGTGGCCGATGTGGCCATTATCACTATTGGGCGCATCTCAGGTGAGTTCATCGATCGTAAGGTGGCCGATTTCAATCTCAACGATTCCGAGCAGAAGCTCATCCAGCAGGTGTGCAACGTCTACCACAAGGCTGGTAAGCAGGTTGTGGTACTACTGAACATCGGAGGTGTCATCGAGACTGCTTCTTGGAAGGATTTGCCTGATGCCATCCTTTGTGCTTGGCAGGCTGGCCAGGAGGGTGGCAACAGCGTTGTTGATGTGCTTAGCGGCAAGCAGTCACCTTCCGGCAAGTTCACGATGACGTGGCCCGTCAAGTTCAACGATGCCTATTCATCGAAGAACTTCCCCATCGATGAAGACCCCCGCATAGATATGCTGAACCAAGGTAAAAAGGGTAATGTGAAGAACGTGGATTATACTGACTACGAGGAAGATGTGTATGTGGGTTACCGATACTTCGACTCGTTTGAGGTGCCCGTCAGCTATCCTTTCGGCTTCGGCCTCAGCTATTCTACCTTCGAATACAGTGATGCTAAGATTGCTGAAAAGGGCGATGCTTACGAGGTTAGCGTGACCGTCAAGAACACAGGTAACTACGAAGGTAAGGAAGTCGTGGAGCTTTATGTCTCCGCTCCTGACAACAAGGCTGCCAACAAGCCCGCCAAAGAGTTGAAAGCCTTTGCCAAGACCAAGCGGTTGAAGCCTGGTGAGACT
>Ga0310690_10005674_pt1 | contig 16794 bp, 15 predicted proteins | sample AusTroGonzalo_MG_2_FD_207661 | JGI IMG/M metagenome (GOLD analysis project Ga0310690, IMG submission 207661) | Bovine rumen microbial communities from tropical cattle in Woodstock, Queensland, Australia - Gonzalo_04 (v2) (version 2) | ecosystem: Host-associated > Mammals > Digestive system >... | reverse complement strand
ATTTTCCTCTATCAAATTATTTTTATCTGGCCACAAAACAGAAAGGGTTACTTGATTTTCCAAAAGAATCGTATCTCCTGCGCTTACTATCTTAAGAGAAATCTTTTTTTCATGAATGATTTTCAGCAATCGATTCATATTCTCAGACGGTTCTTTTTGACAAGCAATGATAATATTTTCCACTTTCATGTTCTCTAAAACATAGAATAATCCTCCAATATGATCAGAATCTCCGGTGACTAATAATCATATCATTTACTTGGCAAAATCCATTTTTTAACAAATACGGAACCACGACTTTTTCTCCATAATCATATCCTTCATTGTTACCACCATCTATCAAAATTGTTTTGCCTTTAGGCGTAACGATTAAAGTGCAATCACCTTGTCCTACATCCAAAAAATGAATTGCTAAACATTCTCTTCGAGGAATCAAAAAAATGATTGCTAAAAGAATCAAACCAATTCCTATTTTTATACAAATGCTTTTCCATTTTAGAAAAATATCCTTATGCTTAGAAAAATAGAATATACTGCCTAGTAAAGTATAATATACAAACCAACAATAAACCGGTATACGAGGCACTAAAATTTTGGAAAATGGGAAATGACTAAAATATTGCGCAATTTGAAATAAAACATCTAATAATACTTTTTCTATGAACACAAACCAATGAGAAAATTTTCCTAAAAATAAATGAATATAGCCCAAAATCATAATGGGACCTATCAAGATGGAAACTAACAGATTAGAAAATATAAATGTCAAATAAATTTTATTGTAACAATGCCAAATGACAGGAAGAATTAGGATATAACAACAAAAAGAAATTTTTACATTTTCCGCAATAAACTGAAACCATTGAGAAAAACGTTTTGGTTTAGAAAAAGAACTCCCCCAAACAATTCCTAACGTTGACAAAAATGACAGCCATAAACCTATGGAGGTAATATAATAACAATTTATGATTAAGATGATATCTAAAGCAATTAGTAAACTCATGTAAACATCTGATTTACGATAAACTAATTTGGATAGAAAAATAAGGGAACACATAATACAAGCTCTTAAACAAGAAGGACTTGCTCCTGTAAAAATAGCAAAAAAAATCAAACAAACTATCATACAGCCATTTTTCCATTTTTGTCTTGGTGTTAAGAAATTCAAAATCCATTGAAAGCCCATCACCACATAGGCAACATGCATTCCAGAAATAGCCAAAATATGCGACAAATTACTATCTTGAAAATTTTGTTTTGTTTCTTCCTCAATCTCTGATTTATCACCCAACAAAATTCCTGATAAGAAACCTGCTTGTTTCGCATCAAAAACTCGAAACAGATTTTGTTTTAAAGATTGTTTAAAATTCTCTATATCATACCAAAAATCTTTTTCGCTACTAATCTTTTCTATAGTTTCCGGTATTAAAATACCATAAATATTATTTTGTTTTAAATAACGTTCATAATCAAACAATTCAAAATTTCTAGCAGGTTTTGCTTTTTCAAAGCTGCCTGTGAACACAATCACATCCCCATACGAAAACTCTACACCTTTGTCTGTCTTTAATAGAAATTTATGTTTTTGATATAAAACAATATATTGATTTTGATATTCTTTTTCTTCTTTAAAGCTAACGACTTTAGCAATCCCAAAATTTTCTGTCTTTTCCCAAAAATTTTGATATTGCCTTTCTTTTTGAATCCAACTAATGAAAACGATAAAAAGAACTATGATTTCTAAAATAAGAACTTTTCGATAAAAAAACATAGGGCTAACACTCCTTCGTCGTATTAGCCCCTTATATTTTTAATTCTCTGTAATTAATCTCTTAGCAATATAGCAACTTTCGTATTTTCCTGTACTGATTTGATACCAATCACCTTCTTCACCCAAAATGGTTACTTCTGTTCCTTGGCTAACAGAATCTAACACCTCTCCATTTGGTGTTTTTCTAATACGAGCAGAATCTACATTGACTTTTCCTTTCTTTCCTTCTGCAACCGGTGTCTGCGTTCCTGTATTTTCTGTTGGAGTAGTTTCTACTGGGGTAGTTTCTATTTCCCCTAAAGCATTTTTTAATACCCAACCGCTATTCGTTTCATTGACTAATTTCACCCAATGATTCAAAGATTCTTTCACTGTATACGTAGCACCGCTTGTTGCTATATGATGCGTTCTAGAAGAAAAAATTGGCAAATATCTTAAATTCACATCTTGTTCTAAAGTAACCGTTTGATTCTCTATATTAGATGTTGCGCCTATTGTCGTAACAGGCTCTGGTTCCGTAGTTGGAGCAGGTTCTGTGACTTCTGGTTCAGGTTTCTTTTCTGGTTCTGGCTCAGGTGTTACTTCATTCGTTGGTTCACTCGTTACAGTATCTGTACTACTTGGAGTATAATCTGTATCTACATAGTCTTTGCTCATGTAACCTGTTACATTCTCGAATTTGACATGATACCAGTCTCCTTCTTCTCCCAAAATTTCTACTACTTCATCTTTGGTTGCTGCAGAAACTTCTGCAGAGTTACTACTTGCCTTTTCTCTAATTCTTACAGTATTTCCTGTAACTTTTCCCGTTACCGCTAAGACAGAACTACTTAATAATACCAAAATTATTCCCATACTTAGCATCGTTTTTACGACTCGTTTTACCATTTACAACATCCTCCGTATATTTTCATTTCTATTCTTCTACTATTTTAATATGTACTTCATTTAATTGTTTCTCTAATACTCTTGATGGTGCATTCATCATGACATCTCTCGCTTTTTTGTTCTTTGGAAAAGCAATAACATCACGAATATTATCTTCATGTTCCATTAGCATAATCATTCTATCAATTCCAGGTGCACATCCTGCATGAGGAGGGGTTCCATAACTGAAAGCCTTAAATAATGCACCAAATTTTACCTTGACATCTTCTTCTGTATAACCAGCAATTTCAAATGCTTTAATCATAATCTCTTGATCATGGTTTCTAACAGCGCCACTAGCTAATTCGTAGCCATTTCCCACTAAATCATATTGATATGCTAAAATCTCTAATGGATTCTTATTTTCTAAAGCTTCCATTCCTCCTTGTGGCATTGAAAATGGATTATGATTAAAATCAATTGTTCCTTCATCAGATAATTCATACATAGGAAAATCAACAATCCAACAAAAGCGATAAACATTTTTCTCTAACAAATCTAACTCTTGTCCTAATTTAATTCTAACGCCACCTGCAATTTTTTGAGCAGTTTCTAATTTTTCATCTGCTACAAAGAAAATAGCACTTTCTTTGGTTGCTTGTAATTTTTCTACTAATTTTTCTTTTCTGATTTCATCAATAAATTTACTAATGCCACCAGTTAAAGCCATAGTTTCATCAAATTTCACCCATGCTAATCCTTTAGCACCAAGCTCTTCTACAGCATATTCAGACATCATATCGAAAAATTTTCTAGATTTTTCTTCCATGTGATGGGTAATAATAGCTTTCACAACTTTTCCATTAAAAGCTTTAAATTCTGTTCCTTCAAAGATGTCTGTCACATCTTGAATGATTAATGGGTTTCGCAAATCTGGTTTATCAATTCCATATTTTTCCATAGCTTCTCTATAAGGAATTCTAATAAATGGTCCATGATCTACTTTCCATCCTTCTGTATTTTTTTCAAATACATTAGGAACAACTTGCTCTACCACCTTAAAAACATCTTCTTGCTCAACAAAACTCATTTCAAAGTCTAATTGATAGAATTCCCCTGGGCTTCTATCTGCTCTAGGATCTTCATCTCTAAAACAAGGTGCAATTTGAAAATATCTTTCAAAGCCAGCAACCATTAATAATTGTTTAAATTGTTGTGGTGCTTGAGGAAGCGCGTAAAATTCCCCAGGATGTAATCTACTAGGAACTAAATAATCTCTTGCCCCTTCTGGAGAAGAATTAGACAAAATTGGTGTTTGAATTTCATAAAACCCTAAAGCCACCATTTCATCTCTAAAATCTTTTAATATTTTGGCACGCTTTAAAATATTTTGATGAATCTTATCATTTCTCAAATCCAAAAATCTATATTCTAGTTTTAAATCTTCTCTTACCGTTTGATCTGGCACATTAATCTCAAAAGGCAAACTACTTCTACATTTTCCTAAAATTGTAAAATTAGAAGCAACTACTTCAATACTACCAGTTGGAATTTTATCATTTTTACTGCTTCTTTCTACTACTTTACCATTTACTTGTAAAGTGCACTCTGCCGTGATTTCCTTAGCTTGATCTAATAATTCCTCATTCATAACAATTTGCGTAATACCCTTTTCATCTCTTAAATCCACAAAAAGCATTTTACCAAGATTTCTAATTTTTTGAACAAATCCTGCCAAGCGTACTTCTTCACCCACATTTTCAATTCTTAATTCATTACAATGATGTGTTCTATATTGATTGGCCATAAATTCTAATCCTCTCGATTTCTAAAACAATTTCGCCTGTATTATATAACTTTTTCAGGCGAATTTCAATATTTATTCATAAATTATACGGTTTTTTATCTATCTTCTGGTGTTTCTGGTTCCCATTGTGTATCTTCTAATCTTTTCAATATATCTGGATAATCTAAAATAATTGCTAAATCTTTTAAAATTTCCTTTAAGGTTCCTTGAGAAGTTAAGTAATCTTTATTGTTATGAATCTTACGCATAATCGAAGTAATCTCTTCATAAGTAGGCTGATAAGGTTTTGCACGCAATTGACTCACTGCCTCCAACGCCGTTCGAATCTTATTTGGTTCTGCCGTAGAAAAAACTTTAGTATCTTCTTCCAAATCGCCAATACTCTTTCCTCTTCTGTGAACTTCTATATAATCTATTAATTTTCCAGGTTGCTGTTCAAATTTTTTTTGAAAATATTCTAGATGTTTAGGAAATTTCTCATATGTTTCATCATGATATCGAATAGAAGTATATCTGGCTGTACCAGGATAATACTCTAATCTATCTTTCTGTGCATCAACAATTCCCACATAACGATGAATAACAGAAAGCGCACTCTCTTTCTTAGGGACCGCTAAACAAACTAATCTTACTTCATAATCTGTTTTGGGATCACTTTTAAATCTTTCAAAAGTCTGTTCCACCCAATCAGTTTCTCTTAAGGTTCCCGTAATAATAATATTAGTACCTGGAAATTCTTGTAATAGAATCTCTTGTATGGTGTAATAAATCTCATAAGCAAATTCGTTTGTCATTTTAGCAAAATCTCTATCCGTTAAACTATCTGTATTTTCAATAAATTCTGGAAAATAATGTCTAAAAATATCCATGTTTAGCTCAATATACTTTTTCTCAGGATTTTGATGATTCAGTCTTGCTACAAGGGAATCTTTTCCAGCTCCTGTTGGGGCAGCGACAAAGACTAATTCTGCTTTTTTAGGTAGTTCTTCCTCTGATACAACTTTTTTTAATCCATGGGTCTTTTCATAATTGCTTATAATCTGTTGAATCAATTCTACATTTGTTGTTGTATTTAACACAGAAAAATGACCCATTTGCGTTTCTTGTTCAATTAATTCTCTTATTTTATCTCTTAAATCATTCATACTCTATATCTCGTTATTAATTACCATTTTTATTATTTTAGTATTTCCATTATAGATTTCTTGTTTTATTTGAAGCCATTTATTCAATTCGTTTTGTAACGATTCTGCATTATTCTGTAAAATTTTCATATTCAAATCTGCAATTTTTCTGTTAGCACAATCTAATGCAACCGTAAAATCAACATCACTTTCCATATTTTCTCTCTTTCAAAATCAAGATTTTTGACTCATTCTGTTTTTACAAAAAAATCATATCATTAATTCATAAATATTTCAATTATTTATTTAAATTTTATCCAACAGGTTCTACAATATTATATAACATTCCATCTAATGACACACATTCTTTGCCATCATAATCTGGATAATATACGACATAATATGAATAAGTTTTATTGACTGGTATTGTTTTTTCTTCAGAGTCCACTAAAAGCCTTTCATAATCATTGTATTCATAATGTCCACCGTCTTCTAATACTATTTCTGTTACATCTAATACAAGCCAATCACCATCAATATGCCAATTTCCTTTATAACGTAGTACAGAATACTTGTTAATATAATCAGAATTAAACACTTCTTCAAAGGTACCATCTTCATTAAAATAATATATTTCATAAGAATACTCAAACATGATTGTTTTTCCAGCAATTGTATCTTCGCTCATTTGAGAATATTCAATATTCGTAGTAGATACATCAAAATCTTGCAAATCAATTTTTATCATTTTCTTACTATTATCTTCTTCACTCGTTCCAATCATTGTTATTTCTTCGAATTCACCGAAATCAATATTCCAATCCATATCAAAAATATCATTTAATTCTGTATCATATTCTGTTAAATCGATACTTTGTAAAATATTACCATGTTTATCTAAAGCCAGAAAACTAGTATAATTTTCATTATACAAAAAATAAATATTTCCATTATCATAATTAATACTATACCAATAGTTTACTATAGAAGAATCCTCATAACTAAAAATACACTTTCCATTTTTAGCATTTAAGAAAACAATTTTACCATTATCCAGTAAATAGACTACTTTATCATTGTAACAGCCTAGGTACTCTGTTGTACTCTCAAAAAATTGATTTGTTTTTTCTGTTTCATATGTCCAAGTAGTGTAACCATCATCATCATTTCCAAAAACAATTAAATAATACTGATCGCCCAAATCAATATAGGAATAATCCACATTGTCGTAATAATAGTCAAACTGTTCTTCTGTTAATAGAGAAGCCACCTCTCTTGTTTCTTTATCATTAGAATCCTTAGAACTTTTTTTCTCTTTTCCTTCGTTCACATTTACATTAATACTACATCCCGTTAGAATCAAGCAAGTTAAAATGAATAATATACAACAAAATAATAGTCTTTTTCTCATAAACATCCTCCTATATTTCAATCTATTTCTATTATAATATTATTACTTTTTTTTAGCAATAGAAAAAAAATAAAACTATCTAAAAGATTTTATCTTTCGACCGTTTTATTTTTCTTAATATATTTGGGGATTTTATAAGTACTTTATATCCCATCAAACTTAAAAAAACCTTAAATTTTTAAAATATCTTTTATTACTTCTCCTGCAATAATCATTCCTGCTACAGAAGGAACAAAAGAAATACTAGCAGGCGTTTGTTTACCCTCTAAATGCTCTTGTTCCCATCTATGTGGTATTTCTTTAGAATACACTACTTTTAATGCTTCTACATTTCTTGCTTTTAATTCTTTTCGCATCACTTTGGCTAAAGGGCACACACTCGTTTGATAAATATCTGCTACTTCAAATTGCGTTGGATCTAGTTTGTTACCTGTTCCCATAGAAGAAATGACTGGTACGCCCATATTTTTAGCTCTTATAATAATTTCAATTTTCGCTGTTATCGTATCCACACAATCTACCACATAATGGGCAGAAGCATCAAATAGATTAGGACTTCCTGGCATAAAAAATATTGGATAAGTCTCCACTTTAGCATCTGGGTTAATCTCTAGAATTCTAGCTCTTGCCACTTCAACCTTTGATTGTCCAATTGTTTTTGTAGTAGCAATCATTTGACGATTACAATTCGTCATATCTACCTTATCATGATCCACTAAAACGAAGTTACCAATTCCTGCTCTAGCCAAACCTTCTACTACATAAGAACCAACGCCACCAATTCCAAAAATAACCACTTTTGCTTTATTTAGCTTTTCTACATTCTCTGTTCCCAACAACAAAGCTTCTCTTGAAAACTGTTTTAACATCTTACACCTCTAAAAATCCATATTTAACACATTATAAGAATACCTTTCAACACCAACAGAAATAATAATATCTGGTTGATATTTATCTATCATTGCACTTTCGTAATCATTTCTATGCATATGAATAACTTCTTTATACAAACTAGCAAAATATTGAATAATAGCTCCTCTATAGGAATCCCCTATAATCATGACGCATTGATCATATTGATAATGCTCATTATTGGTTAACCTTAAAGAATCTTCCAACACTGTCGTCTGATAAGGAACAATATATTGATTTTTAACCCCTATTGTCTTATCATAAAAATCCTTGTTGATATTAATGAAATTATATAAGTCTCCTCTTTTAATGACGTAGGTATCTCCCGTAATTTCAAAATCATCAAATAAATGAAAATCACTATCAATTCTTTTCATTAATTCCTTAGTTCCAAGAAATGCACCATAATTATTCCAATGTGTATCCAAATGATAATAAGTATCTGCTGTTTTCTTCGCTTCCATTAATTCCTTTTTGACATAAACGGCATTATCGATATTAGCATTCTCTAAATATTCTATCATATCATCTGTTCTTGTTTTATCCACCGTTTTTATACTATCAGGTAATTTTTCAGAATAAATGGTACTTTTATTAGGAACAACTAAATAATATAATTCTATGTTCTTTTCTTTTAATTTTTTTGTATTCTCTGTAATGGATTCATATATTGTTGTTTTATCTTCACTTTTGAATACTTTCGCTCCTGTAATATCTCCTATAGGGTTTCCATCCTTAACAGCATTATAAAATAGCCATACGTAATCTGGTTTTCCATCATTTTTACCAATAATCACTCTACTATCTGGTGAAATTTTTAACCAATCATATCGAATAGATGCATCTGCTTGTTTAATTAAATTTCTGTATGGTAAATGGTCATTCCAATAATTATCAAATTGGGAAGGAAATCTTACAATCGATTTTATACTAGAAAAATCTAACACTGGTTTCTCGGCTAAATTTCTATTTTCTGATGTATCCACTTCCAAATACTTACCTATAAATTGGAAAGAAATATACGGTACATATAGCACAATCAAAAACAAAATTAATATCACATAATTCACTATTTTTTTCTTTATCATGATAATTCCTTTCTAAAATCTAAAATAAATAAATGGATTATAGGTATCAGAAACCAACATCATAATAGAAATTCCTAAAATACAAATCAACACTATTGGTTCCATAAATATCTGATATACATTTTTCAATTTTTCTTTTTTATCTACTTTCTTTATGATAGATTGTATAATTCCTGCCATTAAAACTGCTAAAATCAGAATCACAACTGTTTTTCGATTCATAATATCTAGTAAATTAATTTTATATTCTGGATGATAAGTAAACATTCTTTTAACAAATTTAAATCCGTTCTTTAACCCTTCTGCTCTAAAAAATACCCAAGCAATATCAGCAACTAGTAAGGTATATATATGACCCAATATTTGGAATCTATCTAAGATTTTCTTGAAACCAATTCTTTCGATAAAGATAAAGAAACCATGGAATAATCCCCAGAAAACAAAATTCCATGCGGCTCCATGCCATATTCCAGTTACCAAAAATACAATCCAGAGATTGATATAAGTACGAATTCTTCCTTTTCTATTTCCTCCAAGCGGAATATAAATGTATTCTTTAAACCATGTTGATAAAGAAATATGCCATCTTCTCCAAAACTCTGTAATAGATGCAGAAATATATGGTAAATCAAAGTTTTCCATAAAGTGAAAACCAAACATTTTTCCTAAACCAATTGCCATATCTGAATATCCAGAAAAATCAAAATAAATTTGTAAAGAATAACAGATAGAACCTAACCATGCAATTCCTGTTGAAATAGCTAAAACATCCGCTTCAAATATTGTATCTGCAACTAAAGCAAGGGAATTGGCTATAATTACTTTTTTTCCTAATCCATAAACAAATCTTTTAATTCCACTGACAAATAAATCTACGGATTCTTTTCTCTCGCCTAACTGTTTCTCGATATCATGGTATTTGACAATAGGTCCAGCTATTAATTGTGGGAAAAAGGAAATATATAATGCTAACTTAAAAATATTTTTTTGTACTTTAATATCTTTTCTATATACATCTATCACATAAGAAAGAATTTGAAATGTATAAAATGAAATCCCAATTGGTAAAACGACATCTCTTACTTGCAATGTTCCCTTTCCCAATAGGTGATTTACATTTTCTGCAAAAAAGTTATAATACTTGAAATAGCCTAATAAGCCTAAGTTTGCAAGCAAAGAAAAAATTAGTATAATCAGTTTGTTTCTCTTCTTTTTAAAGCGATCTATCCCTAATCCAAATATATAATTCATCATAATGGATATTATCATTAGGATAATATATTTTGGTTCTCCCCAGGCGTAGAATATTAAACTAAATATTAATAATACATAATTTTTATATTTGTCTTTTACCAGAAAATAAACTATTAATAGAATTGGTAAAAATACCCATATAAATGTCATTGAACTAAATACCATTTTCTAACCTCTATTTTTTTACTTCTAATCATTCATTCTAATATAACATATTTTGTATTGCTATCATAATTCCTAACTTACCATATTCATAAGTAATACCGCCTTGCATGTACACTACATAAGGTGCTATCATTGGCCCATCACAAGACAATTCTATCGTAGAACCCGGTGTAAAACTTCCATCTGCCATAATTTCTTTATGTGGATATCCTGGTGTAAAATCAGGAACAGGTTCCACAAAAGATTCTACTGGCATTCCTTTTTGTAATCCTTTACAAAACTTTATTAAATTTTCTTCTGTTTCTAATCCAATGGTTTGAATAATATCTGTTCTAGGTTCATTATAGCGAGGACTAATGTTTTGAAAGCCTAATTTTTCAAGCATTAGACTCGCAAAAATCATTGTTTTCAAACTAGATTTTACCGCATTAGGAGCCATATATAATCCTTTATAATACTGCAATAATTGATTGAAATTTGCTCCCATATTTTTCCCAATCGTTGGTGCAGTTAATCTTTCTGCAACACTTTTCACTAAATCTTTTCTTCCTGCTATATATCCTCCGCGATGTTGCAATTCCGCCTCCTAGATTTTTAATAAGAGAACCTACAATAATATCCGCTCCCACTTCTGTTGGTTCTTTGTCTTCTACTAATTCTCCATAACAGTTATCTACCATAACAATCACATCTTTATCTACTTTACGAATGGCTTGAATAACTTTTTCTATTTTGGCAATGCAAATACTTTTTCTAGCTGAATACCCAATAGAACGCTGGATTTCTACCAATGTTACTTTTGATTTTTTTAATCTATCGACAATTTTTTCAATATCAAAATCATCATTGATTAAATCAATTTGTTCATAATGAATTCCATGCTGTATTAAAGAATTATTACTCTCTCCTACAATTCCAATAACGCTTTTTAATGTATCATAAGGTTCTCCGGAAATACTCATCATAGTATCACCATATTTTAACAAACCAAATAAAGTAAGGGAAAGTGCATGTGTACCGCTCATAATTTGAGGTCTAACTAAAGCATCTTCTGCACCTAGTACTTGACTATAAATTTGTTCTAACTTTTCTCTACCTCCATCATAATATCCATATCCCGTTACTTCTATAAAATCTGTTCCGCTCACTTTATGATCTTGGAATGCTTTTAATATTCTAGCAGAAGCCTTCAAACAATTTTCATCTATTTTCTGAAATATAGGTTCCAACTCTTTCTCGCTTTTCTCTGCTATTTCGATTATTTCATCACTAATTCCAAATTCTTTATACATGATATTTCTCCTATGAGTTTTCCTATTTTTTACAAAATAAAAAAAGCAAACAATAAGCCGGGTTCTGTTCTTGCAAATAGTCATTTATCTAGGACATATATTGCTATATGCCTCAAGCCGTTCAAATACTGAAAAATAAATTTTGACGAGCAGCCAAAAATTTATCGTATAAGACGTTGCTCCAGATAGGGTTTACACTGACGGGCTGTATCGCTACTTCCCCGGTGAGCTCTTACCTCGCCTTTTCACCTTAACCTTTTCAGGCTGTTATTTTCTGTTGCACTTTCCCTAGGGTCACCCCCGCTTGACGTTATCAAGTATCTTTGCTCTATGGAGCCCGGACTTTCCTCTCGTGAAATCTTTCGATTTTCGCAAGCGACTATTTTGTTTACTTTATGTATACTATTGTAGCACATTTTGCCCCTTATTGTCAATGGAAAGACGTTCTTTATTTTCTATAAGCTTCTAAGCCGAGCAGTTTTTCAAAATGCATTGTTTTAATTGCAATTTAATTGTATTTTACTTGCATTCTTGTAAGCATCATTATATAATCTTTATATCCTTTTTAAAGGAAATCTTTTAGAAAGGAGGTGTGGTGATGTATCTATACATTATACTTAAGATAATTGCTATTGTAATAGATGCTATACTCTTAATAATTGAGATTATACATGAATTACATAAATAGCAAGAAAAATCCCAGCGAATCGCAGTCGCTGGGATTTTTTTGTTCAACATGTATCTATACATTTCATATTCAAATTAGTATAATCAATATACTAATCAAATACTCTATTCATATTATACTGTACATTCAAACTATTGTCAATCTCTTGTAACTTATTATTTTACTATAAACTGTAAAATGGGAAAAGAAAATCGTCCCCTTTTCCCATAGATAAATCTCTTCTATTGAAAAATCTCATAATAATTTTTAAAGGTATATCCTTCTGCTAAATAATGCTCTATAATTTCTGGCAATGCATCTACTGTAGTTTGTTTATCGTTTGCATCATGCATTAAAACAACTAAGCTATCCCAACCCTCAGCTGTTTCATACAATCTATTAATAAGCTGTTCTTTTGTTCTTGATCCGCCTTCTGCATCTCCGTTTAAACAGTTCCAATTGGTAGAAGCAATTCCCATGTTTTCCAAAGTAGATTTGGCTTGTCCTTTTATACTATCATAAGTGCCTCCACTAGAGCCTCCTGGAAATCTAAACAATAAAGTATGATATTCTGGCATACCTAAAGCTTCTTGTATTGCTTTTTCAGCCGCATTATATTCATCAATTACTGATTGAACAGAACTATAGATGGAAGAATATGTGTGAGAATATCCATGATTTGCAATATAATGTCCAGCATTATACTCTTGCCTTACTAAATCCGGATAAAGCTCTACTCTACTTCCTAAGACGAAAAAAGTAGCTGGCACATTATATTGTTTTAAAATCGATAATACTTGAGGAGTAATATCTGGAGAAGGACCATCATCGAAAGTTAAATATATGTCTTTCACATGTGCTGTTTGCGCCTGTTTACAAAGTGCAATGGCATTTTCATTCGCAACTGGTACTCTACCAGCAGCTACTTTTGTAGTTGTTTGCTGTACTGGTTTCTCTTTTTTTGTTTCAGTAACAGTCGTTTCTTGTTTAGTGGTTTCAACAGGTTTTTCTACAGACTCTTCGGTTGTTTGTACCACGTTTTCATCAGGATGATTTTCCTCTGGCAAATTTTCTTGTGCCTCTTCTTCGATATTAGAATTGGCTAATTTTGGTTCCCTTACTTCCAAGTTTTTTCCTTTTTTCTTAGAATCCTTTGTTAGTAAAGCACTTCCTCCTATCACGAAAAAAACTAATGCAATTACTGCTATCGTTGTTCCTACTCTTTTTTTGTTTAAACGTCTTCCTCTTTTCATTTTGTTACTCCCTTTTTTCTACTATTACTATACCATATTATCCATATTATATACACCATTTTCTTGATGCACTAAAAATTTAGCAGCTTTCAATGCGCCTTCTGCAAACACAGATCTTGAGGTAACTGTATGTTTTAATTCCATACTTTCATCTTCCCCAAAATAAATTACCGAATGTGTTCCCGCTTCTGTTCCACCACGAATAGAATGAATACCAATTTCATGATTGGTTCTCTTTTCACGCTTACTATGTCGATTATACTCATAATCTAATTGATGGTCGAAAACCTGATTAATGCTTTCTGCAAGTATTAATGCTGTTCCACTTGGGCTATCAATCTTTCTTCTATGGTGTGTTTCAACAATTTCAATATCCGTTCCTTCCAATAGTTTTGCAAGTTCTGCTACTATTTTTTTCATAACACCAACAGAATAACTCATATTATAAGATTGAAATACAGGAATTTTTTCTCCTGCCTCTTTAATTTTCTCTAATTGCTCTTCAGAAAAACCAGTTGTCGCAATTACAATTGGTATTTGTCTTTCTACAGCAAACTTTAAAATCTCCATAGAAGCTTCTGGAATAGAAAAATCTACAATAACATCTGGCAATTCTTGTGTGATGCTATCGCAATCCGTATAAACTGGAAAGAAATTATCACCGTGTATCTGCTTTGTCTATTCCTCCCAAAACTTCTATTCCTTCCATAATCCTAGCTTTTTTAGCAACTTCTTGGCCCATTTTTCCATTACAACCATTAATTAGAATTCTTATTGTTTCCATAATTTCCTCCTCTTAAACTTTTTAGCCTATATCAAATTGAATTTTTTCATTTCAACTACTAATTTTTCTGCTTTTGATTCACTCATAGGAATTAATGGAAGTCTAGGTTCTCCGTAATGATATCCCATTAAATTCAAAGCTTTCTTAACAGGTATTGGATTTACTTCTGAAAATAGAGCTTTTATTAAGCCCATAGATTCTAATTGCATCTTGCAAGCTTCTTTTATGTTGCCCTCAAAAAACTTTTCCGTCATATCATGCGTATATTCTGGCATAATATTGGAAAGAACTGATATGACACCTAATCCTCCCAATGACATAATGGGAACAATTTGGTCATCATTTCCAGAATAAATATACAAATCGTCTCCACAAAGGCTAGCTATCTCAGCAATTTGTGAAATATTCCCGCTTGCTTCTTTAATCGCAACGATATTCTCTATTTCAGAAAGTTTTTTACATGTTTCCGGCAAAATATTGACACCTGTTCTACTAGGTACACTATATACAATGATTGGAAGATTTGTATTTTCAGCAATTTTCTTGTAATGTGCCACTAATCCATCTTGGGTTGTTTTATTGTAGTATGGCGTCACAATTAAAGCAGCGTCGACACCAACGCTTTCAGCAAATTTTGTCATTTCAACAACCTGAGCTGTATTATTGCTTCCTGTTCCTGCAATAACAGGAATTCTTCCTGCCACTTTTTCTACCGTAAAACGAATCGTTTCCTTTTTTTCTTCTGTAGTCATTGTAGAAGCTTCTCCTGTTGTTCCGCAAACTACAATACTATCCACTTTGTTTTGAATTTGACTCTCTAACAATTTGCCAAATTCTTCAAAATTAACTCCGTTTTCTGTAAAAGGAGTTGAAATGGCTGTTCCGCAGCCTTTAAAAATAATTTTTTTCATAAAAATCACCTCGAAACATCGAGTATAAAGCAAAAAATATAATTATATTTTTTGCTATCTTATTATATGCTATAAAAATAAAAAAATCAATTCATTTATGATACAAAAATAGCTTAACACTTGATAACAAGTATTAAGCTATTTATTTTTTATAATTCTGGTTCTTCAGGTTCTTTTGCAAGAGCTCTTGCTCTTGTTTTTCTGATTCCTCTTTCATATTTACTTTGTTTATTAGTTTGTAACCCCGGAAATTGTTCTTGCAATATGCTATTGATTTCATTTAAAATAACTCTATCTCCAACATCTCCTAAAGCTTCTATTTCTACCATAGCATCTTCTGCAGATTGCTCTCCTAAAACATGATTCGTATATCTCGTATTATCAAATGAAATACATACTTGTACACCATTTTTCTCCAAAACAATATCTTTTCTTTGTGTAACAGAATTTAATAAAGGATTTGGTAAAATCTCTTCTAAATTAACATCTAAACCTCTTTCTTGCATTTTTTCTTTTAATTCATCTATAGAAGCATTATCTAATTCTATTTCAATTTCTTCCCTTGAAGAATATACTTCTCCTACTGTTGTTGGCATTTTATAAGTTGCCTTGTATCTTTGCTTTCCATCTTGCGTCAACTTTCTAATTCTCAAAGATCCACCTTTGACAAGCAATGAAAGATCTTTGGTATCATAGTATTCATCATCATTTTCTTTCTTTTTTGTTTTAACTTTTTGAAATCCATTTGCTAAAAGTGCTTCTAATATCGCACGATGTTTATTACTATCCATAATATATTTTAGCTCAAATTCTTCTGGTTTTTTATTTAATTCGTTTATCATATTTCTTATTTCCTCTCTATAAGGGTCGAATTCCTTTTCTGTCATTCCTAACTCAATTCTAAGAAGTTCAGGATTAAAAACTAAGTCACTTTTCTCTAAGTATTCTTCAGTCCTTATTAAGTTTGTCGCTTCTGACAAATCTTTATGTACATTTCCAAAATTAATCCTCAAAGACTCATTCTTATTATATAATCTTGTTTTTGAATAGATTGTTAATATAGAAAGTGTATTAGAAAAATCTCGATTAGGAAAAATACTTTTAAGTCTTCGTTTTAGAGTTTCAGGATTTACATTATTTTCTAAATCTTGATAATCAGCAATAGCTCCTGGTATATCTGCCAAATATCTCAATACAAGATCTGTTGAATTAGATTTTATAATATCAAAAGAATCCATAAACTGTTTGTCTGTCATATCTAAAAAGTCCTCTAAAGACACATTCTCTGGGTTTAAAGCTAATTTTTTAAACTCTTCTGGTAATTCAGCGCTAATAGATTCTGGTACTTCTCTATATCTTTTTAGAATCTTTAAAAATATTTGTTCTGCAATTCCACCAGATCTTGTTAGATAAACATCTCTATATCTTTGAAATCTTTCTATTAATATAGTTTCAATACTAGTTAGCCCTTTTCTATCCACTAATAAT
>Ga0310690_10005673_pt1 | contig 16798 bp, 16 predicted proteins | sample AusTroGonzalo_MG_2_FD_207661 | JGI IMG/M metagenome (GOLD analysis project Ga0310690, IMG submission 207661) | Bovine rumen microbial communities from tropical cattle in Woodstock, Queensland, Australia - Gonzalo_04 (v2) (version 2) | ecosystem: Host-associated > Mammals > Digestive system >... | reverse complement strand
ACTCTTCGTCGACGAGATACACCGCTTCAACAAGGCGCAGCAGGACGCGTTTCTACCGTACGTCGAGCAGGGCTCCATCATCCTCATCGGCGCGACGACGGAGAACCCCTCGTTCGAGGTCAACTCGGCGCTCCTCTCGCGTTGCAAGGTGTTCGTACTAAAGGGGCTGACGGAAGACGACCTCGTGAAGCTTCTCCGTCGCGCGCTCGAGAGCGAGCGCGGCTTCGGGCGGCTCAAGGTCTCTTGCTCGGACGACGTCTTGAGGAAGATCGCGATCTTCGCAAACGGCGACGCAAGGAATGCGCTCGGGACGCTCGAGACGGCCGTCGCCAACAGCACCGTCGGACAGGACGGCAATCCCTCCATAGACGAGGACGTCCTCTCGCAGGTCGTGAGCCGCAAGGCGCTCATGTACGACAAGACGGGCGAGGAGCACTACAACATCATCTCGGCCCTGCACAAATCGATGCGTAACTCCGACCCTGACGCGGCGGTCTACTGGCTCGCGCGGATGCTCGAGGGCGGCGAAGATCCACTTTACATCGCGCGGCGGTGCATACGCTTCGCGTCGGAGGACGTCGGACTCGCAGACCCGAACGCGCTTCTCCTGGCGACGGCCGTCTGGGACGCGTGCCACAACCTAGGCGTCCCCGAGTGCAACGTCCACTTGACCGAGATCGTCGTCTACCTTTCGCTGGCGCCAAAGTCGAACGCGATGGAGGCGGCGTACAACCGCGCGGCGGAGGACGCGCAGAACATGATGGCAGAGCCAGTGCCGCTCCAGATACGGAACGCGCCGACGCGGCTAATGAAGTCGCTCGACTACGGCAAGGGATACTCCTATGCCCACCACACCGAGGAGAAGATTGCGCGGATGTCGTGCCTTCCCGAGTCGCTGGAGGGCCGCCGCTACTACGAGCCTGCCGGCCTTGGGCGCGAGGCGAACATGAAGGCACGGCTCGAGGCCGTGCGCGCCTGGCGCGAGGGCCGCACCGACACTCCGCCTTTCACCTCCCCCGCCTATACTGGCCAGCGGCCCTAGCCACGCCTTTCTGGCATAGCAGGAGCAAATGTGCGGATGGAGGTGAGATATGGACGTGACATTCACGACTAAGTTTGACGCGCGGCGATATGCGCGTGCCGTCAGACGGGCCTTGGCTTTCTCGTTCCGTGGCTTGATTGTTTTCTCCTGGTGCCTGATGGCGGCGTGGCTGGTGTTCATGTTTGCCTGGTGGCTAAAGGGATGTCCCTGGGAAGAGCGGTCTTGGGCATGGTCTCTTCCGGTCTTCTGCGGCTTTGTGTGGATCAGTCTCCGCGCGACGGTGCGCATTTATGTCAGGTATATGCAACGGCAGCTTGGCGATGCGCCTGTGACATGTCGCTTGACCGACAATGGATATGAGACGGTGTGTGGCGATGTGGTGCAGAAGATGCCGTGGCAAAAGTTTGCCTCTCATTATCACTTTGTCGACGACGGCACCGTGTCGCTTATGCTGAAGCGCGCAGCACCTGTGATGGTGTTGTCGGAACTGCGCGAGCATGGTGTCGACAGAGACGAACTGGAGGCGGCGTTCCGATCGGCTGGGCTGCTTCCGGCGGAGAAGATGAAGATGCGCAAGGTGGCGATTGTTATGTCTGCGTTGCTGAGCTCGCTTTGCGTGTTGTTCTCAATAGTGCTAGCATTATCTGTCGTTGTGTCGTGTCGTAACAACATGCGTTTCGACGATGTGCATGTCCGCCTTTTCGATCTCATACACGGCAAGGACGATCCTCGCCGTCCGAAGTCGTTGCTTGACGCCATGCGCGCCAGAGTCGTGCGGACGCTGGCCGACGTTGGCAAGCCGGATGAGTTCATTTACGTCTTTGACCCTAAAGACGAGGATGACAAGGTCGGCCTTATGGTGCGGTATGGGGACTGGAGTTGCGGGGCATATTACCCATGCGGCTGTGTTTGCGAGCATTACGATGGATACTGGGAGTACTTGAAGGCCAACCACACCTCGTCCGTATATCTTGAGCCGGAAAAAGAGAAGTGGCTTGAAAAGATACGCCCATTGGCGAATGAGCTGTACGAAAGAGAATAGAAGAGAGGACTGCTCATGAGCATTTCCCCCAGAAAGATTTCTTGGACAGAGCCTTGGGATTGGGAAGTCCGCAAGGAATGAATATGCGAATGATGCTTGTCGTAATTGCCGCAGAGGCGATGGTTGCCTGCGGTGCGGAAGAGAAGTATGTGGGCGAGGTGAAATTTCCCAAGCTCGATGTGCTCGCCGCCGACCTCAAGGATTTCATATTCTGCAAGGAGCAATGAATAGGAGCGAATTCCATTGCCGGTGCTGCGGGGCGTGCTGTCGGATAAAGGACGGCATAGTGCGTGTTTCGGATGCGGAGATTTCGCGGATTGCCGCATACCTTGGCAAGGACGAGGCCGAGTTTATCGCCAATGAAACCGAACTTGCACCAGACCGCAAGGGACTGGTGCTCAAGAGCAAGGCTGATGGAGCTTGTGTGTATCTCGACGAAAACAATCTTTGCCGCTTGAATCCGGTAAAGCCTGACAAGTGCCGCTCATTTCCATTCGAGTGGACAAACCCCGATTCCAGCGACATCTGCCCCGCACTGGCGCAGACAGCTAAAGAAGAGAATCGGTCTAAGTCGTGAAACTGGCGGTTCGCGCTTTTCTACGATATGGTATAATAACCGCATGGACACGGTAAGCAAGGAGAAGAGGTCGAAGATAATGTCGGCGATACATTCGCGTGACACGTTGCCGGAAGTCGTCGTCAGGAAGATGCTCTGGGCGAATGGCTACCGCTTTCGCGCATGCGATAGGCGTATCGTCGGGCACCCCGACATCGTGATTCCGAAGTGCCGCGCGCTTATCGAGGTTCGGGGTTGCTTCTGGCACCAGCACGGGTGGGAGTGGGATGGTCGCAAGCTCGTCCAGACGTCGTTTTGCCCTACCGCCACGCAGCCGAAGTCCAACCGCGCGTTCTGGAACGCGAAGTTCCGTCGTAACGTCCGCCGGGACGCCGAGCACGAGAAGGCGTGGGCGGAGGACGGATGGAACCTCATCGTCGTCTGGGAATGCGCCCTAAAGACCGCGGAGGACCGTGAAAAGACGTTCGCGTTCATCCTCCGTCACCTTGACCGCTGGAAGAATATAGGCGAGCTAGACCGGAACGTTTCCTAATTTGGTATAATACGGTTTGGGCAGTTCGGCTTTTCATGGGCCGATAGTTCGCATGAAGGAGGAATGAGACCATGAAACTGTCAAAGAAGAACGCAGCCCGGCAGCGGGCCATACACGATGCCATTGTGTCAGGAAAGGCATTGGGCGGACTCGTCGTCGGCTTTGCCGCCACGGTCGCGGGTTGTGGTGAGTGCCGCTCGCCTGCGAACACGATGGGCAGCTACCCCAATCCATATTGCCAGGAGAACGCAACGAACGAGAATGCGGAAGTGTTCGTCACCGAAGGCGACATTGCAGAACCCATGCCCCGGACAAACGCGGTCAACGAAGTCGGGGAAGGGCGTCGGGATCGGCTTTTAGGCAAGCCTTTGCCCCCAAAGCTGCGTGAGACGTCGCAGAAGTAGGCGTCGTTTCCATGCGCTATCCTCGCCATGTGACGCTGGAGCTGACGGCGAAGTGCAACTTCCGCTGTCCTTACTGCTACTGCGTGTGGCATGAATACCCTGCGCTCGCGAAGGGAGAACTTGATGTGGCGGGTTGGATGGCGGTCTTGGACAAGTGCGCGGCAGACGGCGCCGACGATGTTCTCTTCACTGGCGGCGAGGCGTTGCTGCGGCGCGACCTTTTTGAGATCCTTGACTATGCGCGGAGCGTTTTGCCGAAAGCGCGACTTTCGCTTTTTACGAACGCCAGCCGTCTCGACGAAGCGCTGATCAGGGAGTTCAAGCGCCGTAAAATCCATCTAGCGACCTCGCTTCAGGGGCTTGCGACATACGGCGCGATGACGGGGACTCGCAGGAGCTACAGGCGGCTTCTTTCCGTTCTTGCGAGGGCGTCGGAGCTGAAGTGGCCGCTGGCGGTTTCGATGACGATCACTAAGGCGAACATTGGTGAGGCGGCGGACATGTTCGTTGCGGCGGCGCTTTCGGGCGCGAACACGATTCAGGTTGGCCCCGTGATCCTCGGCGGACGCGCCGCGACGAACCAGGAACTGATGATTTCCCGCGCCGAGTGGGAAGAGGTGAAGCGGAGCATCCGTGCCTTGCCGGACGCACACGTCCCCTACTCGTTCTGCGACGAGTTCATCTGCTACTGCCGCGCCGACACGCCAGGACCGCTTATCGAAAAGTGGGAATCGCAGGACCGGACGCCCTGTCCTGCCGGCAAGTCGTTTGGCGTCATCGGCCCAAACGGCCTCTATCGCACCTGCCTTCACTCTTTGCCAAATGACATATAAGAAAGGACAATATGCACACAGTACTGACACATCCGCTGGTAAAGCACCGCGTCACGCTCATGCGCGACATCAACACGAAGCCGAAGCAGTTCCGCGAACTCGTCAACGAGATTACGGAGTTCCTGGCGATCGAGAGCCTTAAGGACCTGAAGACGGTCGAAATCCCCGTCACTACGCCGGTCGCCAAGACGACGGGCGTCAAGGTCGAGGACTCGATAGTGATCGTCCCGATCCTGCGCGCGGGAATGGGTATGCTCGACACCATGCTGCGCGTCCTTCCCTACGCCAAGGTGGGCGTCCTCGGGATGCAGCGCAACGAGGAGACTGCCGACCCCGTCCCATACTACGCGAAGGTGCCACAGTCGAAATGCGACGAACTCGCAATCGTGATCGACCCCATGCTTGCGACGGGCGGCAGCGCGTGCGACGCGTTTGCCCAGCTTAAGAAGCTTGGCTACAGGCGCATCGTGTTCCTTTGTCTCATTGCCGCGCCGGAGGGGATCGCGAGGGTGGAGAAGGAGCATCCCGACGTTCCCGTCTTCACGGCGGCGAAGGACGAGCGCCTCAACTCGCACTTCTATATCGTTCCCGGGCTTGGCGACGCCGGCGACCGCATCTTCGGAACGCTGTAGGCCAGGCTTTGGCCGCCTTGTGAACAAAAATTATGGTATAATACGCAGGGTCTTTCAATCAGACTTCCAAACTAAGGAGGAAAGAAAATGCGCAAGTTGACAAGTTTTCTTGCAGTTGTGATGGGTATTACAACATCTTCTCTCGGTTCGCTTGGCGTCGATCCAGCCCATGCGCTCATCGACAACATTGAGATGAGCGAGATTCCCGGGTCTGTGGTCATCGTCCGGTAAAGTAAATGACGATTGCGACGATTGCCTTTGCGGCGGCGTTCCTGGCTGAAATCGCGACGAGCGCCAGCGCAGATGAAATTGTTCGCGATGGAACGTTCGCCCGTTGGGACGAGCGCACGCTTTCAGTCGGCAACGCCATTTTCGAGGCTAAGTTCCGCATGCGCGGCGGAATTCTCCGTACTGTCTCGCTCGTTGCCGGCGGCTTCGAGCGCCTTTGCTCGGACGAGGTGAATGCCTGCGATGAACTTGCGGTTGCCGAAGTGGACACTGGCTGGAGCGCGGCGGGAGATCGCGAACTTGCGCTGTCAGTTTCGTCTGGAGGCAAGACGGCCATGGTCCGCGTCTGGCCTCGCGCCAGCGGACCGGTCGTGGAGCAGCTACCTGCGTCGCCGCTCCCCGTTCGCCCTGGCGGAAAGGAATGGGGTTCTTCCGTGTTCAGCTTTGGATGGAATCGCTTCAAGTCGCTTGGAGCATGCGGCGACGCCATCTATTTCGCCGCGCCCCATCTGCTAGTTCGCGCCTTTACGCCGATAGACAAGACCGATCTTCGCGCGGAGCTTCTGGACGAACACGAGTTTGCCATGCCGACGAGCGAGGCGATGGCATACTTGAAGTGCAATGTCCTTGATGTGCGCGAAACGCTCTCAGGGCGCGGCGTTGTCTTTCTCAAGCTTGCGCCGATGCCCGAGTCGCGGGCGAATTCCGACGCTGTCGACTTCGCCGTCAATCCCGCGACACGCGCCGTCATGGCCGTTCCGACCGGCGATCCGCTTGCGATGCTCGCGTATTCCGGCGGAGAGGTCGGGCGGCTTCGTGCGCTGCGCGACTTCCACCGCTCGCTGTGGCCATACAGGCCGGGGCGCGACGGCGTGCTGCTTTCCAACACATGGGGAGACGGCAACAGGGACAGCAGGATAAACGAGAATTTCCTCCTGACAGAGATAGACGCCGCAGCGGACATCGGCGTCGATGTAGTGCAGATAGACGACGGCTGGCAGAAGGGGCGTTCGTCGAATTCCTCACAGAGCAGGGGAAAGGGGGTCTGGAACGGATACTGGGCGGCAGATCCCGAGTTCTGGACTCCGGATCCGGTGCGGTTCCCGCGCGGTCTAAAGCCGCTTGCCGACGCAGCCGGCAGCCGCGGCCTGTCCATCGGGCTCTGGTTCGGGCCAGACTCGTCCGACGACGCGGCGAACTGGGAACGTGACGCCGACTGCCTGCTGGCGTTCTATCGGCAACATGGCATAGGGCATTTCAAGATAGACTCGCTGAAGCTGCACACGCCGACGGCGTTTGCCCGCAACCGCGACTTTTTCGCGAAGATGCTTCGCGAGTCGGACGGAAGGATGTGCTTTGACCTCGACTGCACGGCGGAGGTTCGCCCAGGCTTTCTCGGCGGCATGCCCGTCGGGCCGCTTTTCGTGGAGAACCGCTATGCGCTGCGGAAGGGCGACGTGCGGGTGTACTATCCCCACCAGACATTGCGCAGCCTCTGGACGCTTTCGCGCGTCCTGGATTCCGTGAGGCTGAGAATGGAGTTTCTCAACCCGGCAAAGAAGGACGAAGCGTATGGCGACGATCCGCTCCGCCCGTCTGTGTGGCCGGCGGACGCTCTCTTCGCCATTACTATGCTGTCATCGCCGCTTGCGTGGATGGAGCTTTCGGACGTGCCCGAGGAGGTGCGCGCCAAGTGGCGTCCGCTCATCGCGAAGTGGAAGCGCGAGCGCGCCGCGCTGCACGGCTGCGTGACCGTTCCAGTGGGCGGAAAGCCGGACGGCGAGGCATGGACGGGCTTTTTGTCAGTTGGAGACGACGGCGGAGGCTACGCGCTCATATTCCGCGAAGGGAACGCGAGAGGCGACTGGCAGCTCGACTTATGCGACTATTTCCCGTCAGCTAAGATCGCCGCGTCGGTAATCTCCGGCAATGGAACGGCATCGGTGGTCGACGGCCATCTCAAAGTAGACATTCCCGAGAGGTTTGGCTATCTTTGGCTTTCGCTCTCGAAGAATTGACAGAGTGTGGATGTTTTTGATATCATTTAGGCAGATTTTGGGAAGGAAAACTTGTTTATAGGCAGAAATAGAATTGGAAGACGCGATTTTGTGCGCGGCACGGCGTGGATGGGCGCCGTGGCCCTCGGCGGCTTGGGGACAAGCCGCCCTACCATGGCTGCGACAGGTTGCCCTACCATGGCTGCGACAGACTGCCCTACCATGGCTGGGTTTGCCGCGCCGCCGATGGAGCGCATACGCCTTGCGTTCATCGGCATCGGCGACCGCGGCAGCGCGGCCGTTCGCCGCGTGTGCCGAATACCGGGCTGCGAGATTGTCGCGCTATGCGACTTGCGCAAGGAGGCCGTCGACAAAAACGAGAATTGGCTGAAGGAGAGCTGCGCCGACAAGGTCCCCAAGAGAACATACTTTGGCAACTCAGAGTGCTGGAAGGGCGCCTGCGACGATCCGGAAGTCGATGTCGTCTATGTCGCGGTGCCTGCGTATCTACACGCGCGCATCGCGCTCTATGCGATGAACGTGTGCAAGCACGTGCTTGTCGAGGTGCCTGCGGCAAACACGATTGATGACTGCTGGAACATCGTCGAGACGAGCGAGCGGACGCGGCGCCACTGCATGATGCTCGAGAACTGCTGCTACGGCGAAAACGAGCTGCTCGCCTGGAACCTCTGTCACCAGGGCGTTCTCGGCAGCCTCTCCCACGCCGAGGGCGCGTACATCCACAACCTGACCGAGCGCCACCTTGCCAACTCCTTTAGAAACCGCAACCCTCCGAAGAAAAGCTCGCTGCACGGGAACTCGTATCCGACGCATCCACTTGGTCCCATCTGCCTCTATCTCGACGTCAACCGAGGCGACAGGATGAACACGATCGTGTCGGTGTCGTCCGGCAGCTTCACGTGGAAGGACTACATCGCCGAGACGTTCAAGCCGGACGACTGGCAGTCGAAGCTTGAGATCGACAGGGGCGACATTAACACGTCGATCATAAAGACGGCGCGTGGCCGCACGATAATGCTTCAGATGGACTTCACGACGCCGCGCCCGTATTCGCGCATCAACCTCGTGCAGGGTTCTCGCGGATGCTTCTGGGGATATGGCTGGCCTGCGCGGCTCGCCGTCGCGAAGAAGCCGGGCGCCGAGATCGGCAAGGAGTGGATGTCGCAGAAGGAGTACGATGAGTACGCCTCGAAGTATCGTCATCCGCTTTGGAAGAGCGTCGGCGAAATCGCGAAGAAAGTCGGCGGGCACGGAGGGATGGACTTCATCATGGACCTTCGCTGGGCGTACTGCATGCAGAACGGCCTTCCGCTCGACATGGACGTCTACGACTTGGCTAGCTGGAGTTCGATCGTGGAATGCTCGCGCAAGAGCGACCTCGCAGGCGGAGCGCCGGTGGAGCTGCCCGACTTCACGCGCGGCGCGTGGAAGACCGCGAAGCCGCGCGCAATTGGCGACGTGGACCTCGCCAAGATGGGTTTTGACGCTGCTGCGCCGGTCAAAAAGGCCGACGGACAGCTTGAAGTGTAAACAACAAACAAAAAGGAGTGAAATGAAAAGAATGGTCATAAGTATGTTCGCGGCGGTCGTCGCCGCAACGACATTCGCCGACACCGTGGCATGGTGGCACTTTGACGAAGAGGAGCCAGGTACTACGGCGAATTCCGGCGTCGTCACGGAGTCTATCTCCGGCACAACGGCGACATCTTACTGGATTGAGAGCAACTCGGTCAAGCAGACGAGTAGCCAATATCGTCCTGCCTTTGGGCCGGCCTTCACCGGTCTCGCCGTTTACGATCCCGTGGCGGGCACGACGAATGCGAACCGTTCTGCGATGAGGTTTGTGACGGCGCGCGGCGGTCCCAATCCAGATGGAAATTCTGGTCGCGCCTACTATGGTGGCGCGTTCAAGGTTAACCAGGATACGCTCTACCCTGGATGCACGGACGCAGTGACGATTGAAGCGTTCGTCTGCACGACGGGTGGAGTCTACAATACGTTCGCGCCGATTATCGGTTGTCTCGCCAATGCAAGTTGGACTGGCGAAAAGTGGGCCATTTATATGGAAACCAATGGTACGATAGCCGTTCGCTTCAATGGTAGCGTCTGGTGGAGTAATAACAAAAGCGGTCAGGCTAATGCTGGAAAGGCGAAGATCAATGACGGATGCTGGCATCATGTCGCCCTCACGTGGGATGGTTCTAAGATAAAGATCTATGTAGACTACGCCATTGACAAGATGGCTTCCGACAGTTCCGACCGTGAGTACACGAAAGACGGCACGATTGACTATTCCGGCACTGCGACTTGGATTGGCGGGTATGGCAGTTACGACCTTAGCAATGGCGGTCGCAAGTTCCCTGGCCTAGTCGACGAGATTCGCGTTTCGAGCGAGGCGCTCACGCCGGACAAGTTCCTGCGGCTTGTTCCACCGGCCGAAGATGACGCAGACACGGTTCTGCGCCTGCGCTTCGATTCCGGCGCGGCCCGTGCGCTCGAAGACGGCGAGGTCGTGGGTGGAACGGTCGGTGGCCCCCAGGCATTATTCTGTGCCGTTTCCGGTGCAGGTGACTCGACCTACGACACGACCGAGAAGGTTGCCCCCGCCATTGCGGACGGAATTTACGACGGTGCGCCTGTTGCCGATGTCTCATCCTTATGCCAGTTTACGAATGCCGCTGACAAGGCGAACTACGTCAAGGTGCCGGCGGCGGCGGACTATCTTTTCCCGTCCGGCGCACGCAGCCCCACGAACCTCAACTATACCGTTGAAGCATTCTTCAAGGCCCGTGGCGAGGGGCAGGTCAGGAAGACGGTGTTCAAGTTCGGAACGAATTATCTGGCTGCTCACGCCATTACGGGGGATGACAGCAATTCGCATCGTATTCAGTTCTGCTACAATAAAAATAACAGTCACGATTGGGTCGGCCGCTATTCTCCGAGCGACAAGCCGTATGACGACGGCAATTGGCATCATGTCGCGCTCGTGAGCGACGCTTCGAACCGTATTATCCGCACTTACTATGATTATGAGTTGGTTGCGGCCGATAGGGATGTCTATGTTCCGGTGGCTAAAGGCTATTCGCTGTTCGTTGGCTCAAAAGAGAATGGCGGCGGACAGTTCTTCGATGGGTGGATAGATGAGGTTCGCGTAACGAAGCGGGTCTTGCGCCCAGAGGAGTTCCTTACGACGCGTCCTGTCGGCTCGGCGACTCCAAATTCGCTTTTCTTTGCGAACTTCGAGAACAATTATGGTTTCACGTGCTCTGCCGAAGACTACTGGTCTGTGACCGGAAGCGGTCTGAATAACACAAGCGCAGGCAATGTGCCGACGTTCGAAAAGACCTCGCCGGGCGATCTCCTTCTTGACGGTACCAACGGCTCGGAACGCGTCGTTAACGACTATTCCGTGAAGCTCAACAAGAGCTACGTGGAAATGCCTGTGAGCCCGCTCTACGAGCAGCGAGCCTTCACGGTCGAGTTCTGGGCGAAGTTCACGGGCTTCATCGACAACAACGGGGAGCATGACGGAACCTACACGGGTCTCCCCTATCATGCCGGTATTCTGCGCTTTAATCGTGACTCAGGTTCGGAATATGAGTGGTTCTTCTACCGCGTAAAGGACAACGCCAAGGGCATGCAGATCGCCGTGTCGACCGCTGCTGGAGGCAAGGCTTATCTTGGCGTGTTCAACTTTGGCCGCTATATCGCCGACGGCAAGTGGCACCACTATGCGATCACGTTCGATACCAACGCGGACAATACCTTGACGACTGTCAATGTCTTTGACGATTACAAGCAGGTGGTGGCTGCCTCGCAGACGTGCGCGGGCGTCTTTCCATACACGGGCGGACACAAGCTGCAGCTGGGGTTGGGGTCGTCAAACCCGCCGTTTACGCTCGGCTACGTCAACAGCCTGCGCTTCACGCGCGGGGTACTTACGCCCGACAAGTTCCTTGGCCGTGTCCGCAAGGGATCGGTCATTGTGATTCGATAGGCTGACTGGCAGATGGACAGGCGTGGTTTTCTTAAGGGCGCGGCGTGGGCCGGCGCGGTTGCGGCGGCGGGCGGATGCGCGAGCGCATTCCGCCTGACTCCGGGCGGCGCGGCAAGCGGATTTTGCATGAAGCCGATGTCCCGCGTGCGCGTGGGTATGCTCGGCGTCGGCTCGCGCGGGACCGCCGCCGTGCGACGCCTGCTGAAGATCGACGGCGCGGATATAACGGCCGTCTGCGACCTTGTTCCTGAACGCGTAGAGCGCGCGAGGAAAATGATTAGGGATGTCAGGGGCGTAGATGCGAAGGGATATGTCGGTGCCGAGGGATGGAAGGCCCTCTGCGACGATTCCGAAGTGGACGTGGTCTACAACTGCACTAGCTGGAACTGGCATCTCAAGCCGTGCGTCCGTGCTATGCTCAACGGCAAGGTTCCGCTCGTCGAGGTCCCGGGGACGCTTAAGATCGACGAATGCTGGGAGTACGTGGAGACTTGCGAAGAGACGCGCGTTCCATGCATGATGCTCGAAAACTGCGTCTATGGCGAGGACGAGATGCTTATGCTCAACCTCGCTCAAAAGGGCGTGCTTGGCGACATCGTCCACGGCGAGGGAGGCTATGTCCACTACGGCGCGGAGTACATGTATCCGAAGACGGACGCCGAGCCGCCTACGTGGCGGCTTGAGGAGAAGAAAAATCATACGGGCAACGCCTATCCGACGCATGGCCTCGGCCCGGTCGCGCTCTCGATGAACGTCAACCGTGGCGACCGCTTCGACTACATGGTGTCCGTCGGGTCGCGCGGGCATTCGCTTCAGGACTTCGCTCGGCGCAAGTTCGGGGCGGATTCCAAGTTCGGCAACTACAGGATCGACTACAACGACGTCAATACCTCGATTGTCAAGACTGTGCTCGGCAACACGATCATGGTGCAGCTTAACTGCGCCAATCCGCGTCCTTACACGAGGATGGGGCTTGTCGTGGGGACAAAGGGCACGTTCGGCACGTACCCGGCGCGCGTGGCGATAGAGAGCTCTCCAGGCGTCGTAGGGAAGACGTGGATGGACGACGCGGAGTTCGCGGCATTGAGGGAAAAGTACGCGCATCCGCTCTGGAAGAAGTACGGTGAGCTGGCGAAGAAGGAGGGCGGCCACGGAGGCATGGACTTCATGATGGACCTCAGGTGGGTACACTGCCTTCGCAACGGGCTCCCGCTCGACATGGACGTCTACGACCTTGCGTCGTGGAGCGCGATATGCGAGCTTAGCGAACGTTCGGCGTTCCGCAGGGGCGAGGCGATGGACTTCCCCGATTTCACGCGCGGAGGATGGAAGACGGCGCATCCAGTAGACATAGGCTCCATGGAGATCTCATGACAATGTCAAGCAGAAGGGGGTTCCTGGCAGGCGCGTTGTGCGTCGGCGCTTTAGGCGATGGCGCGCTTGCAGGCGGGAATGCGCTCAAGGAGATCGGCCCTGTCGTCACGGACTGGGAATTTCGCCGGGCGAAGGGCCTAACTGGGCCGAAGGCGGCGATGTACATCGACGACGTCATATGGGTGTTTCGCGACCTGACTCGCCAGCGCCCCAAGTCCATGTTCGGGAATCCTCTGCTCGGTGCGTTGAAGGAGGCCCACGACCGATACGGGCTGAAGGTGCAGCTGAACTGCTTCTACCGCACGGACTTCTTCTACGGAATGGACGAGTTCTCCCTTGCCGACATGACCGACGCATACAAGGACGAGTGGCAGGCGGCTAAGGACTGGTTGCGCCTTGGATTCCACTCCTATCAGGAGTTCCCCGACTATCCCTTCATCAACTCCAGCTACGACGACGTGGCTACGGCATTTGGCCGCGTGTTCGACGCCGTGCGGCGGTTCGCCGGAGAGGGCGTATTCACGTACGCGCTCGTCGGGCACTGGTTGCCGTTCAGCAAGGACGGCTGCCGCGCATTGAAGGACCGGGGTGTGAAACTTGTCGCATGCACGGACGGCCCGCGATACGCGTACACAGGCGACCGAGATTCGCTTCCGTACGGACACGCGTTCAGGGTCGAGAGCAACCGCCGGCCCGAGACGGCGCTCTTCCGCCGCACGGCTTATGATACCGCACTGCTTTCGTCCGCCTGTGCGTACAACCATCTTGTGCCAGGGCAGGTGGAGAAGACCTGCGGGACGTTCTCGTATGTCTACGACCGAGACGTCGGCATTGGGTTCAAGCGATTCAGGAACGGCCCGATGCTGAATCTCTGCACTCCAGAAAAGGTGCGGGCTTACATGTCGGCTGAACGCGCCAGCGAACTGCTGGTTATAGGCGACCACGAGCAGTATTTCTACGGCGACTACTTCGCCTACCAGCCCGACTATGTCGAGAAGGTATCCCTTGCGGCGAAACTTGCACACGACGCCGGGCGAGAATTTATCTTTATCGAGGATACCTCGACAACATAAGTTTGCAAACGATACAGGAGAAAGAACCATGACTATCTCAACCATTGTGCTTGCCGTCGCCTTTGTCGCCGCGGAAGGGGGCGAGGAGCTGCGGCTCTTCCAGACGACGGAGGCGAAGGGCTTCCGCGAAATCGCGACGAGCGGCTTCACCATCCATCCCTATCCCGCCGTTGATGCGCTTGACGTCGACACTGCTAGGGAAAAACACGAGTTCCTCGCCCTTGGCGCGTCGCTTACCGACGCCTCCGCGTGGGTTCTTGCGAACATGCCTGCGGAGAAGCGCCAGAAGCTCCTGCGCGAGCTGTTCACGCCGGAGGGCTGCAATCTCGGCGCAATTCGCCTAAATGTCGGGGCGAGCGACTACTCGACCGGGCTATACAGCTACAACGACACGCCCGGCGATGTCGATATGAAGAACTTTTCCCTTGCCCGCGACGACGAGTTCCTCGTCCCGATGGCCAAGGCCGTAAAGGCCCTCCGACCCGACGTCTACGTATTTGCCGCGCCGTGGAGTCCGCCGGGGTGGATGAAGACGTCGGGGCTGATGATCACCGGCAACCTCAAGGACGAATTCATGCCGGCCCTCGCCAACTACTTCGTGAAGTACGTGCAGGGCTATGGGGAGCGCGGCATCTCGATCGACGCTCTGTGCACGCAGAACGAGACGATGTGCGAAACCGGCGGGCAGTACCCGTGCTGCACATATCCGGCGAAGCAGGAGGGCGAGTTCGTGCGCGACCACCTCGTGCCGGCGTTTCGCAAAAACGGCATCGGCACTAAGATATGGGTACACGACCACAATCCGAAGGCCAAGGACATTCCGCGCGCCAGGGAGCTGCTGGCGATGCCAGGCGTTGCGGACGCCATAGACGGCGTGGCGTGGCACTGCTACTGCGATCCTAGCGAGGCGACTAACCTGCCTCCGCTCAGGGCCGCATATCCAAACCTCGGGTTCTACCACACGGAGAACGGCCCGCACGTCGTAATCAAGGAGCGCTCCGAATGGTGGTGGGCGGCGAGAGTCTTCGGAATGCTGCAGAACGGCTGCGGGATGTTCACGTCGTGGAACCTATGCCTTGACGAGCTCGGAACCCCTGCGACTGGGTCGCACCTCTGCGGAGGCTTTGTGGTCGTCGACTCCGAGACGCACGACGTGACGTATTCGCCGCAGTACAGGCTGTTCCGCCACATCGGGCCTTTCGTCCGGCGCGGTGCGCGCATAATGGAGGTCGCCGGATCGCGCGACGGTACGAGGCTCATCCTCTTCAAGAACCCGGATGGCGAATACGTGCTTGTCGTCGCCTGCGACGGAACGCTCGTGCGAAAGATCCAGCGCCGCAGGCTTGTCGTCAAGTACAAGGGGCTCTACAAGTCGCTGCCGCTGCCCGGCGAGCAGTGGTCCGTTTCTACGCTCGTTTTCAAGTGACGTGAGGCCGGACTTTTCCAGGACGGAGGTGTTGCTCGGAGTCGACGCGGCGGCGCGGCTCGGGGCCGCCAATGTCGCCGTCGTCGGAGTCGGCGGCGTCGGCAGCTGGTGCGCAGAGGCGCTCGTTAGGACTGGCGTCGGCGCGATGACGCTGATTGACGACGATGTCGTCGCGCCGTCTAACGTGAACAGGCAATGCCCAGCGACGGCTGCGACATTGGGGCATAAGAAGGTTGAGGCCATGAGCGAGAGGCTTCTTGCGATAAACCCATCCTGCAAAGTAGAGGCGATTCCTGCGCGCTATCCAGAGGGCCTGCCGGCTGAATTTTCGTTGAAGGGCTTCGACTGCGTCATCGACGCGATAGATTCCGTAGATTGCAAGGCCGCGCTTATCCTCGCGGCAACGGAAGCGGGCGTATCGCTCGTCTCGTCTATGGGCGCGGCGCTGCGGCTAGACCCTACAAAGGTTGTCGTGCGGCGCTTCGACAAGGTGGAAGGCGACGGACTCGCCCGCGCGCTGCGTCAGCGCTTCAAGCGGCTAGGCCGCTATCCGGCAGCGCCGTTTCGGTGCGTCTGCTCGACGGAAAGGCCGCGCCAGCTGCCCCCGGACGACGACGGGCGGCAGGTAAAGGGCAGCGTCATGCCAGTTACCTGTGCGTTTGGCATGGCGCTGGCAGCCGAGGTTGTATCTTGTCTGGCCGTGAAAATGGTATAATTTGCTGAGAAAGGAGATCACGCAATGTTCGAGAAGACAGTAGAGGCGCTTAAGAGAAGGGGTTACGAGGCGGTTGCCGTCGCGACCAGGGAAGAGGCGAAGGCCGTCGTCCTGAAGGAGGCCGAGTCAGCCGCGTCGGTAGGCTGGGGCGGCAGCGAAACGATCAAGGAGATTGGCGCACGCGCGGCCCTGGAGGCGAGCGGAAAGGAGATTCGCGACCACCAGACGCAGATGGACCTCTTCCTTCTCTCTGCGAATGCGATGACCGAGGACGGAATAATCGTCAACATCGACGGAACGGGCAACCGCGTCGCGGCGTCGATATTCGGGCCGAAGCGCGTCGTCTACGTCGTAGGCAGGAACAAGGTCGTGCCGGGAGGGGTTCTTGAGGCTATTGTCCGCGCCAAGAAGTTCGCGTGTCCGCCGAACTGCCGCCGCCTCTCCAAGAAGACGCCGTGCGCGACGCTCGGCACGTGCGCAGACTGCGACTCGCCCGACCGCATCTGCAAGGTTACGGCGGTTTTCGACAGATGCCCGACGCATACTTCGACGCTAGTCGTATTGGTCGACGAGAACCTCGGCTACTGAACGGCGCTCCGCCGCTAGACGGCGCAGAGGAAAAAGCGTATAATACACACTTGTCGCCCACCAGATGAACTCTAAGGGCGGCAAAGGATAAACTCTAACAGAAAGGAAAAGAAGAAATGGCACGTGCATACAACTTCTCCGCAGGCCCGGCGGTGCTCCCGCTCGAGGTCCTGCAGGATGCGCAGAAGGACCTTGTGGACTACAAGGGCTGCGGAATGTCGGTGATGGAGATGTCCCATCGCGGCAAGGACTACGACGCGATCCACCAGGAGGCGATCGCGACTTTCAAGGAACTGTGCGGTCTCGGCGACGACTGG
>Ga0310690_10005671_pt1 | contig 16799 bp, 18 predicted proteins | sample AusTroGonzalo_MG_2_FD_207661 | JGI IMG/M metagenome (GOLD analysis project Ga0310690, IMG submission 207661) | Bovine rumen microbial communities from tropical cattle in Woodstock, Queensland, Australia - Gonzalo_04 (v2) (version 2) | ecosystem: Host-associated > Mammals > Digestive system >... | reverse complement strand
TGATATAAATCTTATTGACATTGCTTGGAGAATTTATATTGGTCAGGCATAATTGTTGTGTTCTCTCCTCAGCATAATATCTGTCCAATTCTATTTGCTCATCAGATTGAAAACCAATCTTTCAGGATAATCCGCACTCACATCAAAATTGTCAACTTCCTCAATGTTCTCCAAAGCATTCACCTGAACCTTGTGCATGGCAGTCACATTGTAACAGTCGGTGGCATAAATCTCAAGTGCCGCAAGAAGCTGTCTTGCCTCATCAATATGAAGAGTTATATATAGTCCGCTGAACCAGATGTTCACCTGCTCTCTGCCAACTATTGCGGCACTGTTAAGTGTGTTGACCAAACCCGTTCTTGTGTCCTTGTCCAACCATAGAAGGGTGTCCCCAAGGAAGAAACCGTTCACGTTCTCGGAAATGTCATAGACCTCTATGTCATGGATTTTCATCCTCTTATGGTACTCCAAGTCATCAACAGGATCCACAACAGCATCAAAGAACTGTCTTGCATCTTCCACAATCTGTTCTATGGACTCAATGGATGTAGCATCCTCAATCTGTGGAACGACCTCATTGACCTTCTCGCGGCAAACCTTACCAATTCTCAAGAAGTCATCTGCGGTCCTCAAAACTTCATCATCAGAATATATGGAGTCCTGTCTTGATGGTTTATAGACTGAGCTCGCCAATGCATCACAGAATCCGAGCACATCCACCTTCTTGCCTAATGTATCACGGGACATCTTGTCAATATCCCCAATGGCTTTTGCACGCACTTCCTCAATGTCGGGTGTTGGCGGCACATAAGGAGGATTCAACTCACATCTCTCTATTTCTTGGATGCTTGCTGTTGGGTGCTCCAGGTAGAAGTTTATCTGCTCACTTGTCATCTCCCTGAAATTCTTGTTCAGTTCTGTGTCCACGGGTTCAGTAAAGATGGAAATTGCCCACGGATGATTGTTACTTATCTTGAAATAGTAATAGTTTTGCGTCATCTTTTTGAATAATTGTTTATATATAAATAATATCTTTGAAGAAGTTGAAGTTTAGGCATAAAGGAATTCACCTGTACCTGCATTTGTGTAAAAAACGCCTGTCTCGTAACACAACAGCCCTATTTTGCTGTCGCTGTTCCTCATATAAGGCAAGAACGTATATGTATCCGTTGTAGTTGTCAATAAAACTTTCTTTATCTTGCCCTTTGCGATATGCGCTATGTCAGCGTTATTTGTATTTCCTTTCAGCACATAAATTGTACGTGTCGCGTTTGTAAGTGTATTGATTGTAAATGTATTAGTGTATGTGTTAGATGTTGTGCGATTTATCAATGTAAACTGCCCAGTGTTTGTTAGTCTTATTGTCACATCATCGTTGTCATTGATGTTGTAGTAACCAGCAACTGGCACAATATTACCAACTCCGGCCCTATATCCTCTTACTGTACGATAAGAATTGTAAATAGCAATACCAAAGTTATCATTTGTATTATAATTATTACCACTGAATATGAGACCTGAATAAGTATAACTTGTGTTTATCTTTACAATCCAATCTATTTCAACTGACATATCATTTGTCGGCTTAATCCCTAAGTCAATCCATTGTGTACCAGTACCTTCTATGTATTGCAATGGAGTGTAATTAGATAATATATTAGTATGTTCTCTTCTACTCATATCCCTGTATTTCTCTTATTGTTTGCAAATCAATCGGAGTGTTGAAGAGGTATATCTCACTGATGTAATACTGCACACCATATCGCCGATTGGATGCATTACATCCTATTGTTATACCAGTCCCATCCATATTCCAATTGGAAGGCAGATAGTTAGTATACTCTGCATAGGTTCCAAATAGTGTCCCGTTTTGGTAAAAGCTCCTGTTGGATTGCGAATGATTGCCAACATAACCGCATTTGGCAAGTGCCCTTGGGAATGAGTTAGTTCTTCCAGTTGTACCCCATGTTGCGCTGGTAGCTTCGCATGTTACGCTATTCTGCGATTTAGGCGAAAACGAACAGATGTATTTAGATGACGAATTGGTTATCATAACAATATTCTGCAATACTGTATAGTTCCCGTCTTGAAACAGACTTACAGAAAGCCCATTGTCAAGCGATGCCACATAGTTATATGTTCCACTTGACGGATGAGTCACCTTGTACATCTGCTGCGCGTTATCCCATACCATACTTCCATATCCCGTCAGCTGCAACGATAAGCCGCTGATTCTGTCCTGCAAGTCCCCGTCATCCGATAATGGTAGATAGACCAAGCAACCAAGGCTTTTCAGCCAATCAATATAGCTCTCCGATTTTTGATGTTCTCTCTTGCTCATTATAACAAACTAAAATATTCATTTATTTCGGATAAGGTAAATGCTTTCAAAAAGAAAGCGAAATTACGCACTCCGAAAGGTCCTGTGCTGTTTCCTTCAAAATATCCGTAATTATTCGGAGCTGCTATTCGTATGTGTGTAGTCTGTGGCAGTTGTAGTATTGATGTGTAATTGTAAGTGAATACCTGACTTCCATTACGGTATTGCAATTGTTTTGATTTGTTATTTACAACCCCAAATATTTGGGCACTCTCTGTCTCATTGTTGAGCGTACCATATAATGACGTGCCCATGCGTGTTGGAAGAAAATCATATACATTGTTCAGTCCACTGCCTTGCCAGTCATAGTATGCGTAAAATTGACATATCGCGGTAAATACCATTGGCTGTTGAGTCAGTATCTCATTTAATTCCCATCTTGCGAAGTATGATGATGCACCTGATTGACCACCTACCTTCTGGAATTTCCATATATCATGCGCAGAATCCCACACCATTGAATTGTTGTTATACACTTCTATAGCATTGCCACTTATCCAGTCGGTTGTGTCATTTTGAGACAACGGACTGTAAAGTATGCAATTCTTGCTTTCAAGCCATGCAAGTAAAGGATTTGATTGTGTTGTATGTTCTCTTTTCATGGTATCTGTTGTATTTGTTTGATTTCATCTTGCGATAACGCTCTGTTGAAAATATAGGCATTTCGCATATAGTATGTTCTATTCAATCCACTTGAATAATTACCAGATGAATTACATTCGACACTATATTTTGCAGCAGAAGGCGCCACAATAGGGTTGTTACCTCTATTATAGCCATTTGGAAATGATGTACTTATATTGCCGTCTGTATACCACCATTGGGTACGAGGTGATACATTCGGCAATGAAGTTGCTAACTTAAACCAAGTGTTTATGTAGCCCGTTGCTAAATTCATAGTAACATTGTTCCTACCGCCTAAGCATATCGGAACGATGTTGCTATTGTTTCCTTTAACTTCACATAACATGCTATATGCGAGATTGTTTATATTCAAATCCATATCAAGATTTCTCCAACTTGCAATATAACTATTGAGAGCGTATGGACCATAGAATTTGTATGCGTTTTCTGAATTATCCCACGTGACCGTGCCGTTTGATATTACGATGTCCTGACCGCTGATGTAATCCCTTGTATCACCTTGTATCAGCGGTGCATAGAAGACACACCCCATCGACCTCAGCCAGTCTATGTATGATTGTGATGTTGTATGTTCTCTTTTCATATTATTTGCTGTATTTCTCTGATTTGTGCCTGAGTCAGCGCGGCATCGAACACCATTGCATTACGCATGTAGTATTTGGCGTTACGGTAAACTTGTGAATTGCGGTAGTTGCTGTCAACTCTTGTATTTGTGAGTGAATTTCCAGCATATCTTGTCGTACCCCTATTAACAGATTGAACAACATTACCATTAGAATATGAGTAAGAATATCTGCTCACTCCCTCATACTTAGGAAACACTTGCGCCACCTTGTACCAAGTGTGCAACTGCGATGTAACATATCTTGCATTAAGTGCTATTGTTCTTCCGCCTAAAATTAAAGGAATAACTGCACCAAAGTAGCTACTATCAATTCCGTCCTGATATATATTTAATTCATACAATAATGTAAAACCGATATTAGTGATGTCAAATGACAATGACAGATTTTGCCAGCTTGCAACTACGTCATAGACGTTGGCATACAGGTCCTGAAAATACCATGCCTGCTCATTAGCATCCCAAGTCACAGTACCATTGTTTCCCTGTTGCATTTGTGAACCACTAATAAGATCTCTTGTCTCATTCTCTGTCAGCGGCGCATAAAACACACATCCCATTGACTTAAGCCAATCAATGTATGATTGTGATGTTATGTGTTCTCTTTTCATATAATTGCTGTATTGTGCCAGTATTTTACCTCATCAATATAACCACGAAAATATCTATCAGAAGACTGGTATATATATGAATTGGCGATGTCAATGCATGGCATATTTGCATTGAATATGCTATATGTGTATGTGTGAGATGATTTCAGAACATCATCTTGGTAAAATGATAGCACTCCATTATTTCTGACAATTAGGATGTCATGCCAGTTGTTTATGCTTAATGAAATTCCTGTCGTTGCCGATTGTTGTGATGCGTTGTCGGAAGAACGTGTCAGCCACGCTAAAGTTCCGTTCGATAAAAAACAATTGACCATTGCATAAGCTCCTGTATGTGTGATTCTTTCTACTGTAAACAAGAATGCAACACTTGCTGTCGCTGTAGGATAGCACCTTACAAATACGGAGAAATCGCCTGTGTTGGCAAATTTGTCCATCGTGTATCTCACACATCTGTTAGTTTCACCTATAATACCATGATTGTTATAATAATTAAACGTGTTTCCGTTATACAACTGTGGTGTGTAGTTATTCGGAGAGCTATCAACCAAATCACCATCAAACTTGCACCATAATGTTGGCGGGATTCCTTGTTCAACAAGTATGTGTTCTCTTTTCGGCATAATCTATAATTTTATTTTAAGCACTTGGTGTGAGATCGCTTCTTGTTGTTATAAAGCATCCATCTGCATTCATTATGATACCAATCTCGCACAATCCAGACTTAGGAACTGTTATTCCATCCGATGGGAGGTATATTGATGATGCTGACAACGTAGTCCCATTATAAGTGACTGTACCAATTACCACATCAATATCGGCGGAGCTTGATGAGTTTATAATCCACAAGTAATTATCGGAACCGTTATTACAAGTAATATTAAGTGTCAGGTTTGCTCCTGTGGTAATCATCTGAGAGTTCCTTTGGTTGGCTGCACAGGTGAATGTGAACGGGCTTGTGACTGTTGTGTTAGCAACGTGTGTGAAGCCGTAAATTCCTGTAGCTAAATAATAATCTCCATTATTACTAACTGACAACAACTTGCCTTCATCGGCAGATGTAGGTGCCGGTATTGTAGCCCACCCATCAAGACGGTCATTCAACGTGTCACCATTAGGGAACCTTACAGCATCAGGTGTTGTTATAGGTGCAAACTTGCTCTGGCTTTCATCTTGCAGATATTTGCTTGGCAATGATAGTGTGGGCATTACTGTATGTTTTGTATTTTATTAATTTCAGACAGGGTGAGCTCCCTGTTAAATATCATGATGTTTTTGACATAACATTCGCAATTTGTCGTGTTTGTTGCTGTATATGTTCCAATGAACCACTCCCAACTTCCCCAGTTTGATGGAAGGTATGGATTATGAGCTGCATATTGCCGATATAAAGCACCATCCTGGTAGATTTTTCTGTAACTCGGACCGATATAGTATGCCGCCTTATGCACGTATGCATCCCATGACGACATGTTGTTAGTACCGTTATAAATTGTTGCTGCACCTGCTGGAACACTGTTGGTGTTACCTAACATGAACCAAAGAGGGAATCCTGTTGAACTTTTCCTTTTAAACTCCGTCAGTGCGGTAAAATCGTTATTTGTGAAGGTTGATGATGTCCAGTTGGTCTGCAATGTATAGTATTTGGCACTTGTCGTTGGCCCGGAGTGCATATAATACATATTGTTTGTTGAGTCCCATTCTAAGTATCCTCTTGTATCAGATGTTGTTACGAGTGGGTTGCCTGTTAGTCGTTCATTAAGGTCTCCCTGTGTTTCTAATGGCAGCCACAAGACGCACCCCAATGACTTAAGCCAGTCAACATACAGTCTGTTTGAGACCGGTCCTCTAAGATTAAGCAAACTCGCCATAACGTACAAAATATTTTGTTGATGCGCCCACAATGCTCACCTCAACATCCCTCGATGCACCCCAATAAAAATTCATCGGATACTTTATTGTCGCTGAATTGGATGCAACAATTGTTATAGAAGGAGATGAACTTGTGGTCATTATTATGTCCCATACATGTGCAAGATTGTCTGATGGCACCTCTAATGTTATTGTTGCGTTACCAACGGTTCCTGATATAACAGTGACAACATCCGGATTTACGGAAATCGCTGATGAAGAATCAACCGTCTCAAGTCTTATGCCGTCGCTTGGAATTACTCCTACCCCAGAATCATTGCTGAAGTATGTCACATCATTCGGAAGACCTGCATTTGTCCATTTTGATGTACTATTGTCGTATGTCAGCAACTGCCCGTCACTCGGAGAATTTATTGAGGTGTCAGTAAGAGACGCCAATGATGAAGCGCCCGGTGATGGGGTCTGCCATTCCGGGGCAGTCGCGCCTGAGTTCATTGTAAGTACCTGACCCGCGGAGCCTTTGGCCAATCTTGTTGGTGTACTTGCTCCTGTGAAGTAGATGATGTCGCCACCTGTTGTGCCCGTTGACTTCGGAATGGCTGAATTTGCCAAATCATACGCAGATTTTACCGAATTTGGCGTAGCAGCGGTACTTGTAGATGCACTTGATGTGGAGTCTGTAAGTTGGACTATTCCTACCTGAGAAGTGCTACCCAAAGGGAGACTTACAGAACCAGCATCGGTCCCATTAATCTGGATGACAGCTGCACCAGTTGTGCCGAGAGTGACAGTCTTGCCAGTAATAGTATCACCGCCGCCACCTCCACCAGAAGGTATGTCATAAGTGTCACTTCCTATTGTTATGCTTGTCCAGTTTGTTCCATCATTGGTACCGCTTACTGCATCCGGTATTGTGGGCAGACCAATCAAATCTGAATAAGTTCCAGTCTTCGCGATCTTATGCAAGGTGACGGAACCACTCAATGCCTCACTTGCCGATGTGCTTTGGGCGGTGGTCGCAGTAGTGTTCAGTGTTCCTGGAGCAGACGGGATGGTAGGTTTGTTCGATAAGTCATTATAGCTTCCTGATGTTGCTACAGTTGCCAGGTTAGGTGTGTTAGAGAGATCGTTGTAGTTTCCTGAAAAACTTGAAGTTCCTGCTCCGATATTTGTCCTTGCTTGCACCTGTTGTTCAGGTGTGAGACTCTGTGATGTGTATTGGACGACAGATGAGGGAATTGTCGGTTTGTCCAACAAATCTGTATATGAACCGGTTTTTGATATTTTGTGGAGGGCGACGTTACCAGACAGCGCTTCTGAAGCGGAAGTGGTCTGTGAAGTTGTTGCCGTTGTGTCCAATGTGCCTGGCGCAGCAGGAATAGTCGGCTTGTTGAGTATCTGAGAAGCGCCTGAGTTGGAGTTCCAGTCGGCATTAACCTGAGTGGGCAAGTTCTGGTTCTTCCAAACAGAATTTGCGTTGTCATAGGTAAGAACCTGACCGTTCAATGGTGAAGAGATTGTTGTGTCTGTCAAACCCGACAAAGTTGCGCTTACAGTACCAAACTCCAGTCCTGTCGCACTAGAATTTACAAGTATAGCCTGTCCTGCCGTTCCAAGTAAAGACGGCATCTTGTCAAGGATTCCCTTAGGAACACCAGAATCTGTCAGGTTTCCGTTTGAATCTAATCCTGCCAAATCTCCGTTAGTAGCGCCAGTAACCTTGTCAGCCTTCACTGAAATATCAGGTATTGTAGGCTTGTTGATAAGGCCATTATAGTCAAGAACGCCTTCAACAATTGAAACTTGTCCATCTGTTCCTTGTGTGACCTGTTGGATATAGTTTTTTGTGCAGTCATGTGTCACAGCTGTTACTGGTTCCAGCTTCGCGTTCCAATTCGTCTTGTCTGATGCTGTTACGTGGATGATGCTATCAGCCACATGAGTGTCATAAGTGCTTACTTTTGTTGCATTGATACCTGAGTTGATAGCTGCAATCTGTGCCGCAGTAAGCCCAGAATCATTGATTATGTATTGGAACGACCATGAAGGTGTCGTTGTGGTGCTTGAATTAACATATCTTGTGGTTGGCAGCTCGTATGCCTTTGTTGTACCTGCTACAATGCCCAATGACGACACGTTGGAATCTGTCACAAGGGTATATGTGGAACCGTTTAATATGTAGAATCCAATGTATTCATCATCATCTGTAAAACTTGAATAACCAGGTATCTCCTCCGCCTGTGTCTCGTCCTTCAGTACTATGGCATAGTCGTTCTTTGTTGGTGCGAAAACCGCCCCACCAGAATAATATGTAGATGCGCCAATTAGTTCTGAATTAGAGTCAAACGCATCCCCGTTGGCGTTCTTTGTAATATAATTTGCCGCCATATTGGAAACGCTTGAGTTGACGAACTCCCGTACTGCCGCCGTTGTCGGTATTCCTGAAGCAGCATCTGTTATCTGGGAGTCAGCTGCTTGTGTCTGTCCTGATAGGGTGCGCCCAGACAAAGTGACGGATTTCACAAAGGTCGTGGTATCACCAGTTACGCTACCAGATGGAAAAGAAATATCAACCTCAGTAATTCCTGTTACCTGTCCTTTTGTATTTGTGGTTATCTGTGGGACTTTTGTAGAGGTTCCTTTTTGGGTGTATGCAGTTTGTGTCGCCAATGTCGGCTCCTTAGTATCCAAGGAATCCTTCACAAGTTTCTCTGACGGATAATGCGTGTTGTCAGGTGTTGTCTGGAATGTTGTTCTCAGGTTTGACTTGACCTGCATATCAGATATATCGGAAGGCTGTACGGAGGTGTCTGCCTTATCCAATGATGCCTGTACGTTTGTATCGAGGTCGGTTTTAGGTATCCCTCCATTAGGCTTGGTGTATTTCTCATTCCAGTTTTGTATGTCTGTGTCTGTAACCAACCTGTGATTGACATCGTCTGACAGGTCTGACAAAGCCGTTGGTATGGTCGGCTTGTTTTTTATGTAGGCATCAGATGATGTGTCAGTAACATTCCAGTCACCTTGTACATTCACCTCCGCACCTTCTTCAATCCCGGACAGTTTATCCTTTTCAGTTGTTGTGTAGTTGTTGTCTGTATGCACATAGTTGGAATCGGTGAAACTTGCTGTGGTGGCGTCCAATACCGCCTTGTTGGAATGCGTGTGCATCTTCTCAACCGCCTCTGATACATCTGTCCCTACAATACCCGAATCAGTGAGGTTTCCGTTTGTGTCAAGTCCTGCCAAATCACCGTTAGTGGCATGTTCAACCTTGTCAGCCTTTCCGTTTATGTCGGAACTGACCAAGTATCCCGCATCATTGGTGAAATGCGACACATTGGTCGGCACGCTTGACAGGTCGTTGTAGTTGCCTGATGTCGCCACTGTCGCAAGTCCGAGGTTCACTGTCACATCGGATGCCTGGTTAGCGGTAAACCCGCTTCCTGTGTCGTTGTCATTCTTCTTTATTGTCAGTTTACCGTCATTCACCACAAGGTCGGAACACTTTATCTTGCTCTGCACACCGTTGACCGTGATGTATGATATCTCGTTTGTCGATGAACCATTATTACTTACACTGACAACCGACTTACCGGACCATTCGTCCTTTTCCTGTTGTGTGACATGTATAACGGAATTGGAAGTGTGTGCAGTAAGCGCCTGTACTGTTGCAAGGACATTGGAATCCGCCGATATTGTCCATGTCGTTACATTTTCTTCCTCGTTCTTTTCCACAACAATACCGTCAGCACCGTATATCTCAGGCTTGTTGAGCAAGTCCTTGTACTCACCGCTGTACGCTACGGCAGCAAGTTTCGACAGAATGTCCTGGTTGGTTATGTAACTGAGTTGCTCCGCTGACACGCACTTTCCGCTGTGTTCTGTGACGGTACAGATACCCAATATGACACAGATAAGTCCATCATCATCATAGTATCTTGCTATAATAGGCTCACCGTCAAGGAGATAGTTAGCCTCCGCGTATCTTGATATGGCGAGTTTAGCCTCCTCCAACGAGGGGTATATGTCTTCAGTCCTTAAAAATGTAATCCTTCCTTTTTCGCAGCTTGAGTAGTCCATCAAAAATGCTTTTCCTATAAATATTAACGATGTCGGATTTAACTTTTTTTATGTTTTTTGTGTTTGAAAAATAGTGTATCTTTGCAGCGCAAAACTTAAAGCAAAACAAACATGAAAGCATTTAAAGGATTCAACAGAAAGTCTGAAGGCACGCTTAGCTGCCGTGACTTCACCTACAAGGTCGGGGAAACATACAAGCACGATGGCAAGATTGAACTCTGCGAGAGCGGCTTCCATGCCTGCCATGAGCTGCATCAATGCTGGCAGTTCTACCCCAACAACGGGGAGAACGTGTTCTGCGAGGTGGAATGCGGAGGTGACATCATCGAAAGCGAGAATGATGACTGTAAGTTCGTATGCTCCGAAATCACCATCCTCCGCGAGGTGGACATGAGCGGTGTAGAAGCGTTCGATTACGCTGGGGTCTTCCACGAAGGCTACGCGGTGGTGGTGAAGGGTGACAAATACAACCACATCGGCACTGATGGCAAGCTTGTGTCCGAAGAGTGGTGGGATAATGCTTATAACTTCTACGACGGATACGCAAGGGTGCGGAAGGGTGACAAATACAACCACATCGGCACGGATGGCAAGCTGCTGTCCAAAAAGTGGTGGGATGACGCTTGGGACTTCCACAACGGATACACATGGGTGCGGAAGGATGGAAAGGAATACAAGATTGACGCCGAAGGGAATGTGACGGAATTATAAAAACGCAAAAAAAAAAAAAATAACATTATGACAAACATCGCAGAAATTTTGAAGAACGCTACTGAAGGATTGAAACTGTATAGTATGATTCATGGTGGAGTTGAACTTATCTCTGCCAGAGAAGCTGGTGCATATTCTATCAGTGTACGATATGGATATGGTGTACAATGTTTTGATGAATATGGGAAGTATTTTAATCAACATGGCGAATGCGTTCTCTTCCCTTCTGAAGATCATCGTGATTGGAAAGATTGGCAGAAGGTGCTTATGCCACAGTGTGTTGGTAGTGTGTTTGTGGGTAATAATGAATACCAATATTGTTTGGTGACAAACGATAAAATCTGGGTGATTGACAAACTCAGGAAATCCCTTACAGGATGGTTCACCTTTTCTGTGTTTAATTTCAATCAGGAACTTCGTTTCGCCACGGCTGAAGAAATTGAGCAGTGCTTCAAGGAACTTGACAGACAAGGCTACAAGTTTGAGAATGGTGAGGTTGTTAAGAAAGAAGAAAAGAAATGGTCAATCTATGACGCAAATGATGGTGACATTCTTCAGACATTCGATGACGAAACACTCATTTTTGCAAGAATAAGTGATAATTGTGCAGAGTGTTATGTTTCATATAATAGTAAAACAAAAATACTAAGCATACCTAAGAGAGGGGTTTTTTATTTTGATGATTTTAACTGTATAATGAGACCGGCAACACAAGAAGAAAAGTATGAATTAATGAAGAAACTTGATGATGAAGGATATGTCTGGAATCAGGAAGAACTCAGACTTGAAAGGAAAGACAAGGAGTTCACCACCAATGATTTCAAACCATTTGACAAGGTATTGGTGAGACAGTGTGATGAAAGAAATTGGCAAGTCAATCTTTTTTCTCATATAGTACCGGGTTGTGAGAATAAAAAAGTTTATTTTTGTTTAGAATATGCTTGGATGCAATGCATCCCTTACAATGAAGAGACAGCACATTTGTTAGGTACTACTGAAAATTATGACGGGCCTTATAAAACTTGGGAGGAAGAAGAATAATGATACTATCAGAAACACAGAAGAACACCAATTACATCGTATACCTCAACAAACTGAAGAACTACGGTGTGCCTACTGAAACCCTTGAGAAACTCTACGGTGACAGGTTAAAGAACGCGAGTTTCTCGATGAACGAGGATGACGGGTACTGCTTTGACGGGTCTCTCATATATGTCACACTTAACATCATGGGGAAGATGGCATACAACATCAACACAAGCGTGTGCGGAGAGGGTACCATCATGCACGTTCCGCTTAACTCACTGATGAAAACCATCCTGTTGTCAAACATCGGAAAAGCTGTGATGTTCACACCACAGAAGGATGACTGGATGAGGAAGAAGGGCAAACTATATGCATTCAACGAGGAACGCGAAGCAACCATGAAACTCGGTGCCACGACACTGTACATGTGCCAGCAGTGCGGGATAACCCTTGACGAGACAGAATACGAGGCGATAACATCCATCGACTACGAGGACAAGGTGTCAAGATACAACTCACCTCTCTGTGTGATCCTCAACACCACCAGGAACATGACATCGGCATGGCTGAGACAAAGCTGGCTCGCGGAGAAGAAAACTGAAACTATTGAAAAATAATACCATAGAAAAATGCAACTATTAGGAAAATACAAGAACGGAAACTATCAGGTGATGCTGTTTGATGACGGAACCAAAGTCAGAACAACCAATGATGATGAGTTCATTCCATCATTCTCGGAGAACAGCGACGTTAAGCTCACCGACAAATGTGATATCGGCTGCCCGTTTTGTTATGAAGGATGCACACCGAACGGAAAACACGCGGAACTGGACTTCAACTCACCGTTTTTCAAATCGTTACATCCTTATACGGAGCTTGCCATCAACGGAAATGATATGGATCATCCTCAACTCAGGGAGTTCCTTGAAGTTCTTAGGGGGAAGAAGGTCGTGGCTAACATAACACTCAACCAGAAACAGCTTGAAAACAATTTCGAACTTGTCAAGGAACTACAGTATGAGGGGTTGTTGTTCGGTATCGGTGTGTCACTTGTCAAAGCGGATGATAACCTTATCAATATGATGCATGGCTTGAAGAATACGGTCCTGCACACCATCTGCGGAGTTCTAACCAAAACTGATATTGACAAGTTGAAGGATAAAGGTATCAAAATCCTCATTCTCGGATACAAGGACTTGCAGAGGGGACATGACTACAAGAATACTCATGGCGATGAAATTCAGGAAAACAAGATGTACCTGTACACAGTACTCCCGAAGATGCCCGAATGGTTCAAGGTCGTAAGTTTCGACAACCTCGCCATCGAGCAGCTTGATGTCAAGCGTATCATGACCGATGATGAATGGAACGAGTTCTACATGGGTGATGACGGTCAGTACACCTTCTATGTGGATTTGGTAAAGAAGGAGTATGCCATGAACTCACTCGCAAAGAACAGGTTTCCGATGGAAAACAAAACAGTCGATGATATGTTCAAGCATGTCAGGACATTGGAAAAAGAAAGATTATAACAAAAAGATAATATCATGAAAAAACAAACAAGAAAATCGGTCTTTGAGACCAACTCAAGTTCGGTACACACAATTACAATATCCAAGAAAGGATATGACAAGTCAATGATACTAGAAGTTCTGGTTTTCAGTTTCGGGGAGTTCGGGTGGGAAGTTGACAAACTTACTTCAGTGTATGAAAAGGCTTCATACCTGTACACGGCATTGAACAATGTGGAAGATAGGGATGAAAAGATTGAGTTCATCAAAAACACTTTGAAATCAGTCGGGTGTACAGCAGCCTTTGCAGAGAAGAAAGAAACAGACAGTTATTTTGCAAATGGTTATATTGACCATGATGAGGAGCTAAATGTGTTCATTGATGCTGTGTTTGAAAATGAGAACACACTCCTGAACTATCTTTTTGGCGATGGTTGCATCTACACATATAATGACAATATGAGCTATGAGGATATGGGATATGCTGATGAGATTAATTCCGTTGAAAATAACGAATATACAAAAATAAGAAAGGGGAACTGATGAGAACACAGATTAGAAAAGGAACGTTTGAGACTAACAGCTCAAGCAATCACACACTTGTGATTACCAACGGTGACAAATTTAATGATTGGAAAAATGGAAAACTACTAGCACGGTGTAAGGATGATAGTGAATGTGAATCATGTTGGGGAAACTTCTGGTCAGACCTTATATCATTGGAGTTTACTGATGCTTTCGAAACCGCAAAGAGACATAACGAGGAGGTTTTCAGGAAAACCATTGATGATAGAATAGCAAAACAAGAAAAATACAAAAAGGAATGCATGGAATATGAACCTAACCTAAAAGGACACTTGTCATCTGAGGAGATACACAAACTCTCAAAGGAAGAACGTGACAAATATTATGATGATGAATACTATGATAATTTGTACCGTTTTGATGAGGAAAACTATAACTATTGGATGGAGAAATATAAAAACGCGACAATTGAAAACTTCTCAAAGGAATTCGGCATGATTGGTAACGGCATGTGGATGACATTCAACGAGTTCTGGATGGAGTTCACACAATATGATGACTGCGACTCACCGTTCGAGCACGATGACAAGGAGAACAACGTGCATGTTATAGGAAAATATTACCATGACTAAAAACAAAAAACAATGAAGATACAGATTAGAAATGGAGTTTTTGAGACGAACAGTTCAAGCACGCATACCATAGCGATTTCAAGGGAAAAGTGCATCAAGGAAAATGTTATGCTTAGGGATTATCACATCTACGACATTTGGTCAGCGGAATCTTATTTCAGTTTCGGAAGAGGAAATTGCACAGAGAACTCCGTTGGAAGGAGAATCGCCTACCTTGTAATCTGTTGGCTCGCACAAAAAAGAGTTCGTGACAGACAGGAGCGGATTGACTTTTATAACAAAATTATATCAATCGCAACCAAATATGTTGATATTCCTGACTACCAGCAAACAATGGTCAATGATGTGGAGAAGAAACTTATTAACATGTTCCAGAAAATAGAACATGACCAATATTCATGGATGTCAGATGGATATGAACCGGCTTACCCTGGAATTGACAAGGACAATGACCTTTTCGCATGTGACATATATTTCGGTGTTGACCATGATGTAGAAGGTAAGGATTTTGTTGAATTCGTAACAGCTGATGATGACACACTGGAGAGATGGATTATCCATCCTGACTCATTCGTGGCTAGTGGTGGTGATGAATATGAGGGTTTCTATATGAAACGCACCGGTTATCAGTACGACTATGACAGTTGGAAGGACTTCAAGAAAAGGGCTGATGCCATGGCGAAGAAAATGAATTTGGATGTGTTCTACAAATGAAATTAAAAAACTCAATTTTGAAGAAAACGAAACGGACAACCATTAGAAGCTGTCCGTTTTTTGTTTTAGGATGAAACGGCTTTTCTATTTAGACATTATCATTTTCCTGAACGGTTCAACAACCAATGCGCACACCTCAGCCTCAAAGTCCAAACCGATTACGTTAATTGTCTTTCTTAAAGAATCTTCAGGTTTTGAATTGTATAACATGCTCATTACCTCAACAATTGTCTTTTCTCCGAGTTCGTATTCCTCCAAAAGCCTTGAAAATATATCAAAGAACAGTTTTGATTTTGTACCTCTTTTCTTGGATTTCGCGGCTTCAAGGCATTCGTTAAGTGTTATGACAGAAAAAGCATCAACTATTTCATTTCCTTCCATTATTCTCGTCACTTTTTTGCCTGAATTCGTTATCGACCTCCTTATTACAGGGAAGCTTATCACGCTCAATGCATTCAATGTTTCATCAGGAATATTACCTTTATTCATGTGCTTCGCAAGGTTGTCGAATGATTTTGCGCACCTCCACTCATGCACACTTCCTTCCTTGATTCCGTTTAATAGACCGATTTTTCTCCAAAGTTCCCTTGACTTTTCAACATATTTCTGCTTGTCATTGAGAAACTCCTTGTAATCGAAGTGGATGTTGAAGCAGCTAAGCCGGTAGTAGCACTCCTCGTATCCTTCAAGCTCCTTCTGGATTTGTTCGAGCAGATCCACGTATTTCCTGGAGTTGAGCCCGATGGAGGATACACGCTCGGCGATTGTGTCCTGTGAGTTGTGGTTGACGAACTTGCCGGATACACTGTCGTATTCGCTCCACCTCACACATTTCCTGTGGTGGTAGTCCAGGTCGTCCGTGATTCCAAGCAAGTAGTTGGCGATGTCGTGCTTGATGATGTAGTCGCCTAGTCTGAACCAAGAGGTGAGCCGCCGGCAGGCGTAGAGTCTCTGTTTTCCGATGGTTTTGGATGACACGGTCTTTGTGTCTTTGTAGGCTTCGGTGTCTCCTTTTCTGATTTTTTCGATGAAGATTACTGACATATGTTTTTGGTGTTTTAAATTACAATTTTACGATTTTTCCTGCTGCTTGGGCAATATAATCGAAGTGGAGGAATGAACGCTTGTCACCGTCATAATATTCTCCTTCTGTATAGAATGAGTTAACAAATGTCATATATGATCCATCCCTGATTTGACGTATATCGAGAACTCTCCACACACCATAGTCTCTCGACTTGGCCTTTGCCTTTTGAAGAGCTGCACCATAATCATCCGTAAGATACAATTCTGTAAGCTGATAATCACATACACAGTAGTTGTAGTTCGGGTTGACACATTCACGGGCATGACGCTGGATAGAGTATGCCCACTTTTCAGGGTCGCTGTCTTTTAGCGCTTCATCAATATATGCATTCTCTGGCCGTTGTTCTTCAATCAGACTTTTGAGCACGGGCAGTTCCATTG
>Ga0310690_10005669_pt1 | contig 16802 bp, 23 predicted proteins | sample AusTroGonzalo_MG_2_FD_207661 | JGI IMG/M metagenome (GOLD analysis project Ga0310690, IMG submission 207661) | Bovine rumen microbial communities from tropical cattle in Woodstock, Queensland, Australia - Gonzalo_04 (v2) (version 2) | ecosystem: Host-associated > Mammals > Digestive system >... | reverse complement strand
GGCATCAAATGTTCCTAAGAAAGGAAAGAGTACGGAGTACTTCTCCCCTTACTAGACACAAAGTGCCTGAGGAGGGGAGACAGTGCAAAGCACTTCTCCCCTTATGGTCGTTTTCGAATGACACGCTCAAAAAAGATTGGAAATGTTATAAATTTATAATTGAATGTTTTTGTATTGTTACTGTTTTTTTGTTTTGTATGGGAAAGAGTTTTAGAATTGAAGGGTACCCGTTAAGGGTACCCTATTTTTTTCAATAAGTTTTCAGCGTAAAAAACGTGTTCAAAAATATATATTAAAGGGGTTGAATACGTTTTGGAGGAGAATTTTGAGTGGAGTATTTTGGAGGAGAGTTTTGGAAGAGAACATATACCTTCTTTTTTTTCTTAACAGCGAATTTCGGAACGTAAATTCGCACATTCCAAATAAATTAAGGGAGGAAAATAAAATGTATAAACTCTATAGGAATGGAAAAGAAATCCATGAGGGCACTTGGGAAGAATGCTTCGAAAAATGGATGCCTGAAGATTTTATCGTAGAAAAGGAAAGGTCCTTTGACGAAAAATCTTGGGCAGAAAACCAAATAAAGGCTCTGGCGAGACACAACAAAGTATGAGGCTTGCCAGAGCCTCTTTTTTTATAACGCGGCACGCGGATGCCGCAATAAAGATATGAGGAGGAAGCTCTTATGTCAAACAGGAAGCTGAAAAAGGCTGTCATCCAGTTCGCAATGATAGAACTCGGTTTCAGCAAAGAAACAGCCGTCCTGGTGGCAAGATGCCACTTACGACGCGAAATGTTCGTTGGAAGCAGGACCTCGGAATGGTATACAAAAAATATACCTGCGGCGGATTATGCCGAAAAGGCATACTACCGCAAAACAAAAGCCCTTTAAGGGCTTTTTTTATTTTTAATGCGGGTTGCCGTGGAGCACCCGCTGTGGATATGCCTACTTAGTATCCACTGCTTAGAGCATATGTAAGTCGTATGACAACATGATGTCTGCGCCTTGTGCTAAGTATAATGTTGAAAGACGTAGGTAAAGCATCAGAAGCCGTCTAAGCTCGTGGCTAATGATGTAGCGCACTGTGCCAAGGTCCAAGAGAGCATAACAGTCTTGTACCAAAAGCATGAGGCGCTATAGAAATAAAGCGAGTATTCGCAACAATACCTGTAAATAGCAGGGTCTCGGTCTCATATAAGACGCTTGATAAAAAACGCATTGAGAGAGGGATGGGGTAGTCGGTGCTAGTCGCAGTTGGATAGTTAAGCAATTGCGACGCCCAACACGGCTGCATCTTGGTGTTGCTTTGCAACAAGGAGAGATGTTTGCACGCTGGAGGCTAGAGGCTACGCATCGCAAAAGCAGGGGATAAGCAAGGCATCAGGTGTGGCTATTGGTAAAAGAGCAATAGTCGCCTTGTGTTGTGAATTGCCAAAGTGAAGTCGTATCGTGACACGTCGGTGGTGGACGGACGATAATAGAAAGCATGAAGCAGGTTACGAAATATACTCGCATTAGTGGCTGATAGGAACAGACTATCCAACGAAACCGTGTGAAACAAGTTGTTCACCGCACGACAATAAGCTAAGTTTGCTGCAAACGAAGCAGAAGCTAAGTGCCCACCAACAAGGAGTTGAAACATGAATAAGTTGACCAAAGCTACACACCGAGACAGTAAGGTGAGGTAGTGCCGACTTCTCCCTGTAGAAAGTTCTGTGGAACAGGAAGAAAAGTGCAAATCGGCTGATGCCATCGGTTTATGGATGGTGTTATGGGGTGATTCAGAGAAAAGGTAAAGCTTAAGCCTTGAACCTTGATGATCTTGCCAACGGGCAGGGGAGAGGACGCTATTGTAGTATAAAATGACGTAGCTACTGAATCCGTAACCTGTAGCATCGGAAATAACAGCGCTGTACCAACAGCGGGCTAAAATGGGGTGGTGCCCATACCAACATTGCGAAATACAAACAACTCAGCAATGTTGAACGGTAAATATCGAATAAATCCGTAAAGAGTTGCACCGAGTGAGGAAGAGTCAGGTTCTGCGTAAGAGGCAAAGCGTAACAACGCACTTTATAGTAGTCCAGCAGATGGCAAATCCCTAACTGAGAAAACGTATCGTTAACACACGACGATACGGAAATGCGGCTCGGTAGCGTGTGTTATAAAAAGGAGAAGAGCTTATGCTCTCTCTTTTTTTTATTTTTTATGCAGCCTTTATAAGGTTGTGCCATGCCGACTTGGGATAAGCCAAGCGGATAAAGGAGTGATCTTCATGGCAAACCTTCGCATCCAGAACTTCATGTTTGAGTTCAATAGTGTCCTTGACCCGGTTGAGGATGCTTACGACTTTGGGCTTGAAGCTCAGAAGTTCGATGACATTCAGCCGTTCTCCTTGAATTACATCTGGGACGGTCAGATGGAAGTTTTGTACTTCACGGACAGCTATGTTCTGGAGTACGTTGCGGATCTGGTTTTCTGTCAGATTGTCGAGGAATCTGATTTATCTTCGGACTTCTTCGATGGTCTGTGCTTCCACGTGGAAAATAAATGGGCTTAATGCCCATTTATTTTTTTACGGAGTCTAAATAACTAGACTCACCGGGCAACAGCGGTACTGAAGCCTTGGGTGTAGTCAGCCCATTGTAAAATTTAGAGGCAAGCACATGAACAAAAAAGCTGCCAAAAACATTATCCTTGCGCAAATGGCAAGCGATGGTGGAAAGTGGTGTCGTCTACAATTTGACGTACCACAGTGTTTAAAAGCGGAAGCATTAAAAGCTTTTAGAGCTGGATATTCCGCAAAAGATGAGCTTCTTGAAAGAGCTTGTCTCATTGTGGCACGCCACCACGACCCTGATATTCGGTTCTTTGTAACCGAAGACAAACAAGGGGTTGCAAAATTTATCATCTATTTTGATATCAAAATTGATGGTAAAAGGTGGCAAGCTTCGTTCCATAGCTTCGGTGTTAAGCGCTGGAGTAAATGGACGAAGTCCACAGTTCTCAGCAGGGGGAACTGGGACCACAAACATTCAAGAGAAACTTGTATTGAATTATGCAAGTTCTTTTGAAACCTGTGGTTCCACCGAATGCCACAATCGGTGAAGTTGGGGAATTTTGTTAATGTTCCTGTTGCATTTTAATGCAACAAGGCTTGAGTATCATTAATAAATTTCGTTACAACCCAACAGCGCTTGAAACGGTAACAGCCAAGCAGAAGAGCATCTGGCAACTGTTGCAGTTCTATGCTTCTAGCTGGATAGAAGCAGAACATATTACTTAATGCAAGGCAACCGTCATGTAGTTGCAGAGGTTGCAGGGGTGCGGAATAGCAACACCGCACAACCCGGAAAGGAGTGATGCCTATGAGGGTGTCTTTCCCAGCCAGAGCCTAACAAGCTCTGGCTTTTTTATTTTTTATAGCAGTCAAGTAACAGCATCTTGGCTGACTAAACGAAAGGAAGACATGAAGATGATCATGTTCGAAGAAGCCATTTTTATTGCTCTTTTTGTTGCAGTTGTGACACTGACGGTGCTGGGAATCCGGCATCCGGAACAAACTGCCAAGGTAATTGTTATTACAGCAATAGTTGTAATGGCATTGACGGCAGTGGCTTTAGGTTAATTATCATTATTATCTGTCGAGCGTATGCTCGACAGCTTTTTTATTTTTTATGCAGCCATAAGGTTGTGGCGGTTTGCAGCTGTCAATAAATAATTAGGAGGAATTGCTATGAATAGAAACACACCAATCCTTTTGTATAAGGAAGAAGAAAACGGCGACGAAACGTATGTTGTTGCTGTTTTTGATGACGTGCTTCAGTACACTCCTGTTGAAAACTACAGGAAGAAAAGAATTGTTCGGGTTCTCAACGAGAAGAACGTTCTTTCTTCGTGGGCTGAAGAGTTTGACCCGTACTTTAACCGTTGGGGAAAATTCTGTTTCGGAGAATTCTTCGAGCATACAGAACTCATGGACGCAGCTTGGGAAACAGACGGAAGCGGCATTATCTAATAAAAAAGCACCTTCGGGTGCTTTTTTATTTTTTACGAAGAACGGGCAATAAGCCCGAAATAAGAAAGGAGATACCTTTTATGACAAAATGGCATCAGAAAACAATGTATGAGTTTATGGTACACGGAGGATTCCGTTGCCATAACACAGATGATCGCGATGGTGCGATCAAAGAAGCTCAAATGCAGTCTAAGCACTGCAGTCACACCATCTATGTTGACGACGTAGATGGCAATTGCATTGCCCGCTGTTATCGCGGGCTGGTTGAGCTGACAACGGCTTAACAAAGAATAACAATTAAATATTGGTTGCCTAAAAAGCACAGCTTGAGAAAGCTGTGCTTTTTTTATTTTTTATGAACGGCAACAAAGCCGTAATACAATACAAGGAGGTTTGAATATGCCCAGTTTGGCTTCTTTGATGTCAGGCGGGTACGAGCCTGACAAAAGCGATGACATCGATTTCAACGATGTGCCTGACATTGAAGGCGAATACATCGTTGAATATCAGGAAGACGGAAAACTACAAACGGAAACGTTTATAGTTTTCGAAGGCGAAGACAAAGGCTTCTACCTTAAGAAAGCCCTTGAATTTGCCAAAACAACCGATGTCCTGACAGTTCGTTGGGACGAACCGTATTACACGGTTTACGTTGATCCCAATACGGGCGAAGAAGTAAAAGAGCCTGCTCCCGGTGGGCTTGGGCACTTTTACGAAGCCCAAGAAATTTATCCAATAAGAAATGTCGGGTTCACAACAATAGAATCCGATGAATTACCGTTCTAACCATTTCCTCTAAAGATCAGAGCTTGACGCTCTGGTCTTTTTTTATTTTTTATGCGGACTTAGTCCGACAAAACAAAAAGAACGGAGGATTCTGCTGTGGAAATCGGAGATATGGTTTACGTTGAACCGTCATACGATCACGTCGGTGGGTACGGCAAATTAATCTGCATTCTGAACGATGAGAAATGCTTAGTTGAATTCAAGCATGTGCTAACAGAAGAAGTACGGCTTGATGAGATTCAAGTCATTTGCTAATACCCTATAGAGCCAGGCTTTACGCTTGGCTTTTTTTATTTTCACGACACCTATCGCCGAAAGGCAAATAAGAAAGGAGGATGTCATAATGGAAAACGGCTGGATTAACCTTAATATGTATTACAGAATTCTCGGGAAGGCAAAAAGAACACGCCTTACCGCTGGAGAACGAGCTCCGTTAACTCCAGAAAATATCAAATTTCTAGAGGAGTGGAATTTTGATATAAGTACTGTGCCAAATACGGCTGAAGCCACCAGGCTTAAGTATATCGTGGAAGAACGTAAAGCACAGTTGCTCGCAACACCTGCCATGGTGTGTTATGCTTTCTATAAGTATAACTACACCAATGTAGAAGACCTGCGAGAAGAAAAATTACCAAACCTCAAAAAATGGCTGGATGACAAAAATCCAAAGAAAAATGCTTACAAACAGAAAACTGTTTGCGAACAGAAGACTGTTTGTAAACAGAAAATGTTTCAAATTCTATACAGAACGCCGGACGGTCTGTATATGACGACCGAGCTGTTTAACAACAAAAGTGACGCAGAATACGTAGGAGCACATATTAAGCCAGAATTCGATGTTGAAGTGGTGCCCTACAACAATGCATATTTTGAAGCAAACGGAACTGGAAGATATTTTGCCACAAAACATTCAGCATTGAAATATGCTTCCAGTACAACATTTTACAAATAACAAAAAGGAGGACACGAAAATGAAAGAAAATAATCTGTATCCATTCATCGTTAGAGATCCATTTGAAATATTAAGCAACATATTGAGAGTCCAGCTGAATGGAGACTTCGATGGTGACATTCCCGTTACAAAAATTATGCTTGTAAATGATATTGAGCGGATAAGGTTGGACGGAGACTACGATGGAGTTCCGGAATACGAAAAAAACTTTAAGTTCTAAAAACCATGATTATGAAAACCCGGCTTAGTCCGGGTTTTCTTTTTTTATTTTACGGCAGGCAGAAGCCTGACTAATGAAAGGAGGTATCCATATGGGATACATTCAGAAATTACCCAAACCTTTCTGGATTCATAAAGACCTTCAGGAAGGAAACCGACTATTCTGGTGCAAAGACGGAACGTTTACTCCTGGTACTGTAGAGTACCATGACTTCCCAACAGTCCAGAAGGAACTCGACTACCTGAAAGTGTTCTTTGAACACCAGGTAACGGCTATCGCCGGAGCTTATATCGACTTCGACAAGCAGTTCGAAGTGATAGGCTTCACAGAAGTAGGATCGTTTGAGCAATATGCTCACATGTCCGGAATCACTATGTGTATACAGCGTGCGAGGGAACTCGCTCTTACCGGAAAGACGAACATCCAAATAACCGGGATTAAGAACCCTGTTAATCAGGTTGTTCGTGCAAACGGTAAATGCTGGACAGTAAGTGTACGGTTCTGCAATTATGGAACCTTATACACATACAGAACCAGCGAGGAAAACACCACTGGTTGGGTTGCAATATTTTCTCCCGTAACCAACCGCGTGGAAGTTCTACAGGTCGTTTCCAAGAAAGAAATGACCGAAGCAGAAATCCACGCCTTTGCAAAGAGCAAGGGGTATGATGACCTCCGCTATGTAGAGGAAAACAATGTTCCTGCTCCGCAGAAAAAGATTATTGTTCCGAAGCCTGTGATTGTACAGAAACCGGAATTTGAATTTCCAACACAGGAGGCAACGGAGACAAAGGGAGACACTGATGCGTGGCTCAATGCCATGTGTCTATAATCCAAAAAGGGACTGGCTTTATGCCAGTCTTTTTTTGTTTTTTATGGCACTACGGAAAGACGTAGCCGTTAGGAGGATGTCGGCAACATCCGTAAGACTGACATGGATGATCAGTCGCCGCTTACTGCTGTGTAGGTTCGTTAGTACAGCAGCTGTGACTTCCCATCACAGATCTGAAATCAACCAAAAGGAGGACTTCACAATGAAGGAATTCGAAAAACTGAGCACCGTTGCGGCGCTCGAAACCGCCACCACTAACCTAATGAACGCCAAGAAGGCGTTCGAAGACGCTACCGCAGCCGTACGGTACGCCAACACCCGGATGAACCGGAAAGCTCTGCAGAGGGCGAAGATTGATCTGGAGCACGCCGTTGCGCGGGTTTCCAAGATCGAACTTGCTCTGGCTTATCAGAGCGAAAACCACAACGCCAAGCTGCGGAAGCCGCAGATTGGCGAAGTACTGGTGAAACCCAGCATCGAAGAAAAGGAGGTAAATGCAGTGGTCAAGAAGGCTGAAACTGCTCGGAAGAGCGTTTCCATGGCTGACGCTATGGAAGATTATGAAAAGCAGTGCCTCTGGGAGGCAGAGAAAGCCGACAAAGCAGAGGCAAAGCGCATTAAGCGCGAAGCCAAGAAAGCGCTGGCGGAAGAGATCCGCAAGGCGAAAGCTATTGCGGCTCATGCCAAGCGCGAAGAAGAAAAGGCGAAAGCCAAGGAAGAAAAGGCTGAAAAGGTCGAAGCAGAGAAGACCCTGAACTTGGCGGTCACTCCGCGTGAAGCGACGGACATGTTCAAGGAGTATGAGGATTATCTGCTTCTGACCGAAAGCCTCGCAGACGAAGTGCGCGACTTGATTGCTCAGCGTGATAATCTGCGTGCTGACGCAAAGCAGCTGAAGAACGACATCGCTGAGATGTCTGCAAAGCTGAAGCGCCCTCTGCAGTCAGTAAAGGTTCGCAAGTTGATGCTCGAAAAGGAAACTATCGAGCAGAAGATCAATGCTGTGAACATCGAACGGCGTAATATCTGCGCAAAGGCTGAAGCGATTGCCAAGCAGACTCATGCGATGGCTCGCCAGCTGAAGATGCTGAAGAAGTACGGCAACGCTGCTACTCGTCCGACCGTCCGGACTCTGGAGCACGAATTCAAGCATCGTTACGATGTCAAGGAAATTGATCAGGCAATTCGTACGCTTGAGACGATTGTCGAACGGTGCAAGAAAGACAGCTTCCAGATTTGGAGCTGGGACAAAGAAACTGTGCTGGAAGACACGGGTCTTGCTGCTCTGGCAAAGCGTATTAACGCTTACAAGACTGGCATGAAAAATGGCGCAGCATCCGAGGCGCTGTTTGAGGACGCCAAGAAAGCTGTCGACGAACTAAAGGCTATCATCGAAGCCGGACGTCCGCTCGAGCTTAGTATTGCTAAGGCAAGGGCGAAGCGGATTCAGAAGAATATGCTGTCGATGTGCATGAAGATTGACACGGAAGCTGAATCTGTTCGTCCGGAATGGATCAGTATCGAACACGGAATCTTCACCGCTTTCAATCCGAGCTGGAAACTGTTCTCCAGTGAAAAGAAAGACGGACAAAAGATGGCTGAAGAGTTCGTAGCTAAGATTCATGAGCTTCTGGACAACGTTGTCATCTACTGGTGGGACAACACCAGCACGAAGTACAACGGACTGTACAGTTCAGCATCCCATCAGAAGAAAGAGACGCTTATTAGTTGTAAGGAAGAACTGATGAAGGTTCACGAACGGCTAGTGTGGTTTGGTCGCACGAAAGCTGAAGTCCTGGCATCTGATGTGACGGGTGCTGAGATCTGGAAGATGCGTGCAAACCTGGCTCGTCCTATTGCGTTTGCACTTCGCACAAAGAACGGTCAGCTGGTTTATTTGCATAACATCCTGATGGTACCGGATGTTAAGAAGAACTATCACCATACAAACGCCATTATCATCGGCGGTGAACGCAAGAACGGAATGGCGTATGAGTTCTGCGAAGCGGACAATCCGACCATCCTTGGTGATGGTGCCATCCTTGCGATGGAAGAAATGGAACGCTCTGCGGAACAGGGCGGTGGCGCTGGTGTGAAGGGAATGATCGTCTTCGCTGGTGACGGCATTCCTGTTGCAGAAGCAAAGCGCAATGCAAAGGTCGTGCTGCCTGAAGGTAAGCTGCTTGTATGCGGCGATGGATGCTTTAAGTTCGATAAGCTGTATTCCAGCTATGAAGAATATGCGGCACGAATGGACGAAATGTCTACTCGTTATCCTGGCATTAATCAGGTATACGCTCTGCGCGAATCTGAAGAAGTGTTAGACGAGGAGAAGGTTCGTAAAGTATCTCGGAGCTTGCTCCAGATGTTGCCTGTTGCTACCGACGCAGAAATGCATCAGCTGGCAAAGAACACCATCGACAGCCTTCTGTACAAGAAGACGTTTGAAGGTCTGTTTGCAAGTCTGGCTGAGCTTGGTGTTCCGGAAGATAAGCGTAGTCCGTTTGCGCAGATCGTGTTTGAATGTCCGATGATCCTGACGAATGCAATCGTTCAGGCTATTGGTGAACGTGCATGGATTCGCAAGCAGGAAGACGCTATGGGCAATCGTCTCCGCACGAAGGGACAGTATCCGTATATCATGCAGGACATCGTTGCCCTGATCGAAGTATGGTTACTCGGTGCTGATCCTGACGATCCGAATCTGGGTGTTCTGAAGGATGGCGAAGCGAGTGTCGTCGGTGTTGCGGAAGGCACGGAAATGGTAGCCATTCGGTATCCGGCAAACTTCTTCACGGCAAAGGTTGTCGTCTGTAAGCCGATGAAGGAGATCTTCGGACGATGCGGTAATGTAGCCATCCTGAGTATCCATGATGACATCCTGATCATTCAGGATGGTGACGTGGATGGAGACGAAGCAGGATTCTTCTACGATGAGTTGCTCGTCAAGCTGGTAAAGCGGATGCGCAAGGACATCAAGCCGCCTGTTGTCATCTTCGCACACGGCGACAAAGCCAGTCGTGTAACCATGCAGGATGAAGCGACCGCTGAAACTGCTAAGAATCGCGCTGAAGCAAAAGCACGCAACCTCGAGAACTACAAGACTGTGAGCGTCGAAGATGTTCTCAAGAAGAGGATGTATTCCGCTCTGTACAAAGCTAAACAGTTCGACAGCGTTGGCAAGTATGCGAACCTCGCAAGAGACTGCGCTTATCTTGCATGTATCGAATATCGTCTGTACAAGAAGGCTTTTGCTGTTGGCGACATGATTGAAGCCAACAAGCATCTTGGCAAATATCAGCTGCTGATTGTGCAGATGGCTGCTGCATCTACAGGTGCTATTCTGGCAATTGACCAGGTAAAGGGCAATTCCATTGACAGCAAGCTCATCAGCTGGCTGGATAAGATTGAACAGGATGTACATGGTCAGATGACCAAGAAGATCCTTGTAAAAGTCGACGAAGAAGTGAAGGAGAAGAGCGTGTATGCTGCTCCGTTCACTCAGCCGTTCAACAAGAATGACCACTCTATCGATTCGTTGGAAATGAATCCTCTGGTCAACACGGACGAGCTGGCTGGATACATCTACGACTGCACCGGAACATACAGCTGCGACACTCAGGGCTTCTTCGGAAATGACAAAGCTCTGGCAAGCGCATTGATGGATAATCGTCATAAGCTGACGCAGGTTCGGTCCAACCCGATGCTGGTTGGCGTCCTTGCGACACTTCGGGCAAACTACTTCAACCGTCCTGTCATCACAGCAGACGGCGTGAAGTGCAATCCCGATGCAGTAGTGTTCAACGCTGCAAGACGTGGTGATCCCGTAAATCAGGCTGATCTGCTTCGCCTGTTCTGGAGAAACGCGAACACATTAGAGTTCAAGATGCAGGCGAAGACTGTTGAAGGCAAGAAGCGTGAGTACTATCAGAATGTGCATGACTCGCTGATTGCACAGGCTATGAGCTATCAGTGGATTCAGGGTAAAGACACGCCCAACTATGAGCTGGGTCACGTCTTCACGGACGAGGAGAAGCTTGCGGCTGTTGTGAACAACGCAATCATCCTCGCTCTGAACCTGACTGGCAAAGGAAACGGCATTGACAAGGAGAACCAGCCGTCATTCGCCAAGTTCGTGCTCAACGTGTTCGCTAAAGAGATCGTCGACAATGTTCGGAGGAACAATGTTGATATCCGGAACTTCATGGATGAACATGCCGCAATGGTTGCCATCGAAGAAGAAACCGGATACGAAGAGACGAACTACAACGCGTTCATAGCGACTCTTGAAGAATCCTATGACGCATCTGTACTCGAAGGAGAGCTTCAGCCTGTTGGAGACTATAACGATGATGAACCGTATACCGAAGACGACTTCTTCAACGACTACATTCCGACAGAACTGGAAATTGCATAACTAGGATTATAGACTGTGCTATCGGTCTTATACGGGCAATTCAAAAAAACAGAAAGGATGGTACTATTATGTTAACTCATGAAACTGTATTCCAGACCTACCCCTACGATTATCGATTCAAAGTCTTTGATGACAGCAAAAAAGTTGTCACCATTGAACTGGAAAACGAATGGGGAGCATCCGGAGAATCGTATCCGGACTGGGAGCACTGCCTTGCAAGCGCTATCCTCAATTGTTTGGATTATGCTGATTATGCTGACTTGGTATTCGCTGCTTTGTTCCATGACATGATCTCTGATAAGAGAAAATTCTGTAATGCACTTTCTGAATTAAGAGGAGGATGATTTTCACAAGGACTAGTTAAACGCTAGTCCTTTTTTTTATTTTTTATGCCAGAGAAGTGCTACGGTACTTCTTTGGCAGTGGGGCGGGCCCCCAATTTTCGGCGGGGGGATTTTTTCGCTCCGCTCAACTCCACATCAACTCTTGCTTTCCTTTCTCTTCACAACAACATCCCAAGGAAAGGTTAGCGAGTGTCTGGCTGCGGCTTGAGGCAAGATTCGCCGTCTGAAGACGGCGAAGAAGCCTCGTGCAAGGATTCAAACTCCTGCTTTCCGGTATCCCAACTTGGGACATATCGTGAGAAGTTAGGAAGTAAGAAATTCTTGCATGGGGCAGAGTTTCCGCCTGAGGGCGGAAACGAAACCGAGTGCAGGGAGGAAACCCCCAAGGTTAAGGGGGTGGAGTCCTGCACAGGAACAGAGTTTCCGCCTGAAGGCGGAAACGAAGCCTTGTGCGGGACAGGAAACCGTCCTGCCTTGCTGGGTTCTGGCAGGGGCAGAGTTCGCGTCTGAAGACGCGAACGAAACCCGGTGCTGGAAAAGATCAGCCGCAGAAGCCACCTGCGAATCAAAGCCTCTCCCGTGAGCGAATGCCTGTACGGGGTAAAAGAGTATTGTAGGCAGACGTAGGTCAACAAGGCGGTGAAGGTTGCAAACTTCATTAGCCGTGCACACCCGACGCCATGAAGACGTGGAAAAGAGCGCCACGTTTGCGGGGTTGAAACGCTCAAAGTAGGTTCGTTAGCGGTGGATGCATCGCCCGGGACCGCTGGATGGAAAACAGCCTAACCGGTATGGACGGTGATAGGGAGTCCGAGCTGAAAAGCTATGCGAAAGCATAAATCCCTCCAAACGAATGATGTGTACTTGATGCGTATTCAAACTGAAGTCAATGGCTAGCTGGCTTCAGCCTTTAGCAGAGGACACCTATGCTGTACTGCTAATACGGCATAGGCGTAATGCGGCAGACCCCGTTCCAAGCCCGTGGGTCAGACGTAAATATTAAAAGCTTAAAGCTTAAGGAGGAAACAAACCATGAAGGAAACCATGACTGTCCACAAAGCCCTGTCCGAGCTGAAAGTGCTCGACTCTCGTATCGCCAATGCCATTGAAGATCTGGATGTTGTCGTTGCTAATAAGCACAGCAACACCAAGATCAGCGGTATCCCGGTTGCCCAGTTTATCGATGAAGCGAAGGCGAAGTATCAGTCCGCCGTGACGCTCGTCAACCGCAGGAACGCCATCAAGCGTGCGGTTACCCGGAGCAACGCCACCACGATGGTGAATATTGGCGGCGTGGAATACACAGTCGCTGAAGCCATCGATATGAAGGCAAGGGGTATCCAGTATCAGTCTGCCGTTGCCGACAAACTGCTGAGTAAGCTTGCCCGTGCCAAGAAGCAGGCGGATATGGAAAACGAGCGGCTGGAAAACCGTGCGGACGAGTATATCAAGTCCCTGTATGGCGGCGCTGACCTGAAGAACATGGGTGACGAAATCACGAAGGTCCGCAACACCTTCATCGCTGCCCAGACTTTCGAGCTGGTTGACCCCATCAACGCTGGTGAAGTCGCCAGCAAACTGCAGGAGCAGATGGATGCTTTCCTTAGCGACGTCGACTCTGCTCTGAGCGTCTCCAATGCTCTGACCGCCATCGAGGTCGAGTACGAGACCTGCTAAACAATTTCAGTGCGTGGACGCGAAAACTAGCAAACTGTGTCCCGTGCATATCTTTCAGTAGGAGTTTCCGAGCACGTAAAACAACAGAAACTCCTACACTGCTTTAAAGCGCATATAAGCTTTAAATAATTGCGTATGCCTTTGCCAGTTTCAGTTTAAAACTGGTTAAAGCTCAAAACTCAAAGCTTAAAGCTTAAAGCTTAAAGCTTAAAGTTCATTATGAACCAAAGCTCAAGCAGTAAACACCAAAGCCTAAAGATTGACCAAATCCAAGGGTAACGGTTAGAGGGTTGGGCACCATGCCCCGCAGTGATCCACTTGGCTGCGTCCACGCACTTTTGCTTAAGCTGAGCACACGGCAGAAATGCCGGGTAAAGCTACCGTACCGTAGTGCAAGTCGGTACAAGCTTACGACAGAGTTCCCGCCCGAAGGCGGGAACGAATCTTGGTGGGGAATGAAAAGATCCCCAGAAAGGGAGGAAACCATTATGTGTAACAGACAGAAACCCATTTCCAAGCAGGAAATTGAGGACATCCAGAATGAAATCAAACTGGCTGGTAACACGATCACTCGCCTGATGAACAAGGCAAACCGTACCAAGTTCCTCAGCGAGGAAGACTACGAGGTGATCAAGAAGAACCAAAAGTTCATCAACGATCACAGCCGTATCGTGAAGGCGTATTACGCACCTGCCTCCGTCTAATCCTTGTGTATGTTGTACAGCACTCGGGCTACTGCTTCGCGCTGGCGGTGAGTGCTGAATTGTATACACAGGGGCACTACATCAAAGTACTGGTAAAAAATGCTTTGATGCAGACATGTCCTACAAACAGCACATCGTTTGGAACTGTTGCCAGCGGCGAATGACGATGCCTGATTGGGTCCCTGGGGATTAAGGGTCCCCGGGGATTTACCTGACTACAACAGTCCTTAAAGCGGACTGATCTTCATGGGAACCTCCTTTCATTGGAGTGGGCCTGGGAAACCCACTCCTCTCCTCGTTAATTCCGGCTTCTAGCGGGTCTGAGCCGTAACAAATCAGCCCTCTTCTACAAAAAAAGGAGCAAGCTATGTATTACACCATTGAATCCGAGCGCATGAACTATGCAAAGCATATCCGCGAGTGTGAAAAACAGTGGATGTATGAAAAGAGCATAGTTTGCTCTGTACCTGTTCAGGAGATTGGATCTGAACAGGATTGCATACTGACAACTAACAGGTGGGAGCCTGGTTAGCCTTCGGGCTAATACGACGACTCCCTGTTTAAAAAGGAACTTGACAGGGTATCAAAACTGAGCTCCAGGCGTCTGCCCGATGATGGGCTTAAATAGGACGTTGCATAGCCCCGGTTATTTTGAATTAAACACTCCGTCACACGGAGCGGGCTGGGCTTTTATAGCCCAGTAGAACGTGCAGTCCGGAAACCGCAAGCCCGGACGACGGATGAAAGGAAGAGTAAAAATGGAAGCTGTTGAACGTGTAAGCAAAGAAAGATTTTATGAAATTATTCATATTGCAAAATCCAGACCATGGACAAAAAGTGAAAAAATTGAAGAGTGTACATATTTGTATCAAAAATATGTTGACCTTGCAAATCATATCGAAGAAATAATTAAGCACAACGAAGAACAGATTGCAAGAGATACCAACATGAGAAATTGTTTTCTCAAAAGGGCAAACAAATTCGAGATTCAGCTCAACAAATTGAAAGGAGAATCAAAATGAAAATCGAGGTCTATACAGACGGAAGTTGCTCGGGCAACCCCGGCATTGGCGGTTATGCCGCTATTCTCTCCTGCGGAAAACAGGAACGCATCGTCCGCGGAACGGAACTCAAGGAAGGAAAACCCGCTGTCACAACCAACAACCGTATGGAACTCATGGCTATGATCCGGACCATTGATTGGCTGGACAAGCACCAGAAAGAACCGTGCGAAGTTGTGTTCTATACCGACAGCCAGTATGTCATCAACTGTGCTCTCGGACACAACAAGGACGGCTCCAGGCACAAGGTCGGCTGGTTCAAGGGTCGCCTGAACGAAGACCTGTGGATGGAATTCATCTGTAAGGTTCGTGATGGAAAACACACAGTCCGCTGGGTAAAAGTGAAAGGACATGGAGACGACCAGCTGAATGCCCGTGCGGATACTATCGCCAAGGAAGAATGCACCAAAGCAAAGTATGGTCTTGTGTTTAAGAGGTGAGGAATGTGAAGACAGTTAAAATGCAGATTGCTCTTTACTGTGTTTCGTTTCTCTTCGCTCTGATCACTATGGTAATAATGTTTGTTCATTGAGGAGGTAACAATGGACGAATTCTATGCGCCGCATCCTGAAGACCACTTCGACGAATTCCCAGAAGAGGAAGATGAATTCATCGAAGAATATATCGAACAACACGCGAATGATGAAGTCATCGATTACCCGGAATACTGGGTAACGCAAGAATGGCTTGAATTCGCATAATGAGGTGAAGACATGCAAATGCTTGACAATTTCATTATCCTGTCGCTGATAGCTTTGGCTTTCTACGTCGGAAAAAGAATATCCGACGCATACCATGACAGGACGATTCAGGAATTGCAGTACCAGCTCCGTCTTGCGTCTGCAAAGGAAGGCGTTGGCTATGTGGCTCCTCCGCTTAGAAAGCAAAAGGTACCGATTGGTCAGCCTTTCATGGATAAGTTGAAAGAGAACGGAAGGGCTGTGCAACAGCTTGACCGATAACTCTTACTACTCCTTTCTTTGATAAAAACAGAGTTCGCGGCTGATGCCGCGAACGAATCCTGCCGGGGAAGGCTTCGCCGTCTTCTCCTTTGTCATCTTTTCGGTGACAGCAGGTCCTCACGGATGTGGGGATGCTGTTTTTATATAAATTTGTGGCGTCCGATGTCCCACGTTAAACATCGCCTTCGGATAGTCCTCTTCGGACGATAAATGAAGTGCCGCTCACGGGTAGGTTAGTGAGACTCCACGCTTGGCGAGAGACTGGCAAGCGTACGACAGAAAATAACAAAAATAGAAAATTAATGGAGGAACAAAATTATGACTACTTTCGTTGGAAACATTTCTAAGGCTGCTGAAACCCGTACTGTGAAGGTCGGCGGTGCCGATGTCCTGGTGACCGACTTCAACGTCGCGGAGAACTACCAGAAGTCTGATGGAACCCGTGGAACCCAGTTCTACCGCATCAGCATCTGGCGTGATCGGGGCGCCAAGCTGAAGCAGTACCTGACGCTGGGTCGTCCGATTCAGCTGGAGGGTCGGGTGCGGGGTCGTGCCTACCTGGACAAGAACGGCATGCCGCAGTGCCAGCTGGAGATGTCCAATCCTCGGGTGACCTTCATCACCGCGAACGCCTCTAATGAGGTTGACGCTGTGACTGAAGCTCCTGCGGATGAGAACGATCTCCCGTTCCCGGGTGAGGATGCCTAATTAAATACATGAGTGGAGAGCCTGATTATTTTGTCAGGCTCTCCCTTTTTTTATCTCTCTTTCATACTGGTCCTCGATTGTTCGGTACCTAACGTTGAAGCAATTCGAGAATTAGTATAA
>Ga0310690_10005667_pt1 | contig 16805 bp, 26 predicted proteins | sample AusTroGonzalo_MG_2_FD_207661 | JGI IMG/M metagenome (GOLD analysis project Ga0310690, IMG submission 207661) | Bovine rumen microbial communities from tropical cattle in Woodstock, Queensland, Australia - Gonzalo_04 (v2) (version 2) | ecosystem: Host-associated > Mammals > Digestive system >... | reverse complement strand
ATATGAGGCTCACTATGATATTAAAATCAATCGCTTCATTCTGTAGAAATTGTTTAAATAGTATAAAAGAAAACAAATGCAATGAAGCTAATGTTGCAACTGGGCCAATCATTTCGGGGCCTGAGAAAATCGAATTAACTATACATAAGCCTATATATGAATATTCACATGGAAAGAAATTCAAAAGCCTTCCACAATGGATTGTCGTTCATTATACAGGTTGTGCAAATGTCTCAGCAAAATCAATGGCAAAATCAATGAGAAATAATACAGGCGCCTCATCTCATTTTTATATTGATGAGAATGATATATGCGCAGCTGTTCCATTAGAGTATATTGCATGGCATGTTGGTGATGGTCAAGTAGTTCAACCAGATTCAAAAAATAAACGTACACTTGAGCAGCTATGTCAATATCACGCTAAAAATTGGCGATATGACTTAGCCGCATCTAATCATATAAACTGGAAAAATGAAGGTTGCGACTTCAAAGGAAATTCAGTTTCAATCGGTGTAGACATCTGTGTAAAGAAAAAGAATACAAAAACTACAAAATCTACTGATACTGATTGGTACTTTGAAGATAATGCGATTAATAATCTTGCAAAGACAGTTGCATATTTAGCTAAAGAATACGGCATTGAATTAGATCATATTATAACTCATTGTATGGCTACAGGAAAATTATGTCCGCAGCCATTTACATACCCATTTGAAATTGGTGATAAACAGTGGAATGATTTTAAATCGAAAGTTGACAAATACAGTAAGTGCAATATTATAGTGAAATGGGTATAAACTAGTATTCTAAATATAGTGCAAGTATAAAGGACTAAGTATATGCCTGCAAAATTAAATATAGATGAACTTAAGCTTAATTATATTAATAAAATATTTGGTTGGTTAACTATAATAGATGTTCTTAGAATAGATGGTAACTGGTTTTTTAAATGTAAATGTAAGTGTGGTAACGAAAAGATAATTGACAAGAAACATGTACTTCGTGGCTCAATTATAAGTTGCGGATGTTACCAAAAATCTAAAGAAAAATCTGATAAGTACTCTAAATGGTGTAAAGAGAACCCAGACAAAATAAAAGAAAAGACTGAAAAGATAAAAGAATATTGGAAATTACATCAAGATAAGTTATTAGAACAAGGTAAACAGCATTCAGAGTGGTTACAGAATAATAAGCATGAAAGATATAGACTAGTTAATTGGCATAAAGAAAATCCAGATCTATCAGCAAAAGCTTCAGAAAAAAGATCTATATGGAGCAAAGAACACCCTGAGCTTCAAAAGAAAATAAATGAAAATATATCAAAGTCTATTACTGATGATGAACGAAAGTCACGTAGTGAAAGGAGAAAGAGATTTTACGTTGAGTGCCATGATAAAGCTGTTGAAATGCATAAACGTATAAGTGAAACAATATCTAACATTTGGAATACTAGACCTGAAACATTTATGAGCAATATACGGTCATTTTCAAAATATGAACAAGATATTGCTGACTTTATTTCAGCATTTTATAATGGTGAATGTATTAGAAATTCACGTAGTATAATTTCACCATTAGAATTAGATTTATATTATCCAGAAAAGAAGATTGCAATTGAATTTAATGGTGATTATTGGCATGATGAAAATCATAAACATACTAATTATCATTACAATAAGTTCAAAATGTGCTATGATAAAGGAATCATATTAGTTTCAATATTTGAATTAGAATGGCATGCAAAAGAGCTATTTATTAAACAGTACTTAAAAGACCTATTTAGTGATAAAGAAAACTATATATCATTTAACAATGATATGTCTTTAATGAATAATAACTACCCAATACCAAATTGTACAGAACATAAATTAAATGATATAATTTGTGACTATTATAACTATGATAAAAGAAATATTAAAGTGTATACATGTGGGTATTCAAGGATAATATAGTTATATTTCCATTTGAAATTGGCGATAGATTGTGGAATGAGTTTAAAAATAAAGTAGTGTTCTACTCAACACTAAACATAAATGCTATAATTAATTAATGAGGTATTATAAATGAAAAGAAATCTTGTTTTAGAATATCGTATTAGAAAATTGGAAAAGACTTTATTAGAAAATATAGATTCAGACCTTGACAAGATGTCTGATGATATACTTAAAAGAATGCCTAAAGATGATTTAGATACTGAACTTGATAAGAAGGCAAAAGATATAATTGATAAAGAACCAGGGTATTTCTATCACCGTGATGAATATGGCGATAATCCTAAAACATTCGACACAATTGATGAATGGCTTGATGACAAAGTATTTGACACTGAACTTAATCTTGAATTAATATATGGTGGTGACGTTATTAAAAGACTAAATGATTTAATAAAAGCTATAACAAATATAGTTGATGGGCTAGATGTCGTACGGTTTTTTAAAAAGAGAATAAAAGAAATTTCTGATATGAATGTGTTAAAGGCACAGCAGAAATTAGTTAATGCATTAAGAAAACGAATTAAAGAAGAGAAAAGAAGGCTGAGGAATTACTAAACAAACATAAATAGCAATTCAATAACTTTATTGAAGACTAAATTGATATGAATATGATACTGGCATTGACAGCCAGTATAGTTATGACTAGCAATGTTTAACCACCAAACATGAAATTTGGTGGTTTTATTTTATCAATATATTGTGTATATCTATTTAAAGTGGACTTGTTATTCACTTATTACTTAATTTAGGAGAATTAGTATGGCATTTACAGAAGAATTATTATTACCATCACGTGGTATTATTTATGGTGATCCAAATTTTAATGGCGTTGTTAATGTGAAACCATTTACAACGAAAGCATATAAAGATTTGCTTACATCAAATGCATCAGAGGCAGGATTAAAACAATTTATTGATACATGCTTAGTTGACTGTCCAGTAAAAGCTAAAAATATGAATCAAAGCGATTTACTCGCAATTCTATTAAAAACACGAGTAATGACATTAGGTAACTTATTAAAACAAGAAATTAAATGTCCAGATTGTGGGACTATTAATGAATTAAAATGGGATTTGAATACAATTGACATTAAATACTTATGCGTAGAAAAATACCCAATTCCAGTAACATTACCAAACTCAGGAAAAGAAATTAAAGTTAGATTCCCAACAGGCGCTGACACAATCAAGGCAAAACAGGAAGCTGATAGACGCGCAGCAACATTTAAAAAACAAGCATCTGATTTTTTAAGAACATATACATTAGTATCATTAATTGATGTTGATGGTAAAGATATTGTTGAAAAAGCAGATTGGTATGAAAAACTAAGTCCGCAAGATGCTATTTATATTGATGAGGTTTTTGCTGAAATTGGCGATATTTTTGGTGTTCAACTAACACGTGAAGAACATTGTCCCGTATGCGATAAAGTATTTAATACATATATTGACATTTGGTCTGATTTTTTTCGCCCCTACGAAAAAGTCAGCCTCGGCGTTACAAGCAAGGCAGGAAATTTGGCAGGCGTTGTTGAAAAATCAGATAATCCTGAGTAAACAAGGTAATATTTCAATAACAGAAAGTGATAATATGATTTATTTAGAATTCACTAAAGTTATGAAATTACTTATTGATTATTTAAAAGAAACTGGACCAAGTTTATCAGATTTATAATTAAATTGCTATTGGCGTTTATGTATAATAATTAATTATTATACATAAACGCTATTTTTATATAGGATATAAGTTATGGGTATAAGATTAAATGTAAAAGATGTTATTGGTTATTCAGCGTATGAAACGCTTAATGGTTATATTAAAAAATCAGAAGATTCAAATGTAGAAAGCACAGCTGAAAAAATTATAAATGCAATTGATGAACATATACTAACTGATGATGATTTGCAATCAGTTAAAGATAGAATTAAAGAATGGTCACTATATATTGAATCACAAGAAGGTGAATATTTCGAGGATGTTAAAAAGGAAATATCTAAGCCACTAGTTGATGAAATAAAGGTTGGCTTAATAGCAAGTTCATTTGCATCATATGACAGATACAGATACTATCAAAAATTAAATGAAAATGATAGGTTATCAGATTATCTTGGTGAAGAAGGTGATCATATTACATTTAGTATAGATGATTATAAACTAATTAAAACCGGTACATCTAAATTTGGCAATTCTGATAAATGGTATTTGTATAAAATTCGTTCTGGAAATAATATAATTAATTATTTTTCAAATATGAATATCGATTATGAATTAGAACATTTTAAAAATGCAAGTGCAATCATTTCTAAATTAAATGAATACAAAGGGATTAAACAGACAAATGTCTCAAAACTGTCATTCTGTTAATAATATGTCAATAAAATCAAGATATAATATGCTACGCAAATTACATAATAAATATAAAATATGTATTAAAATAGCATTAGAAAATACGCCTGAAAATCCTATTGCTGATGATATGATGATTGTACTTGACAAGATATTAAATGAAATTGAAAATTTCCCAATACCTTGGGCTTATTATAATAAACAGAAATTTAAGTTTTCACAAGAATTCGAAGACTTAATTGTATTTAGTAATGAAATATCTATTTAAATGGTTGATTGGTAATTAGTTTAATGTTGTGATAACATAAAATAATTACTTGTTTTTATACTGATTTAAGTATAAAATTATGCCATTGTTCATACTAAAGCTCCATGTTGCTATACAGTTTAAACTGTATAGCAACGTTTTGTGAGGTAAAATAAAATGATATTTGTAAAAGATGAATTAATAAAAGAAGCTAAGAATACAAAATATAGAGTTTATTCAAAATCACCTTTACATGAAGGTGTTGAATGTTTTCCTTGTGCGACACAGTTTGAAGGTAAAGATACTTACTTTATTACAAGTGTAAAAACTGAAAATATTCGATGCGATAAATCAAGTGGTGCATGTAAATTTTATTATACAAATGAAGATTTAAGTGAAGTTGCTGATTGGTTTCCCGCGCATGTTATTCCAATTGGAACAAAGTTTGTAAAAATTAAAAAGAACAAGAAGCCGTGCATAGGAAGCTACAACTGCCTTGTTGATGTATCACAATTACCAGCGTTTAATACTGATACAACAAATGAAGATGTTGCTGTAAATGAATATAAATTTTTCTTAACACTATTTAATGAATATACTATCTCACAGTGCATATATGAACGAAATAAATTATATGATGCAAAAGTAACTTCGTCAAAATATGATTTACCAGCAAAATTACAAAACTCTGACTTTTTAAAATCAAAAGATTTTACAGTAATTAATGTTCGTAGGAATGAAATGGAAACAGTTCCAGTTGGCTTAATTGTAAAAGAAAGCACAGATAAATATGTAATTGAATATGGGACTGTATTTATTGACATGAATAATATTATATCGATTAAATGGAATTAAATAAAGTATTTAATTCGTGTATAAAAATAACCTAGATAGTTAACTATCTAGGTTATTTTATTATTATATGGAGATTAGTATGGCAAAATGTAAACAGTCAAATATACAAGATTTAATAGATACGTATAATGAAGATTATATTAAATCAATTTCATTAAATAATATTAAAAATGTAAAAGAGCTAAAAAGTCTACTTACTGAACTTGAAAAAGCAAATAATATTGTTACACAATATTATGAATTATTGTATATAGATTTTATAATGTCGATTAATAGTGATAATCAAAATTATGTCGACATTGATAATTTAATTAAATATAAAAATATAGCTAATAAGATTCAAAAGGCTTATAATTATATTATGTATTTAAATATGTTTAATAATCCGTTTAAAAAAGCAAAATAAGGTTGGTAATTATGAATAATGATCTTGATAAGAAAAGTAAGTGTCTTAAATTAGCGATTGAACGTTATAATATGTTCAAAGATTTTATTGATGAATTTAATACAAATCATTTATTAACCAAATATGTTACGCACATTAATAATACATCACATACTTTATCTGAAAGTATGAAACAGTATTATGATAAGCTTATTACATCATATAATGACGGCAATTATGAGCCATTATTATCGAATCTTTATAATCGACTATTGGATGCTGATGAGCATAAATCAAAAGTTGCATCTGAACTCAAATCTATGTTGAATGCATATGAAAGTAAAATTAAATAATGTTGGCGTAATTAAAGATTGTGAAGTTGAGTTTGTCACTGGCCTTAACTTAATTGTTGGCTCATCTGGATCAGGTAAATCTACATTAATACGTAGCATTTATAATACAGCATGTAATAATTTTAATGATAGTGATATTTCATTTGATAAACAATCAATGAATATCACTATTGAAAATGATAAAAATACTATTGAATATAGTAGACAATTACGTAAGCCTTGTAGTACATGTTCTTATAAAGTTAATGGCGAAAAATATGTTAAGCTAGGTAGACAAGCACTTCCTGCTGTAGCAAATGTATTAAAGATTGGTGATATTTGTATTAATGGTGATGATATAAATTTTAATTTTAATTTACAGTTTTCAACACCATTTTTAATAATGGGAAGCCAATCAACACTGTATAATGTATTAACTTATAGAAGCACTTGTGATATTACATCTATAAATGAATATTATGAGTCTGATGTTAAAGCAAATGCTGCAGAAATATGCTCGACTACTAAATTAAAAGAACAGTTAAACGATAATTTAGATTTACTTAAATTAGATGCTGAAAAATTAGAACCAATTGAAGATTTATATTGCAGATTTATTAATTATAAGCATGAAAATGAAAAATTAAATGATTTAATTACATATAGTAATACATTAAATAATAACAGTCAATTATGTGATAAATTAAACTATATATGCACCTTGATTACATATATAGAATCTGCGATAAATGATTTATCATTACTTATTGACTTAAATCGTTTTAATTATATAAAAAATAAATGTGACAAATTAGATATTGCAATTAGTAAGCATAATAATATTATCAGTGATTATAATAAATTTAATATTAATTATGAACAATTAATATTATTAAATAAATTATTAAATATTATATCAGAATATTCTGATATAAACATTAAATGTAATAAGTTATCATCACTGACTGATAAATCGTGTGCATTATTTAAATATAATAATTTTATTACTGATATTGCTAAATTGTATAATCTATTTATTTATATTAGTAAATGTTTAAATAAATATAATATATTAAATAATGCTAATAGTGATATTATCAATATTATAAGTGAGCTTTTTATTGCTAATAAAAAAATTAATGATATTAATATAGTTACTACAGCAATATCCAATATTTCAAGTGAGTGTGATACAATTGTAAACGATTTGAATAAATTTGAAGTATGTCCGCTATGTGGCAAGCATTTGATGCATAATGACTAACAAAAACTGTTTACAGGGCTGTCGTTTTGGTGTATAATATACCTAAAATAACAACCCTGCTTTTGTATGAGGTCTTATGTTCTCGAAGCAACAAATGAAATATTTTTTTAAAGCTGCTGAGATTGCTAAGCAGTCTAATTTTGAAAAACATCACCTTGGGTGTATTGCAGTATTAAAAAATAAAATTGTAGCAGCATCTTCAAATAAATTAAAAACTCATCCATTACAAGCTGAGTTTGACAAATATAGAAATTTTAATTGCGAGTCTGATTTACAAAATATGCATAGTCTTCATGCTGAAATTGCGTGTATTAGTATGATAAAAGATCGAGATTTTGATTATAAAGATCTTGAATTATATATTGTCCGGCTTAGAAAGAATGGCGAATATGGACTTGCTAGACCGTGTAAAAGCTGTATGAATTTAATATTAAGTAGAGGAATAAAACGAATATACTATTCTACTAATTTTGGATTTGCATTTGAAGATTTATTTTAATAACACAACTAAAGGTATAATATATGCAAAAACGATTTACATTAATTAAAAAATTAAAACCGGTATTAAAACAAAGTTCACTTGAAAAGTGTAATGATATGTTTAATGATTTATGTGATTTTATTGTTAAACATTTAAAAGAAGGAAATCAAATTAGATTGCCGCATATTGGAATTCTTTTTGTTGAAACAAAGCCACCATGTTCAAAAAGAAATCCAAAAACAGGTGAGATGATTGAAGTGCCTGAACGTAGAAGAGTTAGATTTAGACCTGCTAAAAGTCTTAATAACTTACTAAATGAATGACTTTTATGTATATAAAATATTGTTAATTATATAATTATACCTCAAGTTTAAACTTGAGGTATTTATTTATCGAGGGTTACTATGGATAATGAGCTTGTTACAAAATTTCAAGAATTAAAAACAAAACACGCTGGACTTGTTGCAGAAAAAATGAAACTAGAGGCAAAGAAAGAACAATTATATGCAGAAATGAAGGTTATTCAAGATAAATATCCTGAATATGATTTATCAACGCAAGAATCTGTTTCTAATATTATTTCAAACTTAACAGAAAAATTAAATGCTGAACTTAATAATATTAATGAACAGTATCAAGCCTTAAAAGGTGTATAATGTCAAATGTATTTATTATTGGTGACTTACATTTAAAAGCAGCTGCGCCAATCTCACGTAAAGATGACTATCCAGTGGCAATTCTAAATAAATTAGAATACCTTGCTGGAATTGCAAAAAGTGTAAAATGTAATACATTTATATTGTTAGGTGATGTTTTTGACGCGCCTATTACTTCATTACCATATTTAGCTAAAGTAATTGAGACATTTAAAAAAATAAACGATAAAAAAATTACTGTATATACAATTGTTGGTAACCATGATATTCGTAATAATCGAATGGATAGCTTATCAACAACAGCACTTGGTATTTTAATTTCTACAGGATATGTTAAATTAGCACCTGAGACTTTAATAGTAGACAGTACTGTATTTCAGTGTTTTCATTATCCTAATGAAATTAAAAAAGCATATACTGATGAACAATATACTGTATGTATTGCGCATAGATACTATGAATTTGGATTAGATGACTATTCATTACATGAGTCTGATTTAATTAATTTGAATTATAATGCAATGGTACTAGGTCATTTACATAATCCATGTGATACACTGGATATTGGAAATACAGTGCTATATAGACCTGGATCTTTATCAAGAAATACATCAGAGCCATATAATAAATTAAGAACGCCTAGAGCATTATTATTTAACTGTAAAAAACATAAAGCTGTATATGTTGAAGTTTTATGTGAAACTGCAGAAAATATTTTTGTAGATAAAATTGAGGGCAATAATCAAAAAATAGTATCAATGCATGATTTGATTAATTTTATTACAACGTCATATAATTCTGCTGATATGGATGTGCGTGAATATTTTGCTAATCTTAACATACCATGTGAATGTAGAAATATTATTTCAAAGTATCTTGATACTGCTGGGGCATAATAATGAATAATGATATTACATATTTAAGTTTTAATGCAGTTGATTTTGCTAATGTTATTACATTTGTAAAATCGATGGGCTCAAAAAGAACAGTATTATTACTGCAAAAAGATGAAAATGATTTAGTATGTAAAGCATGTGACGATTCAAATAATTATTTTATTGAATATCATGTTGATCTATGTGGAGATCAAAATGATATTACTGAACAAATTGCAATTCCATTAGTTGATTTAATTTCATTAACAAAATATCCATGTCAAAGTGATAAAATTGAAATTAGAAAACAGTTTAATCAGTATGAAATGAATGTTATTGGTGGCGGATGGTTACCATTTAGGACAGTTGAATTTAGCGATAATAAATTCAATTTCAATTCAGAAGAAACTGATATTGGTGAAATTAATTCGCTTAAACTTAAAAATGTAATTACATATGCATTAAGCTATACTCAAGAATATACATATGTAAGGGATATGTATATTACATTTACAAAATCAAAAATGATAGCTACATATAGACAATCGAGCTTTACAACTGTTGGCAATTTTGTCGATATGGTATTGCATAGAGATGTGGCTATTATGTTAAAAACATTATTAAAATCAAATTTTGATTTAAAAATTAAATCTATTAAAGATGATTTAATTGAGCGGACCGTATTTATTGGACCAAAATTTAAACTAACAGTAACCACATCAGCTATTGATAATAATGTAAATAATGAATATATTGATGATATACCTAATTATATCACCATTAGCTGTGATATGCTATATAAATTAGCAGTATTTTCTGAAGAATATTCTGCTTCAAAACATATATTAGGACTAATGATTAAAGATGGTAAATTAAATGTTAGTTTAAAAAATATACTTGCTGCAAAACATCAATCAGTTATTGATGCAACAACTGTTGGTAATGTAGATGATATGACTAAAGAAGTTGAAGTGCCATCGCATGGATTATTAAAAGCATTAAAATTATTTCAAGAAAAACATTCAGAAAATGTAAATATCTATATAACTGATAGTAATGTTGAAAACCAACATTCATTCATTATTTTTGATGACGATACACAAGCAACAATTAATATTTATAGGTGATTAGGTAAAGTACAAAATGGGAAAATCATTTAAATCAGAAAAGAATTCTTATTCAGAAAATAAGGGCCGCATTAACGATTATAAACGTAAAAAAAGTAAAATCAAGGAAGAAAATTTTCATGATGAATTTTCTGAATATAAAATTCATGGATTTAAAAATAAATATCAAAAAAATGATTAGACATAAATTAATATTAGAATCGCATATTGCACGATTAGATAAATCATTTATTACAAGTGAATATTATAATCTATATTAATATAAAATAATTATATTATAATTTGGAGGATAAAATGATTAAACGTAAACCTACATTAGAAGCAAGAGTTGCAAGATTGGAACGACTAATGAATGAAGCATGGGCAAACTTTGATGAGCTTGCTGACGGTGTTGAAAATTGGATGTATAGAAATTTTAAAGCTCGCCTATGGCCAAATAATGGCACATATGTTGCAACATTAGAGCGTTTGGCTGATGGTCAAGACGATGAGATCATTGATGAGCTTGTAGCTGATTTATCTGTAAAACATGGCGTTGATGAACGTGTTGTACAAAGAATGCGTCCCGCACTTTTAAATATTGTCTCAGAAATTGCTAATGATATTCTAACAAGTGCTGCAGAAAAATGGAAGCAGCGCCGTCCTCGTAGACGCTTTTAATATAATACTTTAAGTTAAATATCTATATATTATATAGGCATTGACTTAAAGCAAAACTTATAAGTCTTTTTAGCTTATGATCTTTTAATCCCTATTATGAATTTCATAATAGGGATTTTTTATTACAATAATATATAAATATATAGGCTTTAGTATGATAAAATTTCAAACAAAAGACGGAAAGATTTTTAACGCAACTTCTTTCAATCGCTTCATCTCTAGAATCGAGCAAGGAACTTATTATATTGCAAAAATAAACCCTGGCGACAATGAAACATGGGTTGTTAATTGGTGCACTGATGAATCTACTGCAATTAATAAATTCATAAGTTTTGTTAAAAAGTTCAAGATGGATGTTCAAGTATCGAAAGTTGAGCGGTACATTGATGAATTTGAACAAGATAATCTGTATAAAATAATTTATGACTTTGATGATAAAAAATGTAAAATAGTTAAATAGATACTTTGCGTTTTGTATATTAAGTCTGTAACGTTACAATAAATTTTATTAGGCACTGTGTTTGAAATACTAACACAAATTTATTATTAACCATATAACGGTGTGGAATGAAATGCAAGTTGGAATTTGCAAAGTAGATTCCTAGAGTACGTACAAGCAAGATAGATTCATACTGAATCTCAGTCTGTTAAGAATAGTTGGGCATACTCAGTATGTGATGACTTACACGTTTGGAGTATTCAACGCCAAAGCTATTGAGATTATATATCTGCAATATGCACGGTGGCTAAAAAGGATGAATACGTTTGTTATTCTATTATGAATATCGCAAGCGAGCCCCAAATGCAGAATCACAAAACGGATGCTTTAAAAATTTCAATAATGTAAATTTCAACAGATTGTTCTGAATTTTTGCAGAAATTTTTAAAAAGAACTTTCATTAACAGGAAGTTAGGTCGTAAACGCTAACTATAATTATATTTATAATTTATAATTTATACTACTAATAATCATCTTAATAATCATCTTAATAATCATCTTAATAATCATCTTAATAATCATCTTAATAATAAAAATATAATTAATTTTATTAATATTAATAATACCATATAATTAATTATTTATATAATCAAATAAGAATAGTGTTCTAGTAACCAAAACATTCAATATTTAAATGATTCATATAAATATTCAAACAAATATAACCTCAATAAAATTTCTAATATTAAAAGAGTTCCGTGTTTGCTTCTAAAATATACAAATATGTTATATAACTGGACACATCACAAAAATATCACACAATTTATACATCATCATATATTTATACTCTTTAATATAAATGTCGTTTAAATCGCAATTTGATATATATTTTTGTATATAAAATCTATACAGTATATTTATTCATTTTATATTATTGGAGTTTATGTATGTTTGAAATTAAGTATAATGATTTTATTGAGCATAATTATATTAATACTTTTAAAGTATTTTATATGCCTGGATTGCGTGTTTCAGATATATATGAAGCAAAATGTATTATCAATATTGATTCTAAATCAGTTTATATTTATCGATAAGGGTTAATATGATTATATCAGAACTCGAATCTAATTTAACAGATTTATTAATAAAATATCGTGGCTTAAAACTTTCAATTAAAAATGTTGAAAATTCAATTTCTGATGTTGAAACAAATATTAGAAATTTAGAAGATACACGATCTACATTAAAATTGTGTAAACCAATCATAGACGATATTATTAATAAGTTTTCAAATTCATTATTGAGTAATTTAGAGAATCTTATTACTATTGGATTAAAAAAGATTTTCTATGATAGAAATTACTCCGTTATTATAAAAGTAGTTGATAAACGAAATACTAAATGTATTGAATTACTTTTAAATGATAATGGGAATTTAATTCCAGTAAAAGATTCAAACGTTGCAGGTGGTATTCTTGTTGTTATTGCATCAATCATTCAGATTTTTTATATTTTAAATCTTGATGTTGATAAATACTTGTTCCTTGATGAGCAATTCTCGCAAATCTCAGAGCAATATATTGATGGATTTATGGAATTCATTAAGACGTTGTGCGAAGATACAGGTCTATCAATTGTATTAATTACTCATGATAATAAATTCATGAAGTATGGTGACCGCGTATATACTGCAGATAAAGGTAAATTCACTCTAAAAGAAATCATTGATGGTGAATAATTATGAATTTAACGGAATTCTTTAATTCTTTATCGTTAGTTGATGTTCCTTATAATAAATATGCTGCTTATTCATTAGCATTTAATAATCCATACAGAATTGTAACTCCAGTTGACGCATTCAGATATGAAGGATTTGATGCTTATCTAAAGCAATTTATTGCTGAGCAGGGTAAATGTATTGCAATGCCTAATAAAGTGAATGGCGAAGTTTCTAGCATAATGTTTCGCTCTATTTCACAGAAGGCATTCAGATACTACACAGAGTGTCCGTATATTCCGTATGGCGCAGGATTTAATGAAAAGAAGCATTTCAGTGCACCGTGGATAATCGTTGAGTCAGTACTTGATTCAGATTTTCTGCGAAATTTTTATCCTTTTGTAATTGCAACAAATGGGACAACAGTCTCAAATAATATAATGTCATTTATAAAAGGTACTTGCTCAACAGTTTACTGTGCGTTTGATAATGATACTGCAGGGAATGATGCATTTCACCGTTTATGTATGAAGCATTCAGGTTCAGATAAACTGTTTCATATAAAACGACTAAACCCTCCAATGAAATTAGATGGAGGGTATTTAAAAGATTTTGGTGAAGTTCTTGATTGCCTTTTAGCTAACAACATTGATGACTATAATTATTACGTTAGCGATATAAAAGCAACATTAAGTATGATTTAATATTAATTAAGTATATTAATTATGTATATATAATATAAAATTATATTTATAGGAGCTTATAATGGCAAGAAAGAAAAATACACATGCAAACCCATCATTTGATGAATTTTTTACAGATAATGAACCAAATCAACTTTGTTGGAATTATATTACAACATTAGCTAATGTTGTTGTATCTAAATATTTTAGTAAATATTTAATTTATTTTGATCGCGAAGATTTAGTATCATTAGCTATTTCTGACTGTGTAGCATTTGTTAAAAAAGTTCGCAGTTTAAATCATAGTGATGAAATTAAAAATCTTCGCAATGTTTTATTTACTCGTATTAGAAATACTGTTTCAAACTTTGTATTTAGATCAAATAAATTAGTTAGAACAGAAGATGAAGTACTTGATAAATTTTATGTGTATCCAAAGTCATTTGAGATTACATCCGATTTAATTGACATGCATGATTTAAATATTGACTCAATCGATGCATTTAGACTAATTACATTGAAAGTATGGAACATATTTCTTACAGATAGTGCACATCAGAAATATTTTATTAACAACGATAATAATGATTTAAAAGATTGGGAAACTTATTCAGAGATTCGTAATATGAAAACTCCTTGTGACTTGATTAATTCTTTTGATAAATTCACTGATGAACAGATTGAAGCTCTTGCTGATAAGCTTGATGCTGTTACCGGTCAAAATTATTTTGGTACATTGTATCAATTACTAGGTAACAAGTTTCTTGCATTCCTCGATGTATTTCAGGAAGATAAATTTAACATTCCGTCAACTATGCTTGTAAAACATTTATTGACTGATATGTCAATCTGTGAAGATTTTGATAATGGAATGACAGCTGAAGATATTTCTACAAAATATAATAAATCATTATCTTCAGTAAATAAAGTTATTGCCGCTCGAAAGGTTATTTAATTATGGGTAAAGCAAAGAATAGTGAAAATTCGTCTATTGTAAAACAAGCTGATACAAAAGATGCTCAGGTAAAGTCAGTAATTGACGCGTCTGTAATTTCAGATATTCCTGTTGAACTTGCAAACAATTTAACACTTATCGCGCGTAAGTTAACTGCATTTCTTTCATATTATTCAGCTGCAAGTCTTAATCGTTTAAATACATTAAATAAATTTATTCAAGATGCAGAGGATAGATTATATAATGTAAATGTAGACAAACTTGATATGAAGGAATTGAATTATCGTTATAAAGAGGCTAAAAAAGCTCAGGCTGAAATAATGACAATTTGTCGTCAAGTTTCACAGCAGGCCGTTGATACAGATAATACTGCTCGTGTAGATGAAGTTTATAATCTACTTAAATCACTTTCTGCAGAAACATTAAAATCGTTACAGGATGCTCTCACAGTAGATGATATTGATCAAGATTAGCACAGTGATGATACTACATAGTGTGTAACCTTATACACCTCATCAATATCTATTAAATATAAGCTGTTTTAATGAGGTACTGTACTATGAATATTAAAGAATGGCATAAAGCATGTGAAGAAGGATTGGCACCTAGAAGATATGATATTGCGTCTAGAGAAATTCAAAAATCATTACAATATAATCCTGATCCAAATGCTACTGTTCGTCATCATCTTCGTGATACAGAAGAGCAAAGAAAATATAATGATGAACATTATGAATTATGGGGATTTGAAATTGATGAAAATGGCAATGAATATTTTGAATATGGTAAATATGTAATATTTGTTACTAAAGAAGAACATACTGAAATTCATAAATTATCAGAGGAAACTAGACAGAAAATAAGCGAGTCAAATAAATTAGCTTACAGCGATTCACTATTACGAGCTGAATGTTCTATTCGTGCGAAGAATTTATGGGCTACAGATAGTTATAGACAGATGATGACAGCCATTCTCAAACTGTCTCATTCATCTCAGGATTATAAAGACAAAATGTCTGCTGTTTTAACAAGTGAACCAACAAATACTAAGCTTCGTGAAGCACAGGCAAACCGCTGGACTCCAGAATTACGAAAAGAGTGGTCTTTAAAATTTTTAGGTGAAAATAGCCCAATGTACGGTAAGCATCTATCTGATGATACTAAATATCAGATAAGTAAGAATAGAAAAGGTAAATGCGTTGGTGAATCACATCCATTTTATGGAAAGCATCATTCAGAAGAATCACTTGAAAAGATGAGTAAAGCATCAAAAGAATATTGGTCAAATGAAAATCATCGTAAGCAGCAGAGTGAAAGATGTAAGGGTAGAGTGCAATCACCAGACACAGTAGCTAAACGTGTTGAAAAACTTATTGGTCATGAGACGTCACAAGAGACTCGTGATAAGATAAGCGCTGCTAATTCAGGTAGAAAATTTACAGAAGAACATCGTGAAAAACTATGTATTGCTAGACGTAAACGCATTATATCAGAAGATACAAAGTCTAAAACAAGTGAATCCATGAAACTTGTTATGTCTAGCGAAGAACATAGAAAGCAAATTTCAGAAACAGTTAAAAAGCAAAAATTAGAAAAGAAATTGTTATATGATGAGTATAAAGCAAGTGGTGGTGTTTTAAAATGGAATGACTTTCAGAGTTTTTTAAAACATAAATTTAAAAGAAACTTCATACCTACTTTGAAACAATTACAGAATGCCTTGTCTGCTACTGAAGATGATGACGATATAGATGTGGATACAGAAGAATGAGATTACTATGATAG
>Ga0310690_10005665_pt1 | contig 16808 bp, 23 predicted proteins | sample AusTroGonzalo_MG_2_FD_207661 | JGI IMG/M metagenome (GOLD analysis project Ga0310690, IMG submission 207661) | Bovine rumen microbial communities from tropical cattle in Woodstock, Queensland, Australia - Gonzalo_04 (v2) (version 2) | ecosystem: Host-associated > Mammals > Digestive system >... | reverse complement strand
AAAAGCTGCTGCTGCATACCACCACCGCCGGCCGCATCAAGGAAGGCCCCTACAAGACCAAGATTGAACAGGTCGAATCATTGCTGTTGCGCGAGTTGGACTATCCGCTGGGACAGCCCCACCGCACCTCCGACGACTACTGGTGCGCCTTCCTCTTGCAGCTCGACAAGTGGGAACTGACCGACGACCTGACGAAGCTCGACGACCCGGAACTGTTCAAGAAGGTGAACCGCTCGATAGGCACCACCGTACAGCCCACCTACTACCGCGAGCGACTGCACGAAGCCGCCACCGGCACCGAGGACACCAAGCAGGAGGTGCTGACGAAGGATTTTAATATGTGGCAAGGTGTGAGCGTCAAGGACTGGATCAAGGCCGAGCAGGTGCGCCCCTTGCAACGGGAAATGCGGATAGACGATTGTACGAAGGACAAAGGTTGGGTGATATTCACGGGCTTGGACTTCAGCCAGGGTGATGACTTGCACACGGCTTCGTGGTTGGCAGCGAGAAAGCACCCGTCTGGTCGAGGCACGGAGTTCTTCGCAGACTTCGACGCATGGATCAAGGAGTCAACGCTGAAGCAGTCGAGCATCAGGGCACTCTATGAGCAATGGATAGCGCAGGGATGGTTGCACGTCTCGCCGGGCGACATCTTCCAGCCGTCGCTCTTCATCAACCGACTGGACGAACTCATCAAGAAAGGCTGTCAGTTCATGTATTGGGGCTATGATAAGTATCAGAGCAAAGACCCGATTAACACGCTGAAAGCCTACTTGCAGAGCGCGTGGGGCATAGCGAACCCAGACCCGTATATTCAGGTGGTGAGCCAGTTGAATAGTGAGTTCAACGCCCCGACCGATGACCTCTTTGCAGCGATGTTTGCTCCCGTGCCGTTCATCAGCTTTAGCCACAACCCCATGTGGCCGTGGTGCTTCGGCAATGCCGCGCTGGAGATAGACGGGCGCGACAACAAGCGACCCGTGAAACGGAGCCAGTCAGACAGTTGCAAGGTTGACCCGATTCAGGCAATCATCATGGCAATGGACCTTTATGAGCGATATGAAGGGACGTTGCACTGAACATAATGGCCGCTAACGTGGCGGCAAGTCGGGACGGCAGGGACAGGGCTTGAACCTCCGCATGACGGTGCGGGCAAGGCAGACAGCTACCAGTCGCCCCGATGATTTTTTTTATTATAAAACGTGCAAATATTTAAAGATTTAGCAAGAAATATTTAAAAAATATGATGGTACAATTTATCTTTATGACGATTGCATTTGTAATCATGCTGATCGTCGCGCTGATTCAGCAGCGCACAAACAAGCGACTGAGTAAACAACTGGAAGAAATCGAGGTGAAGGGCTGGCGCGAGGCGCACGGCTTCGGCAGGTTGGTAAGCACCCATCGCCGCTTCATCGTGATTGAGAACGCGGGCGACAACGCCACACTGAACCGCACCGTGGAGCAGTACAAAGAGGACGGCTACGAGTACGACAGCCAGAACAGCACCGACCGCCTGTTGGTGTTTTCCAAACATGAGGAAATCAAGGAGGGCGATAAATGAGACTACCCCGAAAACTGAAGAAAGGCTGTCGGACATTGAACGGCAACCCTCGCACGAAGTGGCAGCGCAAGGGACGGCTACACATCGCCAAGACGCTGCAACAGGTGGCTGACGCGGCTTGCGCTGCTGCCATCGGCATGGACTTGATGCGGCAGGCGGTCGAAAAGATTCACCCCGTCACGCTCCCGTCGGGCGGTATCGTGGTGCCACCACCTCCGAAGGTAGGCGTGGCTCGCATCAAGCATGAGCAGGAGGCGCGGCCATCGGCAACGGTGGTTGTGGACAAATGAACTATACCATCCAAACAAAATCAGTATGAACAGAGACAAACGAATCTATATTTCTGGACCCATGAGTGGGGTGCCACGGGAGGAATATCTGCGAAACTTCCGACAAGCTGAAATGGAATTGAGAATGAAGGGATTCAACCATATTGTAAATCCTATCAATGTATGGGTATGTAGATGGTTATGGCTCTACCGCTTGATGGAGAAGGTAATAGGCAAAGAAAATGCCTACACACTGGTATTGCTGTATGACTTGTGGCTTCTAAGCCGTTGCTCCACCATTTGCATGTTGGATGGTTGGTCAGCTTCCCGTGGAGCAAGGATCGAGAATTATTTCGCAGGATTGTCAAATAAGTTTATTATCACAAGTCTTGAATTGATATGAAAAAATTTTTCTGGATATTAGTTGTTTTGCTTTTAGCGAGCGTCGTGGTAAACGTGTGCCTATGGTGTTACAAGCCAGAGGTGAAGACAGTGGAAACACACGATACGGTGTGGAAAGATACGACCATCACGCCACCGCCACCGACTGAGCAGAAAGAGACGGGAGAGACGATCTACGTCAAGGTACCAATACCACCAACACCACAACCACCAGACACGACAGGGACGGTGGAAGTGCCGACGGGACAAGACTCTGCCACGATTGCGTTACCAGTGGAGCAGAAGCGATATGACGATTCTCTATACACGGCATGGGTGAGCGGCTTCCGTCCGCGATTGGACTCAATACGGTTGCACTTTCCAGAGATAACGCATACCATCACGAACACGGTGTACGAAGAACCACCGCGATTGATGTGGGGCATACAGATTGGCGCAGGCTATGGCATCGTGAACCGCAAACATGATGTGTATATTGGCATTGGTGCCACATTGAGAATTGGCAAAAACAAACGTAAAAGATAGAACTATGAGTACAATTACTATTATTATCATCGTCACCCTTGTCATCGCATTCTGCGTATGGGTGTATAAAACCTTGTAACCCGTGATGGGTGTATGCTTCTTCGTGAGAAGGACAAGGCTCAAAGATTAATATTTATAATAATTATTAAGCCTGGTAACTGTTACGGCAGTTATCAGGCTTTTTTGTGTTTTCCCCTCCAAAATTGTTAAATATACCAAATATGATATATTTTTATTATTAAATATTTGGTATATTCAAATATAATGCTTATCTTTGCAATGTAAACAATAAACAATTAGAACCGGCGGCAACGGATAAGCGGCACAAGATTATGAAACTTACAACTTACACAAAGTATTACTTAGAGCAGAATCAGGAAATCGTTTTAGTTATCGCAAACCCTTACGGATTCAATGCGAAGCAGACCAAGAAACTGGAGAACGCTGGTGCAAGATTCGATAACGAAAGAGGTTGGGTAGTCGATATGAACAAAGAGAACTACAAAGAAATCTGCAACAATCTCAAAGGTTTTCAAATGGAGTGCTTCTTGATGAAATAAATCGATCGGGAGGGGCGACCCTCCCACTAAATTATAGGAACTATGAAGTACGAGACAAGACCATTTATCATGCTGAACGACCTCGAAGAGATGTACGAGTACAGCGACGAGAACATGACAATGCTGGAGCGCGGTCACAGAATCCCCGTGCCTCTCTGCATCGACACCATCCGCTTGGGCTACCCAGTGATTGACTTCAGCGAGGGCGACCACAAGGACTTCCCCGTGTTGGATAACGACCCCGTGAGAACCTTGACTGGTCTGCTGTTGGAGATTAACCGCATCATCAATGTGGAGTGCGACAACGGCCACAACTATGCGCCACACGACAAGTCGGACTATTGCATCGAAGTGATTCAGATTGAAGATAACATTGCAAACGTATTTATAGGGAGTTAAGATCATGAATAGAGACGAAGAGCGCAAGCGGATTGGGCGAAGGATTGCTGAGATTCGCAAGAGTGTGGTATGGACGGACGGACAGGGCATCAAGCGCAAGGGAATGACGCAGGGAGAACTGGCCGAGCGTTGCGGATTGGCACAAAGTCACATTGCAAGGATTGAGGCCGGTCGATACTCCGTAGGCCTCGACACCCTTCAGCAGATTGCCGAGGCATTAGAATGTGAGATTGATTTGGTTGCTATAAAGCAGCACCAAACAAAATAGTAATAACAAAAAACAAAGGAACTATGAAGAAATTTATGACAATCATGATGCTTTTGGCCTCGATGACGGCTGGAGCGCAGAGGTGGGTAAAGAAAACAGAACCAGCAGATGTGATAAAAGGAACATCTGAAAGAGTGTACTATTCAATCGACATGGATTCTGTAACAACCTTCAAAATGTATGCCGACAATGGCGAGTGGTATTTGCGAACCAGATTATCTCGTAATGGTTTCAAACTGAAGATAAAAGCATTTCAGATGCAAGTACAGGAAATTCAGACCCGTGCAACATTCGGGTTTATCGACAACGAGGGAAATATTGCACGGCCAACGCTGAATGATGTCAAAATGACGGCGACAGAACGAGCGCAGGTGATCGGATTTGGAAAATTCACTTCAAATGATGCTTTAGAAGTCTCTAACTATTTGCAAAACGGACGTGGTTGTGTTCAGATCATTGCAGCACTACACATGGGTGGCGAGTTCAATATGAAAATACCATGTATTCCTGATGAAGTGAAATAACAGGCGATACAGAATGCAAGCGGCTACGACTTACCATCGCAGCCGCTTTTTTTTTCATTTTGTGAATATCAAACGAAATGGTAGGTAAACCTTACAGGCATTTTTCTTCGGTTGTTGTAATTGTTTAACTTAAACGGAAGAAAAATGAATAAAATCATTAATTGGTTGACGCATTGGGATAAAGACAAGGTTTTGCACTTTACCTTATCGTTCCTGATAGCCATAATAGCGGGATGCTTTGTTAAACTCATTGGAGGTGAAAAGTATCAAGTTCTGGCTGCGGCATGGTTCGCTGGATTCTTTGCTGGAGTTTCAAAAGAAATCTATGACGAATGGAAGTACAAAGGTGCGGACGAAAGCGATTGGGCTGCTGACATTGTAGGCACCACGCTTGGCACATTGGTATCATTTATATTCATGATATAAGAAGGATGGCTTATGTGCAAAATAGAGGACATTAAGAAAGAAGAGAAACAATGCTGCTTCTGCAAAATAGTGTTTGCGGTATGCTTCGTTGTTTCTATTGGTTTGATCGTGGCAGGATTCTTTATGCCTCCGATGGGCGTTATTGACGGAAGTGTACTAACAGCCGTTGGTGAGATGCTGCTGTTCCCGACTCTCGTATATGGCTTCAGAGCCATTGAACTGGGTTTGGAGGTAAAATTCCAGAAGGGAGAGACCTCTATCGAAATCCACCGCGACGATGATGATAACGACAAAAAGTAAACTAACATGGAACTTTACAAGATAGGATCGCGTGGCGAAATGGTGAAGCAGATACAGAAGGCACTACACCTGTATGCAGATGGTATCTTCGGTATTATCACAGAGGAGGCAGTCAAGGCATTCCAAAGGGAACACGGACTGACGGCTGACGGTATCGTGGGACCCGCAACGTTGGCGAAACTGATTCCCGTGAGATTCAAGAAGTCGAAGCGCATCATCCGCGAGATCATCGTACATTGCACTGCAACACCTGAAGGACGTGACTATACCGTGGAACAGATTCGCCGCGACCACAAGGCGCAAGGCTGGAGCGACATCGGCTACCACTATGTAATATACAGGGACGGCAGCATCCACGAGGGTCGTGACGTTGACAAGATTGGTGCACACTGTGCTGCGGGTGGTCACAATACTTACTCAATCGGAGTGTCGTATGTAGGCGGTGTGACGAATACCCCAGGCGTTCCATATTCCAAGCAGAAATCGAAGGACACCAGAACCGACGCACAGAAGGCAGCGTTGCTATCATTACTGATGGACTTGAAGAAAATCTACCCGCAGGCTATCATTGTCGGTCATCACGACTATGAGGCGAAAAGGGACTGCCCTTGCTTCGACGCAAAGCGGGAATACTCGAAGATATGAATTCCAATTTATCATAAAGTTAAAGTTTATATTTATAGTTTTTTAGGTTGGTGAGGCTCAGCGGAGCCTCTTTTTTTTATTTTCGACGGAATCGAAAAACGCACAGAAGGGCTGTGAAAAACACAAGTAAACCAATAACAGCTTTTTGCCGGGATATAAAAGAACGATAAAAAGCAAAATAGAATGAAGTGGTTGACACTTGAAAAAATTAAGCAGCAGTGCCGCATAGAGGCGGGCTTCACGTTGGAAGATACTCTGCTGACCAGCTACGGCAACAGTGCCGAAAGCACCATCCTGAATCATCTCAACAGGACGTACTATGACCTCACGGAGCAGTACGGCGATGTGCCGCAGGACATCATCAACGCCTCGCTGATGCTGGTGGATGTGTGGTATCAGCACCGTTCGCCCGTCGAGGCATTGAGTATGTCGATAGTCCCATACACATTCGACTTGCTGATAAAACCGTATATGCGGTTGGCATCAGCAGAGGATGAAAGCGTTGTGACTTATGTTCCCAAAGGCGACGATACAAAGGCAGAGTTCACGGCTGATTTGCCAGACGACTTGAAACTAAGCGACGTTGAGTTTACCGGTATCATGATCAATGCCGATACCGCCAAAACGGTAGCATTTACGAAAGCGGATTGCATTATGGTGGGTGATGGCGCAAGTTATGTTGTGCTAATTAATACGGACGTGATGGGCGTAGGTCAACTGTTGATAAAGCTGATGGTACAGATACCTGATACGGACTATCAGACGGGCTACCGTCGAGCAGTAATAAAGATTAATCCACACATACAGGTTACAGGATGAAAGGCTCAGCACATATCATAGGAAGCATCAGCGGCAGAGGCTCAGCCATAGGCGACGTGACGACAAAAGCTGTTTCGCCGATTGCTTTGCCTGTTGGTGGTCGTGCGGAGGTATTGAGTATGATAGTTGGAAATGGTGAAAGAACACAGGACACTGGGATTCGCCACTTTCTGTATGTATCACCCGAACAACCGCAAAACCTCGTGTGGCTTGTCCCGCAGGTTGGCATCGACTACACTATCGAGACCTCTACGAATCTGAAATGGCAAATCAAATAAGAAAATAATATGGCATACGCAAGTTGGCTCTCTCCGAGCAAGACATCAGGATCGGGAAACGATACCGTCAATGTGACGGCTGGTTCCGACAATACGGGTAGAAATGCCCGCAGTACAAACATGACGTTCAAGGCAGCGAACTGCGCTGACGTGGTGCGACAGGTGACGCAGGCCGGCAGGCCTGAGTTCGTGACCATCGCAGGCACGGCTGCTATCGACAAAACTGGTGGCACCATCACCATCAGCGGCACGTCGAACTCGAAAAAACTCACATTCAGCCTTGCAAGTGGTGGCACGTTGTTGCTAACGCTTCCGGCAAACTATACTGCCAACAGCGTTTCGACGGCGAATGGTGCGAACATCTCAGGCGATCCAGGCGCATCGGCTGAGTACGCATTCCAGATTCAGTTCTCCAATGTCGCCGCCAACCCCACTATCACGGCAAAGAGTGTGCAACTCATTGTGACCGACGACGGCGGTCATACTGCCACCTGTACCATCACGCAGGCTGCTGGCGATCCTACGCTCAGCGTATCTCCCGCAAGCGTCACCATCGATTGGAACGCATACAGCGCAGAGACATCTGCATCGTTCGCTGTTACATCTAACACTAACTGGACGATTGAGTAATGGCAAGCATCAGTATTCCTTGGAAAGAAGGCACCGGCAACATTATCCTGACCTACAACGGCAGTCAGGGTAATGACACCGTGACTGTCACCAGTGATACTGATAACCTCGGAAAAGACCGACAACAGACCATCTCGTTTGTGATTCAGAACGGAGCTATACGGCACACCATCGGCACCAGCAGCGGACACCTGCTTAAAACATCCGACGGTCACTACCTCCGCTCGCTCGACAATGCGATGAAGGTGACTGTGACGGTTATCCAACCGACAGGCATGCGTGTCATCGTGACCAGCAGCGGTCACAGATTAAGAACAAAGATAGGTCATGTACTTCGTTGCCGTCCTTCGGCATCATAAAAAATAGAAAGATTATGGGATATTCTTCAGGAATGATGAACAAGCGCATCAAGATAGCCAAGCGCGTGGACTCCGCCGGCGGCGACTTCGGTCGTTCCAGTGGCGGTCATAAATACACCCTGCTCGGTGAGTTTTGGGCATCGGAAAAGTTTGACAAAGGCATGAAGTCTCTACGTGAGGGTGCCTTAGATGCCTACGACGTGGTGATGTTCAGAATGCGCTATCATGCCGACATCGACCGATGGTGCCTGATTCAGTATCACGGATTGTGGTATGACATTCAGTCGTTTAACGAGAGTTATCAAGACAACGAGATTCAGATCACCGCCAAGGAACGTGCAAACCAACAGGTGACTATCATCACACCACCGTCGATCAGCGACATCAGCGGTGGAGATATAAGTAGTAGCGAAATTGGCGGGTAAACCCAAAGCGCGGTTAGGAGTGATTAGTAAGTATAATTAAAAAATATTGATTATGGGAAGAAGAACAACACAGGCTCCCGAAGAGGAGAATCTGGAAAACGTAGGTCAGACAGCAGAGGCCACAGGTGGCGAGAATATCGGTCAAGAAACTGAGCAAACCACTGGTGACACAGCCGATGAGACCACCGGCGAGGCTGTTGATGATGGCGCACAGGACAACGGCATCCGTTGCATGGTGTCGCAAGTAAAGGACGGAGAGACCAAGGTGTCTGAAACACTCGATGAAGGATGGAATGCCGACGGTGTGGCACTTGTTGACGGCAACTGCGAGACAATGTTGGTGGTAGCCCTGAATGAGTCCCAACAGGCTTTCGGCGGTGACGAGTCGCAAGACCTCGAAGAAGATGTCGCCAGTCCGTCGATGTCAAGCATGGACGGCAAACAGCGCAGTGCGTTCCTCATCGACTTCTACCAACGCGAAGAGAAGGCTGTTCCGGCACTCGATGCCTGTACCGCATTCGGATGGTTGCCGTCTGGCGGTGAGATGGCCCTGATCTATGCCAACAAGGATTCCATCAACGAAAAAATGGAAGCCCTTGGAGGTACCGTCTTGGGTGATGGCAGATACTGGACATCTCAGCGATTCTCTAACGACCGCATGTGGAGTTGCGGCATGAGCGACGGCACTTTCGGAATTGCGCTTGGCACGGCATCCGTTGCTGGTGTCAGAGCCGTGAAAAAGTAATTAATCAGAAGTTTAACAAATAATAAAAATACAACTATGGCAGATTTTGATTTAACCCAAACCGACGCGCAGGTGCAGTCTATTCTTAACGATGCACAGGATGCGATGGGTGCCGGTGCTCAGACCACCCTCACCACAGACTATGTTATGCTCAAAGACACAAATGGGCGTTATCATAAGATTTTGAAGGATTCATTGACAGAGGCTTGCCGCAACGTGCTTTCAGGCCTGCTCGTAAACAACGACAAGGGTACTACCATCTCACAGATCGCAGCCATCGCCTCTGGCGACTTCGGCTCTATTACTCCTGCCAATTTGGCATCAGTTCTGGGCGCATCAAGAAGGAGGGCGTATGGTGCCAACATAGACGAGATGATAACCCCGTATATACACATTTATACAGTAACTGCGGCAGAAACCAACGAATGTCAAGGAACCTTCCCTAAAGGAAGTGGCACAGCAACAGAGTTCAATGGAGCATTTGATTTGGAAGTTAAATACGTTGCAAACCGTATAAGTCAAACAATGCAAGACAACGGGTTAGGTGGCATCTGGTGGAGGTATTATAACCCAACTCCACAGAGTTGGAGTGTATGGTATAAAGTAACAACTACTCCAGGTTCAGTTTGATTCTGGGCGGTACAACAACTGTAATCACGGACTGGGATAGTATAAACTTTAACGGAATGGTAAGCTCTGCTTCTTCTGCAAACAGTGCACCAGATACGTCAGGTTATTTTACAGGATTCCAGTTCTTAAACTCACGTCATCAACATACTTATCAGATTGCTATAAGGTCATCTGATTTAACTGTATACATCCGAGTTAAGACGTCTCTTAACGCTAATTGGGGCGTATGGAAAAAGATAGAATCATCTATTTAACAAAAGGAGTGGGTTAATTTCCACTCCTTATTGCGTTAGTGTAAATCTATACCAATTGCCCCACGAAGCATTGTTTTGGGTGCTAACTCTGATAAACATTCCGTATGTCGTAGTATTAAGTGCAGTTGAAATCACAATCTGAAGGCTTCTGTTGTTACCGTAATGGTTAATTAAGATAAGGTCATTAGTAGCTTCTGGCGCATTTGTTGTCTTGGCTTTCTGAAGAAGGAAAACACCTGATGTGTTGAATGTATCAAGATCAATTGCAACGCCATATTTGGTTGCTGTCACTGCGCCCAGAACTGATGCAAAAGATGCCGAAAGTGGCTGAAACAGGCGAGAATGACAGAGTGTTTTTCTTAAAACTTCATAAAAAACCGCCACTCGAAGAACAACGATGGCGGTTTTTTCGTAATTTTGCGACTGACGGATAGCCGGAAGTCATGAGCCGTGCGAAAAGGTAAGCAAACAGCCCTGCCGTCGTTTTCAAAATTTGTTTGCATGACTTTTTAACTGTTTGCATTATGTTACACAAAATCGTTTATGACGTGATTTTCAATCCGTCGAAGAAATGGAGCCGTACTGGTGACGGCATGATTATGATCCGCGCCTCGCAGGGCCGCAAGTCTGTTGACATTCCCACGAACATCTTCTGTCAGTCCCGTCAGTTCTCCGACGGCTACATCAACTCACTGCACCCTCAGTTTAACGGGATCAATGCCATGATCAACCAGATTCTGCTCGACATTCAGGCCACGGAGATAGAAGCCTTCCGGCGCGACATCAACATGACCGTGCAGCGGATCTACTCGATGTATGTCGAAGCACTCTCCACTACCGTCCCGCTGACCGAGTTTGCCGAGAACATCCTCAAATACTCTTCCAACAGAAAGGAGGTGACGAAACGCTCATACCGCGACGTGGTGAGAAACATCAATGAATTCTCCCCAGGTGTAGCCCTCGAAGACATGGATATTCAGTGGATAAAGAAATACGAGCGTTGGATGTATGACCGAGGCATGAGCGACTCAACGGTATGGGGACGCATGAAGGTGATACGCGCCTTCTTCAACGAAGCCATCAAGCGCGACCTGCTGAAGCCTTGGCAGACACCATTCCGCATCTACGAGATTCCAGAACTGCGCTACCGCACCGACGTGCTCCGATTCTCTGAGATGGAAGACCTGTTGCACTATCGATTTGAAGACAGGAAACTGGCCAAGGCGCGTGACTTCTTCCTGCTGTCGTGTTACACAGGTCTGCGCTACGGCGACATGATACGGCTGACATCAGGCCACATCCGTCAGGTGGGCGACGAGACATGGCTGACGATGCAAACCATGAAGACAGGCAAACTGGTGCAGATACCGCTGACCATCATCTTCTACGGAAGGGCGATGGATGTGCTGCGGAAATACAAGCGGGTGGAAGACCTGGTGGAGGTGTTCAAGTGCAACACTACCATCAACCGCGCCATCCACGACATGTTTTCCATCTGTAAGATTGGCGGGTCACAGCGCATCACCGTTCACACCGCCAGAAGGTCGTGCATCACGGGATTGGCAGACTTCGGCGTGAACGTTTATGTCATCCAGAAGGTAGTAGGCCATGCCCGCATCACCACCACTCAGAAATACATACAACTATCCACCGCCACCATCGAGGCCGACCTGCGCAAGGCATTCCCGAAGGACAGACCTATCATCATACCCGAAGCCGTGCCACTGCCTCCTGAGATAGAGTTTGCAGAGGCAGAAGAAATCAACTAACCATAAATCAATACTATCAGAAGCGGGAGCATTCCGAAATGGAGTGCTCCCGCTTTTTTTTGTGCTTTTCACGTTCAGTAAACCCGAGACGCTATTTCGCACGAATAGCAAAGCAATAATCAATTTACAGACGATATGGCAACGATTAAAGGTCAAAACCTCAGAATTTTTCTCGGCAATGCAGAGACCACTCCCATTGCCGCTGCCTTACAGTGTGTGCTGCAAGTGACGATGAACGTGCAAGAGCGTAGCACCAAAGATGACGAAGGAGCATGGGCTCGCAACCATGTCGCATCGCTGACGTGGAATGTGAGAGTAAACGGAGCCGTGACACTCGACCCCGACCGCAATGACCCCGCAAGTCTTATGGATCGAATCGGTCAGATGGTTTATGTCAGACTGGCTTTGGCTTCCGGCGAACAGAACAGCACGATGGGCGACATGCTCATCTGCGGCTATGCGATACTCTCCGACGTGCAGATCACGGCACAGAACCGACAGCGTGGCACGTATGATGTCACTCTGACTGGATGCAAGAATCTAATCAACGAGGTGCGCCGTCTGCGTAGTAGCCAGGGTCACTACCTGAAGACCGCCGACGGTCATATCCTCGCGGCTCCGCATCAAGGTTAAACAAAACAATACAGGACTATGAAACAGAAAAGAGAAGTAGCAATTATTAACTACAACACGCCGGAGCTGACGGAGGCGGCGGTATTGAGCATCCGCAAGCATGGCGGTGGTGACTATCATATCACCATCTTCGACAATTCCGACACGCGACCGTTCAAAAAACGGATGCGTGGTGTGAAGCGTATCGACAACACCCAAGGTCAGGTGATTGACTTCGACAAAGAGTTGGAGAAATACCCAGACCGCTGCCGTGACATCGGTTGTGCGAAGGGGTGTGAGTTCGGGAGTGCGAAACACATGATGACGGTGCAAAAGTTGTGGGAGCTACTGCCGGACGGCTTCGTGCTGATGGAGAGCGACATCCTGCTGAAAGCGAACATCGACGAGTTTTTCAACGAGCAATACAGCGTGTATGGATATTGCCAGAAAGCACAGCCGTACAACCCGTTTGGCATTGGTCGCATGCTGCCGATGCTTTGTTGGATGAACGTACCGATGCTTCAGCGCGGGGGTGCCAAGTATTTCGACCCTGAGCGCACCTATGGACTGCTGCCTGGTGGTAAGCAAAACCGAAATAACTGGTATGACACCGGCGCACCTCTGCTCGAAGACATCCTATCCAAGCGTCCGCGTCTGAAGGGCTACCACCGCGACATCCGCGAGTTTGTGGAGCATTTCGGCAGTGGATCATGGCAGAATAATTCACTCGACGCTCATAAGGCGTGGTTGGAACAACATAAAGACTTGTGGCAATGAGAATCGAGGTATTTACTTTCTGTTGGAATGAGATGGTTGTGCTGCCGTTTGCCGTCGATTATTGGAGACGCTATGCCGACCATGTAACCGTGTTTGACAATGGCTCGACCGACGGCTCCATCGAGTTTATGCAGCAGCATTCGGACTTGATCAGCATTGAGCATTGGGAAACCAATAACCAGATTAACGACAAGATGCTGCTCGACACTAAGAACGAGGCGTGGAAACGTGCCCGTGGCTCTGCCGACTTGGTGGTTATGGCTGATATGGACGAGATGCTGATTCCGATGGGTGACGAGCTTCAGCGGATGATGGACGAAGGTTGCACGGTGTGCATGCCTCGCTGGTTTACGATGATGAGCGACGAGGTGCCGACACACGAAGACGGTAAACTGTTGCACGAGATACGGCCCTACGCCATCCAAGCACCGGCCAAGGCCATTGTGTTCGACCCGAACCGTATCGAGAACATGCGCTACGAGCCAGGGGCACATCAGTGCCAGCCTGAAGGATATGTGAAGTGGTTCGATGGTGGTATCTACTGCTTGCATACCGACCACAACTTCTCTCTCGACAGCAAGATTGAACGTTACCGTCAGATGAACGCCCGGCAGAGTGCCATCAACCGACAGAAGGGCTGGGGCATCCATTATGGATTCAGTGCAGAGCACCTGACGAAATGGTGGGGCGAGGCTTGGCAGCAGACGGTAAACCTCAACGATATAATTCAGAAGCACAATGGGTAAGGTAGCAGCAATGGCCCTGTGTCGTTTGGGCAACCAGATGTTTATCGCGGCGGCAGCCCGGACGTTTGCAGCCCGCACAGGCCGCGAGTTCATCGGACTGGTGAAGACCGACGTTGCGCGGGACTACCCAAAAGAGGAGGAAGTCATCATGCGGCGTGTGCCGTGGGTGAGCCGTGAAGCGGTGAGCGACTTCTGGCAGATGCCGCACGGCGATTACCTGTGCAACGGATTCCCTGAGACCGATGCCGACAACGTGCTGCTGAATGACTTCTTCCAGGATGCCCGCTGCATCGACCGCGACATTGCCTTTGACCTCTTCAAGCCTTACGACTCGATACTGAAGGAAATCCACGAAGTCTATGGCGACGTGAGCGACATGGTGTGCGTGAATGTGCGTCGCGGCGATTATCTGCGCTGTCAGAAATACGGGTTCCGTGTAATGACGAAAACCGACATCGACACAATGCTGAAGGCATTCTTCCCAAAGGAGAAAGTGCTGTTTGTCAGTGAGGACATCGAGTGGTGCAAGCAGAACTTCAGCGGTAAACGCTACATGTTTGCCGACCGTCCGTGCCGCTACAAGCCCGAAATGGATTTGTACCTGCCGACACAATGCAAGGCGAACATTATCAGCAATTCCACTTTTTCGTGGTGGGGTGCCTACCTGAACGAGCGAGCCGAAAAGGTTGTCTGTCCGTGGCCGTGGTTTGCGGATGGAAAGATAGACCCGATGAGCCATGTTTTGCCAGACGGCTGGATTCGATGGTAAACCCAAGACATAGAATTGTAAGATTAGAAAAGGCAAATAGATATGGATAATTTCTTTGTGAATATGTTCCGAAAGCGCAGGGAGGCACCGAGTCCCATCGGTGTGCCAGCAACGACTGACCCGAACGCTCCGAGCAACCAGCCGAAGGTGACGGGCGGCTCGTTCGAGGAACGCATTGCATACGTTCGTGGTCCTGAGTCGGCTCTTGTGGTGGCGGCGGTGTATCGTGCCGTGAATCTGAGGGCAGACACGATGAGCGTCATGCCCGTGCAATACCAGAAGCGCGACTTCGAGGGCGGAAACTTCGTGACGGATATGCGCGGGCTTGGCAAACGCATCAACTATCTGTTGCAGGAAGAGCCGAATCCCATCATGAGTGCTGCCGACATGTGGAAGTTGGTGGAGATCAACCGCCTGTTCTACGGCAACGCTTTCGTGTATATCGAACGTGACGAGTTCGGATTCCCCTACCGTTTGTGGCTGGTGAAGACTGGCGGTTACAACATCGCCACGGGCACGTACAGCAGCATCGTGTATCTGACTGACCACGGCTACGAGACGCGAGTGAATGTGCCACGCGAGGACGTGCTGCACTTCGCCAACACGTTCCGCTATCAGAACGGCATCTGGGGCATCCCGACGCTCCAGTACGCCATCGAGACGCTGAGCCTGAACCGCACCATCAAGCAGCAGGCATTGGAAACGGCTGCAAAGGGCGGTCGCGTGAAGGGATTCATCGGCGAGGACACCAGCAAGACCGTTTCGCCCATCGCTGCTGGACTCTTTGACAAGTCGGAAATGGACAAGTATGCTGAGGAAATCCAAAGCAAACTCTACAAAGGTCACGACATCATCGCCATCCGAGGGCTCGACAAGTTCGTGCCTATCTCAATGACGGGCAGCGATATGCAGATGTTCGAGCAACTGGGTGGCACCAATGACGACGTGAGCCGCTTCTTCGGCGTTCCCCGTCCGCTGCTGATGCTTGATACCAACTCGCACTACAACGACTATCAGAACGCCACGATGGAGTTCCACACTCGAACCATCCTGCCGCAGAAGACGGGCAACGAAAAGGAGATTGCCCGCAAGCTGATCGGCTTCAAGGACTACGGCGTGCGCCGCATCCACATCTGCGAAAAGCCGCTGCTGGCGATGGACCCCGAAAGGCAGGCGAAGGTGGACCTGCTGAACTTGCAAACGGGTGCCAGCACCATCAATGAGGTGCGGGCCGAGCACGACCGCCCGAGCGTAGAGAAGGGCGACACCCCAATGGCAAGTGCCAACCTGATGACACTCGATGCGCTGATTGCTAAGAGCGGTACCACCGAGCTAAAGCCGGGCAACTACACCGTGGCAGAACCCGCCAAGGAGGGCGAAGGCGAAGAGTGAGAAAAACATCGTCACGTGACAATCTCGAAACTGCGACGTGGCAAATAAAATCTGCCACGTGGCGACCGAAAACTGGCACATGCCAAAAATAAATCGGCAAAAGCCATTTTGAAAATGGCAAAAGCCAAATTAAAAACGGCAAAAGACAACGAATATGACACCAAACCCAACAAAAGAGGAAATTGAAGCCCTCGAAAGAGAGATTCATCATCAGCAGAAGAAGCGTGAGAAGAACATCAGACGCGCAGTAAACCCCGGACGCTAAAACGCCCGTATAGTAGATAACATTTTCAAATGTAAAACGAGAATATGAAACAGGTTAGATTTTTTCCAAACGACCTTTGCGGCCTTCAGGTCCGCGAAGATGAAAACGGACAACAGAGCCGCGAGGTGAATGGCCGCGCCATCGTGTTCGGTGTGCGCAGCGTGAACCTTACACCGTGGAGCTCTACCCGTGTAGTCTATGAGGTGCTGGAGCCTGGTTGTTTGACACAAGAGCTGATAAACCGCAGTGACGTGATCTACAACCTGAATCACAACAGCAGCGTGCTCAACGTGCTGGGCCGCTTCCGCAACTCTGAGAAGGACACCCTGAAACTCGAACTTCGAGCCGACGGTGTTTACAACAGCTGCGATCTGCCACAGACCACCGCAGCCAACGATGCTCTGGAGCTCATTAAGCGTGGCGACATCAACGGCCAGTCGTTCGCATTCGAGGATG
>Ga0310690_10005663_pt1 | contig 16812 bp, 25 predicted proteins | sample AusTroGonzalo_MG_2_FD_207661 | JGI IMG/M metagenome (GOLD analysis project Ga0310690, IMG submission 207661) | Bovine rumen microbial communities from tropical cattle in Woodstock, Queensland, Australia - Gonzalo_04 (v2) (version 2) | ecosystem: Host-associated > Mammals > Digestive system >... | reverse complement strand
AGGCGGTTGAACTTCAAATAGGTATATCCCGTGGAGTTCAGAACACTAATGACTTCGATCATCTTATCATTAAGGTTGCTATCATCATTGTAATAGATCCACAACTCAGACTCTTTTACCTCAATACGGCTAACACCAGCGGTATCTCCTCTTGCGTTAAGAGTACCCTTGATAGTTTCACACTCGTTGGCAACATCTTCAACAGTAGTCCAGATTACAGAAGTTGCCTTAATAGCCGTACCCTTTACAGAAGTTGTTTCTTCTACCGGGGTTTCCTCAGGTGCCTCACCGCCCGTTTCACTACCGGTTTCCTCAGGAGAAAATTCATCATCTCCAAAATCGCTTAAAACATCACCGGTAAAGGACGAATGAGATCCACCGCCACCAGATGTAGTATCACTGGTATCAGGCGGAATAACCTGACCAGATTTTTCCTCAGGCTCAGGCTGAATCTGTGATTCAGCCTGCTCTAACTCAACCTTGGCTTCATCACTAAGGTATTCTTCAAGTTGTTGTACCAGTTCCGCATTGATCGGATCTTGCATAGCCGCATGAATTTTATCCTTACGGCTACTGGTAACATATAACTTAGATGAATAAATTCTCTGTAATCTCATGTTTATAGATACCTCTTATCTATTATATCTTGCAATAGTCTTTTCTAACTCACTAATAAGATAATCTACTTGTTCATCATAACTTAATGACAAATCCATCGTGCCACCGTCTATACAGTCGTTATAGTCAGGGTAATTCGGATCAGGGTGTAATTCATAAGTATTCCACTCCGGTTCAATATTATCACCTATCTGGTCAGCCAGTACATCTATGGCAAACGGCATATCTATTCGTTCAATAAAACCAAAAGTATTATCGCTCGACATGCTATCGCTGGCTACAAACTGTTTAAGTCGTTCATACTCACTTGGAGTAAAACCTACTATCTTATACTTAGAAGTATCATAAGTAGATGCCTTAACATAGTTGCTGGGGTATTTCGTAAAATGCCTTGCCATATCTTTACTCCTTTAATCATCACATACGAAATTTACGGTATAGAAAACAATTTCCTTACCCGTATCAACGGCTTTATCAAGTAATTCACACTCAATATTATACTGTTGTTCTTCAACATCTGCATAACTCCTTACAGTACAAGGACGAGTAAACTCTAATCTTGTACCGTCATCAAATTCAGCAATAGCCTCCCAATGAGCCGAAGAACATGTAGGTTCGTCAAAAAATTCATCTTTTAACCAACCAGAAATATTGATCGTGTTGTTTGTTTTACTTTTAATATATCTTTTCATATCATCACCTCAACCCATTAAGTCTATCAAGTCCGGAAGTATGGTTCCAGACATAGTTTTCAGCCACAGATTTAGATATGCCAAAATCTTCTACAAGCATATCTACTCTATCATCATAATCGCAATATCCACCGAGTTCATCTAAATACTCGTAGATTTCACGGTCCTTGCTCTTTGTGGACTTTTTAGCAGATTTTACATATCTTTTCATAGGCACTCCCCTAATAAAATTACTTATAATAATAAAAGGTTAAAGGCGATAAGTCTATTAAACTTACCGCCTTATATCTGTTGTTATGTATTATAACGATTATGTTAAATAATCTTCACATCTGTATCGAAGATCCTCTCCGGTGATCTTTCCATCATGTAACGGCTGGATAAAATCTTTTACTAACTCGTCAAGACTGTTGTACTTTATAACCTTCTCTCGCATGTCATCTTCAAAAACCCTATAAGAAACTTCGTGGTCTTTGAGATTGAGGACTACCGCACACTCACCCTCGTCCCAATCGGAACCATCCGGAGAAACATTGTAGTCCCAAACACCCTCATACACCAGAATTTGACTTGCTAATTCATTATAAGGGATCATACCCCACTCTCTTTCAAACCAAGCATCAAGCAAACCCCAAGCCTTATCTTCTTCATCAGTAACATAGGCTAAAATTCGCTGATTAGCCTTTACATAATTAGCCGGATATTTAGTAAACTTACGCATAATTATTACCTCCCGTATCTATCATCAACAGTACCGTACATGTTCGGAATACCCATACCATTTGCCCAAATACGGAATACCTCATCTTCCACTTCAAAACTATTAACGAGTAAATCTCCAACTTCCACGGGGAAAATCTCGCCAGTTTTACTTGACCAAAGTTCATCACCAAAGTTTTCTGCATCATCACCCTCAACATTGTCATCATATACTACAATGTAATGGTCGCAGTATTCACATAAATCTAAAAGTTCTTGTACTGTAATCATAATTCTCATTCTCCTTTTATAACTTAACTCCCGGAACTGGATCCCTCATTTACAGTCCAAGTGTGTTTTCGGGATCAACCTCATGATACAACTCAATAAGTTCGGAAACAGTCATATCGCTATCATCTCCATAAAACGGATCGTCATAGTCGAAATCGTCATAGTCGATTTCTTCAAAGTATTCAGCGATTTGCTCAATAATGTCATAATATTCGTCTGTACTGTCATTTATTGCATCAAGATCAATTCCGAACTTCTTGACATACTGACTTGTAACTGCTCCATAATAATCATCATCAGTATCAATAGTTAAACAACACTCACCACAGTCGCATAAAGTAGGATCGGCATAATCATTCATAAGAGCCGCCTCTAAAAACTCACGGATCTCAACATCAGAATTAAGAACACAAAAACATGTGCTACTTGAATTACTACCCCCGATAGGGAAACCAATATCTTCGCAGTCGCCATCTTCCGGGATATAGTCATCATCAGCCCAACCATAATTTTTGAGTTGATCCAGTAATGACTGTTCTTCAAATATCCAACGATATTCATGTCCGTGATTAGACTGTGAAACACCAATAAGTCTGCTCATAATTATATTCTCCTTTAATTTTCTGAACTCCCAGAATCCCCACTATCTTCATCTCGTTTCATATAGATATAAGGTTTCTCCGGGTTGTTATCTTGAATTATATAACTGAACCAGCATGTAGAATTTAACTTATCCCCTAAATGCTGGAAAGTCATGCGATATGTATGTTGACCGGTGGTGGTATCAAGAATAGAACTGTCTATGTCGATCCAAGGTCTGTTTTCATCTCTGGTTGCCTTATCCGCAAAATCTACATCTTCTGCGGCATCAAGATTATAAATTTCAGATAATGCCAGATCCCTTGGCAGTCCGTCCGGTAATTTAACGCAGACTATCTCGCTGAAATCTGCCTTGTTATACATTACTGTATATAAAGGGAGATCTGATAGCCTGCCGCTTTGTATTACTGTTGTAAATACTTTATCTTGAAGTAACATAAATTATGCCTTAGTTAAAATCAACAAAATCTTGATATAATTGATCTAAATCAATATTTACCGTAGCATCATAGTCATAACCTTCTGTGTAACTATCATCATAGTAAGCGAGGTATGCCTTAATAATTTTAAGAGTACCCTGAGCCAGCATGTCATTAACTACATCAAGAATATATTCTTGTAATGGCATATTCTCGTCAATATCATCATATTGTGGGAGATTACTGGTATCAAGTTCCCATTGTTGCATATCCGATAAGATAATGTCATATAAACCAAGTTGTTTAAGTTCACTTGCAGAATACATACGATCTTCTAAATCGGTAAACTGCGGATATTCGGATAAATGAATATTTCGCCATATTGTTAATAAGTTCATATCTTTATATCTCCTTTTCTGACATTGATTTAATGTATCTTTTCATACTAACCCCTTGATTACCGACCATAATAGAAATTATAACAATCTGCTCGAATCTAATTCCTCGATCCAGTCATCAAAACTAAGTCCGTCTATAACTTCACCGTTGGCATACTCAACTGTACCCGTACCATAGAACTCACTATCATCATAGGTAGCGGTGCAGTCGCTATTAGATTTAACCCACAAATCTCTATCAAGTTCTTCAAAACCAGCGGCTTCAAGTCCCTGACCTCTTAACGACCAAGGAGATAATTCATAATCAGAAACAGATTTTAAGAAATGGTTCAAATTAGGATCTACATCTCCAATATCATAGGCATTTCCGCAAGGACACCATTGAATATAACCATAGTGCTTTTCAACATTCCAACATGCGATAAAGCCCTCACCGATAGAATAGTAATCAAAATACTCGGCATCTGAAGGATTACTGGTATCAGGATCAAACCCGTACTCCCCAAAATCTAACAATGTGTTAAGTTCATCTGGTGTAAGCATAATTCTTGTATCTCCTTCACAATAATTACCAGCCATAACTTGTAGTAACTACTACATCTCCGTTAGTCCACTGAACAGAACTATCTCCGGAATCGAGTAAAGCCTCACCCAGAGCCTTTAAGTCAATATAGTCCATAGGATCAGGAGCACCGTTGTAATCACGATCTCCTAAACCGAAATCAGCATACCAACCCTCAGTAAGTTCATATTCAGCAAAATCTTCAACTGAATCGTACACATAAATATAATATTCTTGCCACTTACCCTCGCCAACATCTTCTAATAAAGCGGCGGCAACCTCAGGGTAACTTTCAGCAAATTCTTCATAATCATCAAAATCCTGACTGTAATACATACCTATATCTCCTTAAATAATAAAATAACCTCTCTTAATAATAAGAACGATTACCAAGTCTTATTACTATTAAAGGTTATTTGTAAATAAGATAATAAGTATTCTACTTAAATACTATCTGCTACCACTTTCAGCAGTTCCGAAACCGTATGATCTCTAAGATATATTTCAATAGCCTTAGCCATACCAACATCTGTAATATTAGTCTGAGCCAGCACTTCGATATATCCAGATGTAGCATTAGTATAGGTTTCAACGGGAATCATACAAGCAGTTAAATTACAATACCCATTAACATTTAAGCAAGGGCAACTATTGTTATCACATTTTCCATCAGAATATCTCATAATTATATCTCCTTAGAACAATTTTATCGGAAATAGGGCTTTATCTATTCTCTCACGGGCAATTTCAAAGTAATGAGGATCTAACTCTATCCCTATGAAGTTTCTACCGGACTTTTTACACGCAACCCCGGTACTACCACTCCCCATGCAATTATCCAAGACCGTAGCCGTTTCATCTTTGGTATATGTCAGGATCAAATATTCTAACAAGGCTACTGGCTTTTGTGTGGGATGATAATCGTCATTATCCTTGTTGAACTCTAAAAGTTGCTTAGGGTAATTAGTACCCTTTTGAATAAAGGGTTGTTGGGTGGCTCGATTAGGTCTGAAAGCCCCTGCCTTTACATATTTAATAAGTTTAGTCGTAGTTTGAACCCCTTGTGGGATATAAACCATGCGGTTAGTAGAGTTCTGGGCGATAGTGGCTTTGGAGAATACGCAGATGTTCTCCGTATTCTTTATAGGCATATACGGGGCTTGTGCAAAATTTGCTTTGGTGTTTTTAAGCCAGATCCAGTCATACCGATATAAATTGATATTTGACATGCGTAATGCACTACTAAATGGCTCGGCTCCGAATAATACAATGGCTCCATTATCGGTAATTATGCGTTCATACTGCTCCCATAGCGGCTTAAATGGTATTATCGTGTCCCATTTACAAGCCGTGGTGCCATACGGCAAATCACATAGTACCAAATCAACACTATGCTCCGGAATATCTTTCATAACTTCAAGGCAATCGCCCTGATATAATCTCATATCTCCCATATTAAAATAAACTAAACTGTCTATTTGTATTATCTATCCTCTGCTTGGCTATCTTAAAATAGGCTTCATCTAATTCTATACCGATAAAATCTCGATTCTCCAACTTGCAAGCAACCCCGGTGGTGCCTGAACCCATACAGTTATCCAACACCAGTTCACCCTCTTTGGTGTAGGTTTTAACTAAATATGTAATCAGATCCAACGGTTTCTGTGTAGGGTGTAAATATTTACTCTCACAGTCAAAATACAATAGGTTTGCCGGATAATTAGTATATTTCTGTATATACTGAGTATTCCCGTTCAAGGAGTTATTCACTCCGACATTATTATTGTTTTCACTAATTAAACCTTTTCGCTTATTAGTATTCTGCTTTACTTGATTTACCTCGATCAGCCCTTGGGGATAATAAACCATAGGGTTAGATTTACCGCCAGCCGAGGCATTACTCTTACTGAATACCATAATATCCTCGTAGGCTCGCATAGGTCTATAATTGCAGTTGGCAAAACCCGTAGCCCGATTCTTTACCCATTTCCAGTCATATCGGTAATATGTAGGCTGGCTGGTTCTTAAATAACTGGAAAACGGCTCGTTACCAAATAGAACAATGGCTCCGTTAGCCTTTATTATTCGCAGATAATGATCCCAAAGCATATCAAAACTTAAAATCTTATCCCAGTTGGATCGGGTTTCTCCATAAGGTAGATCACATAAAATCATATCCACAGAGTTGTCCGGGATATTATTCATCAATTTTAAGCAGTCGCCCTGATATAATCGTATATCTGTCATGTTGCAGATGCCTTATTGCGAACAAAGTAGTCCTTATCTATGCAACCATGGTCCCATAATAGTTTGCTGGCTATGTCCTGAGCAGAATAACTAAGCCCCTTATTATAGTCATAATCAAAACTATCATAATCATCACCAGAAACCTTAAAAGATCTTACCTCTTGGATCTCAACAGTAGCACCCTTATCAATTAGATAGTTACTCAACCATGCGTGGCAATCGCCAAGAGTATCAAACTCCGGGGACTGATAATGTGCATAATTATATCGGTTATAAACATGAACACAGAAATAACTCTTGTAATCTTGATTTGCCATAGTCGTACTCTCCTTATTCTGTATATTTAACTTCAAATATGAATTTTGATAAGACCGCATTTTGAGAAATTCGGCTATCTGCCAAGTCATTAAGGCACTCGATACATGCAGTTCTTCTATGACCGGTCAAAACCAACATCAGGTATCTCAGGACAAATACTACTGGAATCTCGGAATTATCGTCATAATGAGTTAGTTTCCAAGATGTATTTGATACTGAGGAATTTTTGGCATTTAGTATCGCAGGCAGGCTATCAAAATGCTTTAAGTGGTCTGGTGAGAACTTTATTGCGGTATCAGCATCAGTAAAACTACGGACACATGACCAAACCTTATGCTTATAGCAAGCCGCATCTTGTTCTTGGGTTTTAGCATATTCCAGCATATCGGTAGCCGTAGGTGGGTTGATCGTTACCAAAGCACATCTGCTTGGTATTGTATCTGGTATCGAATACAGATTATTACAAGTAACCACTATATAGATAAAACTCGGACAGTCCTCGATCAATTTCAGTAATGGATATGCCGTTTGGACCACACCACTATCCAAATCTTCTATACATAACACAACAGATGTACCATTTGATACGCATCCCTCTATCATGGCTTTTAGATCCGACATTACCGGATTTATGATGTAAAAATCAGGGATAGATAACATCTTAGCATACTGGCGAGCCAAATATGTCTTTCCACTTCCCGGATCTCCAATGATAAGCACCCCATGCTGATTATGCTCAGCAAGAAGTTTGAGATTATCTAATGCCTCTTTCTGACAGATAAAGTTCATTCTTCAACCCCTAATTCTTCAAAAATCTTCTTCATTTTCGGGTATTGTCTTGCTATCCAGTCCACAAGGAAATCTTCTTCGTCATCTTCATATCTATAAGTAATACCACTTTCACAAAAGAAGGCATGTACTATTTCATGCCGATAGATATGCCTAATATAAGCATCTATATTTTCTATTCCAAGCGGTGCATTATTATTATCTTCTGCCAACTCTGAATCTACTACAATCCTTTTAGACCAAGGTTCATGGTAGCCGTTCCACTTTTGAAGTTTAGGATCAGTATCGACCTTACCTTGAAATATCTCATACTCTTGACCTAAAATTGTAACTTTATCTTTCATTTCAATACCCTCAAATCTGGAATATTCTTAAACATCATCAACGCACCCAGATACATAATCAGGTCTGAAACCTCAACTGTATAGCCGTTGCGTAATGCCTTAATAGCCTCGTAGGTATGATTAAACATGTAATAAATATCTGCCCTCGTCCACTTCTTTGCATATTCTTTTAATGGAGAGTTTGAATATTTACTACTCTGTATCTTATCCATTTCGATCATAACTCGTAAAATCAAATACAAAATAGTTTGTAAATCACCCTCATAATGGTCCGTGATGTATGCCAGAGCATTGAAGTTCCTGCTGGCGATAGCCACTTGAATATCCGTTTCCGAATATGACAGTTTTATGTCAAACAACGACATGATCTGTCTTTCTGTCAGAAGAACCTTACCCTGAATTAAGTTCAAACATCTGCAAATATTCTTAGCCTGAAAATAATTACTGGAATGCTTAGCGGCATACTCAATACTGCGGCTATCAAGATCCGGGAAATCTGATTTCAGATACTTACTCATGTGCTTAATGTCTATTGAATCAACAGATGCCGTATTATCCGGAAATACCTTATCCAACTTAGCCAGATCCTTATCGTCCTCATATATAAGCACCAAAGTACCTACGATACGCAAATGAGATATACGATTAGCCATTTCTTTTGTAGCCTGACTTATAAATGCTTTGTCATATCGAACCACATAGACTTGTGGCTTTAACGGTATGATATGATGTTTAGACATAAGGCTGACTACTTCCATAACAGTATCGTATTCAATTTTACCCCCGACCTTAGTAGTCAAGATTTCAATGTATTTATCTTTGATACCATACTCAGATCCACCGAGGATATAAAAATTCTTCGGAGTATCACCAAGTATGCTCAAACCTAAATCTTGAATAGATAGCATCAGAAATTTTCCTCTATGAAATCTCGAAACGCAGATAACGGCATGACCGCCAGATCTCGATCCCAATGAATTGTAAACACATTGACCTTATTCTCTGCCGCAGACTGCTTATATAAAGCCGTAGCAGTATCAATATCAAATGTCAAAGAATTACCCTTAGTAGATGTATTCTTTAACCCCTCTACCACATGAAGTGTGGCTGGATCAAAAATGCTAAGATTAGTCATAACCCATGTTTTATTAGATGACTGCGTTCCATTATCTACAAATAAAACCGGGTATCTATGCTTGGCACCAGCCTCCTCGGAAATCTTAAACCAGTGTGTTTTAAGAAATATGATATTAGATTTCTCCGTATCATGTGTCTTGCACTCACCCAGCCAGTTGTATGAATTAACATCACCCGGAGCAAAAGGGCGAGCACCGCTACCGGTTACTTGCCCCCAACCCAGATACTCGGCTATCATGGTTTCTTGCTTATTAGAAAAATACTTATTATTCATCAATCTAACTCACTATCCGTAGATGTATCTGTAACCTCTAAACCGTTCTGATTTATATCGTTGATAATGAAGTTACATAACTTCTCATAGTATTCATTGTTGCTCTGCAAATAGTCATATACTTTTGCAAGTCCATTTACTTTAACGATAGTGTCATTTACTTCCAGCGGTTCCATAGTATCTGGATCACAGATAGTAAACCAACCGATATTCTTCCTGATGATGTTGTACTTGGTAATAGCGAGGTTAGCAAACTCGAAATCTGTCCTAAGACCGGACTGAGCCATAAGGTAATACTCACCAAGTTTCCTATCAAATGGAGCCGACTTCTGCTTAGTAATCTTAACAGTAATCTTATAGCCTGCCGGGTTCTCCGCACTCAATTTCAACTCGTTACCTAAGAAGTCCAGTGGAGCACCTAACGAGAACTTCATAATCAGGGTAGCATAGAACTTAATAGCCTCGCCGCCCGGTGTATTATCTGCATACGGGTTGTTCATGTTGACACGCAACTGGTTAATGAAGATCATTGTGCAGTCATATCTCATAAGCAACTGAGTAATCTTACGGCAGAACTGTGTCATCAGACCGGCTAATGCGGCTACGGTTCGTTCACCATATTTCTTCTCCAACTCGGACTGAGGGACTAAGGACGGTATAGAATCGAGTACGATAAATCCAACTTCACCGGTAGCAATAAGATCCTCTACACTTTGAAGTATCTTTTCGCCTGCAACATTAGGGGGTTGCATAACTCCTATATCTTTATTAGTAATACCAAGGGTAGCCGCCCATTTCTTATCAAAAGAGTGTTCCAGATCCACATACAGAACTTTCTTAGGTCCCCTCTCTTTCAGATCTTGCAGATTAGCCTTAGCCTCTTTCTTGCCCTCAGCCGCTAATGCTTCAAGTTTCATAACCTCGTCAGAATACTCCGAGAGGAATATATCTAAGGCATTTTTACATAAGTCTATGGTAGTTGTGGTCTTACCACCACCCGGCACTCCATAGAACACCGATAATGCGGCTCTGGGTACACCGCCATAGGTAATATAGTTCAAGGACGGAGATGAAAATGGGATCTTCTTACCCCCTACCTTGTTTACACTTTCCATAAGTTCCGGGCAAGCCCAGTCCTTAGCACACTTCTTAATAATTTCAGCATAGGTTTCAGCCATATCTAAACTCCTTTTAGAAATCTACCTTTTCAGGTGTATCGCCTAATTTATAGTCTGGCAAATCAGGTTGAGTAACCGTACTACCTATCGGGCTATCTTCACTACTTCTACGGGCATCCCAAACTTTCTTAGCACCCATAATCAACTCTTTTGCAAACGAAATCTCCTGCTCTACCCGTGTAATGACTGAGGAATAAATGATAGTCATCAACTTATATTCTTCATCAAGTCCGTCTGGATCAGCATCTTTATTCTTACTGCGTTGCTTAATTTTCAGTTTAACTATCTCATTGTGTTGCTTAAACTGAGCCAGCGAATTAGATACTGAGAACAACTTCAAGGGTAATGCCGTGATTATCCACTCTAACTCTTTATCGTTAATCGGAGTATCGGCATCTCTAAATCTCTGGAACGAGTCATTTAACTCCTTGAAATAAGTTGAAAAATACCGATTATAAATCTGGTCAACCAGAGCATCAGCAGATTCAAAATCTTCCTTTAAGGTTTCTATTGCTCTTGTAATATCACTCATAATCAATACATATTTCTCGGAACATCTTGTGTGCGTTCTTCTACATCTACCATTACACAATGATTATCTTCTCGCTGAATAGTTACAGACTTGTTATCAAAATCTTCGTTAAACAAAGCCCTAACCAAAGTCAGAGCATTGTTGAGTGTCATGCCACGAGCAACAACCTCGCCTTCTTCGATTACGGAATATTCATAACCGTCATTTTTCATAATCAACTCTCCTTTTTAGCGGCAACCGGAGTACAAAGATATGTCATAGCGGTTTCCAACTGATATTGAGTAAACTTCAACTCTTTATTCATAGCCATTACTACATTTGCAAATTTAAGACAGATAAACGCATGTTGATCCCCATACTTGCTCAACTTCTCAGCATAATGATAAGGGATCATAGTTCTGGATATGTCCTTTAAGAATACATATTTAACAATGTTACAAAGAAAACTATGGAAACCCTCGAACCACTTCACAAAGTTAGTACCGGAATTATAAACACGATCTATAACTGCGGTTATCTCCGCATTATCTTTCTTTACCATAGCATTAAGCATGTTAAAGTAGTCATCATAATTAGGAAGATCCAGAGCCTTTTCCAAAAGATCTGAGGTTACATCTGAACCGAAAGCCAAAGTCTTATCGAGCATAGTAATAGCATCTCGCATACCACCCTGAGCCAAACGAGCCAGATAGGATAAGGCATCTTCGTTATATGTAATCTGCCTACCCTCTGCAATTTCAGAATCGAGAATAAATTTAAGTCGCTTTTGAATATTCTCTGTACTGATCTTAGATAACTTGAAAGTCTGTACTCTGGAAATGATAGTCGCTGGGATCTTCTCAGGGTTAGTTGTGCAGAAAATAAACACCGTGTTACCCAACTGTTCTTCCAGACCTTTAAGCAAACTCTGCCAAGCAGTATTAGATAAAGAGTGGCACTCGTCCACAATGATTACCTTGTACTTTGTACCTATCGGGTACTGAGATGCTTGCTGGATAATCTCACGAGTATCTTCAACTCCGCTATGAGATGCGGCATCTACCTCAATTACATTATCCGCACTTCCATTAAGAGTTTTAGCAATAAGCCTACCCAAAGTGGTTTTACCGGTGCCAGCAGGACCGGTAAATAAGAAATTTCTATTACTCAACTGTGCAGATTCACACATTGTCTTTACAATATCAACTACGACACCCTGACCGATTACAGATGAAAAGTCAGAAGGACGATATTTATTTGCTAAACTCATAAAGTACCTCAGGCATTCTAATTATTATTCCCATAAGTGCTACAAACAAAATCGCCCAGTATTCCATAGGATAGGGAGTATGCTGACTTAAAATCTTGCATATAATAGTTACCAGTATCGAAACAACTAAGATACTAAAACTTTCAACCCCATCAAGTTCTACGGCTTGTTTGTATAATTTCTTCATAAATATAATAACGATTACGGGATAAATTAAGGCTTTTACCATTCTTTACAACGATTATAATAGCGGCACATGGACGGAGAACAATGATGATCCCCGGCAGGCAACTTTTCCGGTGCGATATTCATCTCAACATGCTTTATTACATCTGCGAACATAGCCCACATCTGTTGCATATCACTATCGGTAATCTTGACCTCGTAACATTTGAAATTCCCATACTGTCGGTCTTGATATAAAACTATCGCATTATGGATATTCAGCAGAGTACCATAGCACTTAACCTGATCTATATGATAGGGCTTGGGTTCGGTTAATTTATCAAAACTGGAATATTCAGAAGTCTTAATCTCTAAAAGTCTGTACTCACCTTTATAAAAGATGATACCGTCCGGTGCAAACTTGATCGGTGGGTTCTGGATCTCGATCATGGTTTCAAAACCGTTTTTATTACATGAATACTCATACGGTCTATCCGCAGATTTTAGATATTCTTCAACATCTATCCAGTCCTTACCCAGTTTCTTAGATAGAACTTCTTGAATATTACGGTGGCAAGCCGTTCCTATCTGAGCCGTAAAATTCATGGATCGGTTTACGACTTCTTCTTTCTCCGGTTGTACCCCTCGCAGTCTGAACCAACTAACTCGTTTACACCGGATCTGCGAAGGTGCGAAAGTCCTTGACGGGATAGCACTTTCACCGTCAAGGATCATTTCGTCCAAAGCATTTTCATATAAATCAAGAAACTCGCTACTCGTTGCAGAGTTAAATCGAGCCAGATGTATGCTCTCTAAGGATCTGAAAGCCATCACTTTACCCCATTAGCCCTGACCGGCAAGGAGTGTTGTAAGGGTGTCCGTCCAGAACAGACAACCGATAGTAATAACCTTAGTGTTACCGTCATCATCTGTTTCATCTCGCCTCATGGGTGCAATATTTACCTTATCAGCATCAAAGTTAGACAGAACATTTTTAAGCATGTCGGACGGGAACTTAACCTCATAAGATTCATCTGCGGCAACTTCCATAGAATAACTGCTGGTTTTATTGCTCATAGTCAATTTACCGTCTTTAATGACAAAATCAATGATCTTATCCATATCGTTCTGGTTAAGAATTGCAGTCTGGTTAATAAACTTGGTGATAGGTCCTACTTCGACAGTAACAAACTTATCCGGGTGATTAAGCATACCAAGGATAATTTCAGAATTATAACTGCCAACCGATTCATCATCTTCGTACTTAGGCAAAAACTCTGTCAGCATGGAATAACTGTCAGTATCAATGCTCAACACATAATTTCTTCCGACTTTGGAAACCGTAGATCCCTCAGGAATAGATGTAAAAAGGTTAATGAGTGAAGTAGGGAACAAGCATACACTATCAAAATTACCCCTCTTGGAATAAGTAAAAAGGCTGGACTCATAATCGCCTACGATAATCTCATTATTACTACCGATCCAAGCATTAGTATAAACGGGGTGCTGAGCAGATGTTGAAATAGCATACATCTGATGGTCCTTAATAAACTGCCAGTCTGCCGGTTTGATTACTACGGAACGCTTAGCCGTGTACTGGTCGATAGGCTCAGTAAGTTGAACATCATTAACATCAAGCATCTGCGAAATAGCAAATTTACTGGTGCCGGCATGAATACAAAGACCACCCTCGACAAACTCTAAGGTAATAACATCATTTTCGATACTGTTAAGCAAGTTCTTGAACATAGAGCAGTCAACCATAATGGAAACTGACTTATCTTCATCACCAGATCCCTTTAAGGTCATGCGTGTCTTGATACCTGATGCTTCAATATTAAGTTTCAGGGTATCTTTGTTTGCGGTAATCTGAACAATGTTACTGCGATAGTAGAACTTGGAGATATTAGCCTTGATAATTCCAAGGTCTGTAACATTTTTCAGTGGTTTAGTTGAAACGGTAAATTTCATCTTTCTGATCCTCCGGTTAATTTATTATCTGCAAATCGTACACAACTTTATTTTCAATATGGTTTATAAATTCTTCTTTACTTATATGATAACGATTAAGGTAATCAAGTATGTTCTTATCCATATCTTCTGACCACTCACCGTCAACACCTAAGGCTTTATCACCCTCTAATTTGACACCCTCTTTTTTATGTGTAGGTAACTTATATTCAAGTTCAAACAGATGATACTGAACCCAAGCGATTTCACTCTCTGATAATTCCTCAGGCTTTTCAATAGATGTAGGTTTCTGATACTCACAAGGATAGGATAAGCCGTACCAGCGGAGTGTCGTAGTTACATCACAGTTGATCTTGAACGGCAAGAAGTTACCAGCCTCACTCATTAACTGGCTTAACAATTCGCCACCTCTTTGAGCATTTCGGATCGGGATCTCTGCTATAAGTTCGTCATGGACCGGAAGAAGAACCCTACCACCAAGAGCCAACCACTCTGGGTTATTAAATACTTTGAGTATGGCTATCTTGGTAAGTTCTGCGGCTGAACCCTGAACAATACTATTAAGACACTTTCTTGTAGCCTTAGTAATCTTATTAGTATTATCAATTACCTTAATATGGAGTTCTGCATCAAGTTGCTTAATTCGCTTGTAAATCTGACCTTTATACTTGTAGCCAGCAAATTCCTTTTCCAACTGCTTTACAATTCTTTCGGGAATTTCAGCCTTGTTCTGTAAAGTCTTAGGATCGAGAGGATCAATATCAGGGTTCACATACCCAGATCCAGCCTTAAACTCATACGGCTTTAACTGCATATCAGGGATATGCCTTCTTCTACCTAAAATGGTTTCAACGAAACCTTGTTTCCTTGCATCATTTTGGGCTTTGAGCATTATCGCACGAAGATTCGGGAACGCATTAAGAACGGCATCATAAACAGTCTGAGCCGCTTTGGTTCTCTGTTCCTCGGACATATTCTTGTTTTTACCGAATAACTGATCTCCGATAGTCTTTGTAGATCTACCGTAGCAGATCCCCAATACAATGCTTTTGGCTTGTGATCTTCTCTCCTTACCCTCAGGCTGATTAGCCCCAGTAATAGGGTTGAACTCCATACATTCCTCATACGGCATATTAAAAGCCAGAGATGCTATGGTTGCGTAAATATCCTTGCCTTCCATGAAAGCCTGAACCATGTTCGGATCTTGTGATACAAACGCAGTCATTTTAGGCTCTTGCTGAGAATAGTCTGAGGACATCATTACATACGGAGGTGTTATATGACTAATCGAATATGATTTAGTCATATCCTCTGCCTTTAATGTCAAAGTAGTCTGAGGTAGTTCGTGAGAGATAGAAACAACCTTTAACCACTCTCCGGTTGTCGATTTAATGGTATCGGTTTCACTAAGGTCAATAATGTCCTTGCTATCGTCTTGGGTAACAACGGCATCATAACTACCTAATGTTATCTGTAAAGTATCTAATACCGTGGAGCAGGCATCTACTTTCAGCATGGCTGGGGTTGCCCTGAACTGATGACGAATATCCGTAGCATGTGAGGGGATATTCTGAACATTAGGATCAGAACTCGCCATACGACCAGTGGCGGCACCTACTGACTTAAAAGTAGAGTGTACTCGTCCAACGGAACTGGTCATATCTGGGAGTTTATCTACGAAACCGCTTATCAGGGTATCTAAACTCCTGACTTTCAATAACTGATTAGTTATAGGCAGATTAAGTTTCTCTAAAACATCACCCTCGGTAGATTCAAGTTCCAAACCCATAATCTTGCGAACCAGATAACCTACTTGCGGTGGACTGTTAGGGTTAAAATTATTAGCAGACTTAAAAGGACATTTCTTCAAAGTTATTGCATCTGCGTTCTGCATAACCTCTTGGATCATGCCGACCAGTATTGCAAATTCCTTATCTCGCTTAGTATGATACCGGGGTTTCAATACATTAGAAGTATCTTTATCGAGATAAATACCTACTCGGTGCATCAAAGCACAAACCCTAATCATAGGGAACTCAATATTCCAAATCAGATCGGCTATCTTTTCCAGATGATTTTTCTGACAATTAGGGTGGCTTTTGGTTACATAAGGCAGTTGCCACTTAAATAATTCATAGGTTATCTTGGCATCATTAGCCGCATATAACTTAGCCACATCTGGCTTAGAATATGGGAATAACTTGGGGCTGAAAAAGTCTGAGAACTTCTTAGGATCTCCCTTACCACCCATAGGGTACTTATTATACAACTCCTTCAAGCCATTCTTCTTCTCGTTCTCTTTAAGGCATCTCCAAGCCAGAATAACATC
>Ga0310690_10005662_pt1 | contig 16815 bp, 17 predicted proteins | sample AusTroGonzalo_MG_2_FD_207661 | JGI IMG/M metagenome (GOLD analysis project Ga0310690, IMG submission 207661) | Bovine rumen microbial communities from tropical cattle in Woodstock, Queensland, Australia - Gonzalo_04 (v2) (version 2) | ecosystem: Host-associated > Mammals > Digestive system >... | reverse complement strand
ACATCATCAATCTCTACGAGATAACAGCCTGACCAAAAGAAAAACACCGCTTCGCTAGAAAACATTTAAGTCTCTCAGCACCAGCGAACAAGATAGTTTTCTTGGTTTTTCTTTCATTGGTTACAAGGCATGTAATGCTGCGGGTGATGTTGGTGATGGATGATGGAAACGTGTTTACAATCAGGCATCACCGGCATCAAACGCAAGTCTCGACAGAGATTGGAAACAATGAAAGGGTATTTGATGGTTTTTGTTTCTCTTAATTTTTCACTTTTCACTATTCACTTTTCACTTCATTATTGCCGAGCCCGAAGGCCCGGCAATAATGCCTTAATCTTGGTCGTCGCCTGGATCGGGGTCGCCACCGCCGCCGTTGTTGCCGCCAGTGTTGCCGCCAGTGTTGCCACCAGTGCCGCCGTTTTCACCGGTGTTGGTGCCGCCACCGTTGCCGCCGGTTGAGCCGCTGTTCTCCCCTCCTTGGGAGGCGGGGGAGGCTGCTCCCTTGGCTGCTGCAATCTCGGCACGGGCCTTGTCCGTCCAGCTCAGGCGGGCGTCCTTCTTCAGTTCGTCGCGCGTGAACTCGCCGGTCGATTGTGCCAGCAGCTTGATGGTCTTCACGGCTGGGCCGGTCTTCTCGCCGCTCTTCAGTTCGCCGATGCTGGCCGTCACGGTCTTGTCGGTCTCGGCGTCGTAGAGCACTTCCAGACCGTTGGCTTCCACGCTTGCCTTGAAGATGGCCAGGTTGGCAATCTTCACCGTGTTGCCGTTCAGCACCATCTCGCGCACGCACTTCACGAAGTCCGTCAGTACGCCCAGGATGGAGCCCTCGGAGAACACCGTGTTGTGCTCGGCCATGTGGCGCGCCATGTCGGATACGGTCAGCGTCTGTTTGTAATTCACTCGGGCATAGGTCTTGCCCGCCATCTCGGTTTCCGAACTCTCGGTCACCTTGCTCAAATAAAGTTCAATCATACCTTTAGTGTTTTTCATGGTATTAGTAACTCAGTTGGCCAGCTGCATCCGGGTGGCCATTCCCGCTTGTAAAGTGAAGAGTGTTCCGCGCCTTAGCGGCGCGCCTTCTTGCGCTCCAGTAGGTGCTCAGGCGCAGGCGGAGGGCTCTAAAGAGTCCAAGAAGAGTGCATGGTGCATAGTTGGCTCCGCCCTCCGGATGGCGGTTGCGACTCCCTGAACCTTCGCCTTTTCCCTCCTTCTCTTTACAGGTGCAAAGTTACGAAATAATTTCCATATAACCAAATATTTCAACAATTATTTTTAAAGTATTTCTTAAATATTTTTTGTGTCTGTTTTATGTACCAATAACCTGCCCTTATTTGTTGATAAAGGCATGTTATTGAGTGATAAGGATGGGGTATTTTTTCTGGAGGAATTTTGAACAAAATTGCGCAGATAATTATGAGGGGTGAAAGAAAATCCAAGAAACTATTTGGCAGTAACGGGGAATTTTCGTATTTTTGCAGCAGAAAATAGAAAAAGCAATAGGATTATGGGTATTTCTGTTGATAGCATATGGAGCCAGGCTCAGCGCTTGACGGCCAAAGAACGGCTGACTTTATCGCGCCGCCTCCGCGAGAGTGTGCGCGAGACGGAAACCGCTCGTCGCGAGCGTGTGGCCTCGGAGATTGACCGTTTCTTTGGCGGATGGAGCAAAGATCCCCGCACAACGGAAGAGATTACGGAGCAGATTCGTGCCAAGCGCACAGCCAACACCTATCCCAAACTCTGACGCGTTCATGGCCACATTCAAGTATCTTTTGGAGACATCCACCTGCATCGAGCTGTTGCGTGGCAACGAACGTGTGCGCCAGCTATGCATTGAGCATAATCCCCAGTGCTGTATATCTGCTATTACTGCTATCGAGTTGCTTTACGGTGCCTACGATGCCCCAGAACGCTATCGCAAACAGGAGATTGCCAAGGCGAAAATGCTGATAGACTACTATACTGTAGTCGGCATCAACGAGATTCCCGAAGCCTTCAGCCGCGAGAAGCTCCGTCTGGAAAGCATCGGTCAAGTCATAGAGGATTTTGATCTGATGATTGGCATTACCGGCAGAGAGGCCAACATGACGGTAGTCACCCACAATCTGAAGCATTTCAGCCGCATCGAAGGCATCAAAACAGAAGACTGGACACTATAGGCTCCGACCTACTGCTGCAGACATCAGAAGTTTTTCTGGTTAAACTCCTTATTTTTAATTTCAGATAGTATTCGCTAAAGTCCTTGCAGCCTGGGGGCAGCTGGTGATGCTGCAAATTGGGCAGCACTTCTTTCAGTTGCAGGAAAAGGCGTTCGCCGGGGGCGTCGCGGTCGGGGTACATGTGAAGGGAAAGCCCCCTCCCATCCTCCCCATGAGGGGAGGAGTCCAGACTTCTCAGGAGTTCGACGTCCCTGGGTTTCAGCAGGGTTGCCGAGGGGATGGCGATGGCTTTGTGACCGGCCGAGAGCATGGCCCAGCAGTCGGAGCAGCCTTCGGTAATGTAGAGCGTTTCGCCGGGTTTCAGGAGGTTCAGGACAGGCAAGTTGTAGATGCTGCACTCAGAGCCCTGCGGAAAGCGGAAGCGGGGAAGCCCCCCTAAATCCCCCGAGGGGGACTTGCTTAGATTCCTGTTCTGAACGCCTATCAGTTTGCCTTCGCGATTATAATAAGGTATCTGGAGCCAGCTGACGCCCTGCTTGTCGCGCCAAGAAGTCAAACGGCACCAGCGCACCACCCTCTCATCCAGCTTCCTTTCCTCGAAGAGAAACTTCTTAGCCGCAGGCGAGAGCCAAGGGCGCAGGAAGAATCGCTCGAAATAACCACTATCGAAGGGTTTGGCAGGCTTTGTTTCCTTGGGCTTATACTCGGTAAGAATCACGCAATTCTCATCAGCCAACCAACGGCAGGCCTCCCTGAAAGCAGCCCCCTCCTGACCTCCCCGTAAGGGGAGGAGTCTTATGGCGAGGTCAATCGTCCCGCCCGAGGCTCCGCAGGCGAAGCAGCGGAAGGTGTTGCGGCGGACCGAAAACGACAGACTGGCGTGATGGTCGTCATGAAACGGGCAGAGGCACTTGTGGCGCGTGATGCGGAGTCCAAGTCGCTCCGCGACCCCCTCAATGGGAAGGTCGCGAAGCTTCTGCAGTTCAAATCTATCCATAGTTCAACAGCGGTAGCAAATTTTTCACTTTTCACTATTCACTTTTCACTTCGAAGATATTCCTCAGTCTTCGTGTACAGCCCCGTCTGGTTCGAGTAGGTGATGAAGCCGCGGTTCTTCCAAACACTAAGCTGATGTTGGGTGCCTTCCTTGCTCTTGCCAAGACTCACGCGCAAAGCCTCCAGTTCGTGTTCGTTGAAAACCTTGTCGAGGCTGTCGAGCATGTTCTTTGGGCCGTTCTTCTGTCCATCTACCGTCTGGGCGTCACCACCCTTGAACATATCGCCGAACACCTTGACCTTCGACCACAGATCATAATAGCAGAACCATCTCATGTATTCGCCAATGCTGTGTGTCCACGTCTGGTTGTTCAGAATCCAAAGCGTGGCAGCCTTCTTCCAGGCGGCGAAGATGCTGCGGTGCGAGAGTTCGAAGAGCATGTCGTCGTCGGCAAGATCAGCCAGGCTGGCCATCTCTTCCGCCAACTGGTCGGCCATCTTATTCAGGGGCTTCACGATAAACTGACCCTTACAGCTGTCCAGACGCTGGATGTACTGGTCGAGATTCGAGAGGAACGCTTCGTCATAACTGCCCTGGCGTGGAATCCTGCCCTTGCGCTCCCCACGCCCCTTGTAGGCGAATGGGACGCGGCCAAAGAAACCGTTGGTCAAATCCCGCTTGTAGAAGGAACGAGCAGAATCGGGGGTAGAGCTGAACGTGATGTTGACCCGGAGGATTGGGTTGCCTGTTACACCATCGGCTGTGGCGCGGAGAGCACCGGCACGCTGGCGGTCATAGATGTTACGGATGGTCTGGCTCACTTGTCTGTGACCTCCGCACATACGGTCAGCCATCTCAACTTCGGGCATATTCAAATATTGTGTGCGTCCGCCCAGCATTTCGCAGGCCATGGCGTTCTGGATGAAGGCAGCATTTGTCACATCCGAAGGCGGGAACCAGAAGGCCACATCCGGACGGGCAGGCTTTTCCTTGTTCGCGCCTTTGGTCTTCACCTGCTTCTGCCACTCGACCAGTTTCTTCAGCTCATCCTCGTCGTGCTTGCGGAAATCGCGACAAATAGCCTCTACAAGACCTGTCAATTGACCTTTATTACCCCCACTTTCTGCAACCAAGTTGGCCATTTGACCACACAACTCCTTCCAACTGAAGTCCGGGTACTGAAATTCCGAACCGCTTACATGTGCCCCAAGTATGGGGAAAAGCATCGGAACAAGGGGTTCGTGCATGTCTTTTGATGTCTGTGAGAGCAGGATTTTGATACATTCTGTCCCATTTCCCAGGTTCGGCATCTTGGGTGCCGACTTCTTAGTGATATCGTATTTCATTGATTTATTGCTTTTTAGATGAATAATAGATTAACTTAATCTGACAGTTGACAGTCTGACAATTGTTTTTTGAGGTGGCACAATTCTGACTAAATCATATATAACTATATATATATTAATTAGTTATATAGTATATATAAGGGGTATTGTCCCTCATTTTTTAACTGTCAGAACTGTCAGCTGTCAGGTTTTGCCTGTAGTTAGATTTTCTCTACAAGGCCTTTCAGTGCTCCAATAAGTTCGCGATACACCTCGAGGGCATAATGCTCGACGCTTATGTTTGTTGGCATCGGACGGAAGTTCGGGTGAAGCGAGCCGTCCGCCCAGCGGGTGATGGTGATGAACCTTCCCTTAAAGAGCTGCGGGTTGCGCTTGGCAGTCGCGGGATGCGTCTCGACGAAGGAGAAGTGCTCCCTGCTGTCGCGTGTGAGCACGCCTGTGTAATCCTTGTTGGTTTTTGCCCTGCGGTCGCTTATCAGAATGGTTTTCAAGTCGACGCAAAGCTCCGTGTTGCAGTTGAAAATAGAATCTTTAGTAAACATTGTTTTCTTTCTTTCCGGAATACCCCCGGTCTCACACGAGGGCCCCTCCGCCCAACCGGGGAAGTGAGACTGGCCTACGGTCCGACGCTTGACCCTTTTCCCCGTTGTTTGGTGCTGCAAAGGTACGGCATAAAAAACACCCGGCGAAGAAAAACTTCGTCGGGTGGGAGTTGGTGGGAGTAGCGGTGGGAGTTGAGCCTTTTTTCGGTAGTCTGGTGGGAGTTGAAGCCTAAAAACGCCCAAATTGGTGGGAGTTGGTGGGAGTTGTGGTGGGAGTTGAGCCTTATTCTAGCCCTCTCCACCAAGCAGCCTGCCCATCATCAGGGCAATGCTCAGGTAGTCCCTGTATCTGTAGCCCGTCACGGGCGCGTTGTCCTCGCTCCACATCGATATGCGCTTCGCAAAACTCAGAACAGCCATACGGCCTACCTCCTTGTAATTAGGAAGATGTTCGTGCGTGGGCAAGAGGTTCTTCACGCGCTCGCAGAACTGCTGGACGGCATCTTCCGCCACTACGTTATAGTCCACCATTGCCCTGAATACGGCATACCATTGGCGGGCGTGCTTCACCTCGCTTCCTATCTGGATGATGCACAAATCCACCTTCTCGTCGCTCAGTCGTGAAGCCTGGCGCTGCTTGTTCTTCGTGCGGCGGATGCTCTGCAACAACTCGCGCGAGGGCGCTTTTACATTTGCCTTCTCCACCCCAACCACAATACCGATAAACCTCACGTCCATCTCATCGGTCAACAGAATCGCGTCGTATTTCTCGTTTCTCGGCACAAGCCACTGGTTGCCCTCCTCGTCGGTATAGAGCGTCTTGATAGTGCCGGCTCCATCAACGACGGCCAGCACATCGTCGCCATCATGGACAGCCGTACCGAAGCGGATTCTCAACTGGTCGCCAGGCTCGTAGCCAGCCTCCAGCATCGAGTCGCCGATGGCATGGACAAACATCTCGGGATGCGGCCCCACAATCGATTTCGGCACAAGATAGTAGTCGTCTATGCACTCGTCGTTCAGAGTCTCAGGATAGCCGCACGGCACACCCGAAAGGCTCACCGGCACAGGCGTGTCGCAAAGTTCGTATTTCAGCCCCGCCCCGTCCAACAGGGCAAAGATTTCTTCTAATTCCTTCTTTTTCATATTACATTCTTAAGCCTGCAAATATAGTAAAAATATCTGGGAAATTCAAACGAGCCAGTAAAAAAGAAACAATTCCCTTTGTATTTCTCCCGCTTATTTGTAACTTTGCAAGGCAGATACACAAAATACACTATTAGATTATGAAGAAGATACTATCCATAATTGCAATGGCTCATTTTGTAATTTTTGAGATAAATCGGAGGCAAAGTATTGTCTTTTCAGAAAATAATTGTATCTTTGCAACCACATAAGGTATTGTCAGGCCTTGCGCACGTTAAGCTAATGCCAGTGGGCGGCTGGTGCGACAAACGATTATGCAGAATGAAGAATGCAAAAATAACAGTCAGTTCCTGCGGGAATGGGAGTATAGAGCAAGTCTTTGAGTATGCAAATCATGGCCTTTTTATTTCATTCCCAGGTGATTATGCACTATAGGGTGTTAATCACCCAGAAATGTAGGCTATTGACAGGTGACGCACAGCACGTGTCAGCAACGCCTTGGTGTTAATCACCCAGAAATGTAGGCTATTGACAGGGTGTCGGCATCTACTGAGAAGGTCTTTGGCGGTGTTAATCACCCAGAAATGTAGGCTATTGACAGGGCGAGATATACGACAGCGAGGAACTACAGAGGTGTTAATCACCCAGAAATGCAGGCTAAATGAATTTATGGAAGAAGTATTTGTATTGGAATTGCCTTTGCAGGTTGAGAAGTATCAGGCAGATATCCTCAACAAGCGTTACGAGCAGCTTCGCCAATTGTACAACTATGTGCAGGGGAAGTTGCTTCGTCAATACAGGTACTTTGAGCAGATGGCGGAGTTTCAAGCCTGCAAGACCATCAGAGAGAAACGAGATTTCTTTAGAAGCCATCCGTTTCACATCAACAGCAACTTGGCTGGTAACAAAGAACTACCCGAAATCACGTTTGATGAGTATGGCATCAAAGGCTTTGTAGAGAAATTGGCGCAAAAGTCAGCTGGGCCGAACATGACTTATGCAGACCTCGGTTTCACGACTTACATTCTCGACCATTTAGGTGCAAGTATTTGGGCGGCATGGGATAAGAAGTTGTATGATTATCGAGCAAAGCGAATCTCATTTAAGAAGTACGGCGAGCTTGATTCTTTCTCAAGCAGGAGGAAAGTAGTAGGTGGCAAAGTGTATTTCTCAGGTATGGAACTTCATCTGGATACGATGGAGCTTGCTATTAAGTTAAATGCTAAGCAGGGCAAGAATGCCAAATTCATCACGCTGCACATTCTGCATAACCCTAAGCATGCTGACTATGAGATGTGGGCACTAAAGGGAGGGCTGGACAGCATTAAAGTTGTGAAGGTGGTTCGCCGTTTGGTGCGTGGTCAGTATAAGTACTACCTACAGATAAGCATCGAGGGCGAGAAACCTAAGAAGGGTAGAACGCTGGGCAAAGGTAATGTTGGCATAGACATTGGTCCTACTACCGTAGCCGTCTCGGGCGAGAACATTGCCAGCATCGACAAACTGGCCTCGAAGTGCGACAACATCCAAGAGGAAATTACCCGCTTGGCTCGAAAGATTGACCGCAGCCGCAGAGCCAACAATCCTGAGAACTTCAACGAAGACGGTACCATCAAACGTGGGGTGCGACTGGTGTGGAACGACTCGAAGCGCTACAAGGCATTGCGCAAGGAGATGGCCGAGTTGCAACGCCGACAGGCTGCCATCCGCAAGCAGCAACACATCGACAGAGCCAATGCGCTGTTGAAAGAGGGCGATACGTTTATTGTGGAAAACAATCCCGTGAATGCTTGGGTTAGAAGAGCCAAGGAAACGAAGATAGATGAGAAAACGGGTAAATACAAATCGAAGAGAGGTAGCGGTAGGTCTGTTGGCAATCACGCTCCTGCGATGTTTGTAGATATTTTGGAGAACAAGGTAAAGTCTTTGGGCGGCAGGTTTGAAAGGGTAAATACACAGAACGCAGCCAGCAGGTTTGATTTTACGGATGGCAGTTTTACAGATCATGGCTATGATCGTAAGGTTACCCTGTCGAACGGTGATACTCACCAGCGCGACATGCTTGCAGCCTTCAACCTGCAGCACCTGAAGTATGACTCACCTGATAAGAAGCAATACGACACGGAAGCAATGGCGCAGCACTACGACCGCTTCTGTGAACTGGAGCAAGAGGAAATTCAGCGCTATAAGAATAAGGAGAAGAAAGACGACCGCTCAACAATCGGGGCGGGAGATTTAAACTCAACGAACAATGAGTGGAGGCAAACAAAGTGCGAATAAGCGTTCATATTTGACAGAAGAATATTGTGAAAAAACAAATGCAATACCTTTTGTTACTTCTGATGGTGCAGTCCTCAATATTCTTGATGCTTTTATTTGTCCTATCTGTTTGAATATTATAAATAAAGAAGATATTGAAAATATCACTCTTGAACATGTGCCACCAAAATCAGTTGGGGGCAATCCTCTTTTAGTGACATGCTCCCATTGTAACAATACTCTTGGAAGTGAAATTGACTACTGTTTACACAACGAACTTTTAATATCTCATCTTATACAACATCCCGAAAGCGCCTCATTCAAAGCCAATTATACTTTAAATGGCGTTCAAATAAAGGGAAGGATGAAATTTGATTTGAAAGCAGAACGACCTACTTTCAGATTTACTATTGATGCCAACGATAGAGTTCGTTATCCTTCTTTCACAAAAGAACTAGAAGATAATTGGGATGGATGCAGTTTGCAAGTAGTATCAGAAATCACAAGTACAAAGAGGAATGAAGAGTACTCTAACATTTCTGTACTAAAATCGGCTTATTTAATGGCATTTGCCAAGATGGGATATATGTATATATTCCAAGAGAGTCTTGACAATGTCAGAGCACAAATACAAAATCGAGACAAAGAAATACTTGGCAACGCATATTTAATAGGTCGTGGAATTGAAATAATGCCTGAAGTTCAAGATGGAGTTTATTATGGCTTAGTAAATGATGCTCGTTGTGTGTTAGTGTTAATGACCTTAAGGCTTAAGAAAAAAGATGCAACAAGTCACAGAGTTGTAGTTGCCTTGCCTCATCCAGATGATAAGGATGATTCACTGTATAAGAAGTTGTCAAAAATGGATAAAGTCAAGAATATTAGTAAACTTGAGGAAGTGGATATCTTAGCGACAAAGCCTATAAAGATTAAAGATTCGTTGAATGATATTCTTGACAAATCAAAATCAACACAGAATGATCTGACTGATATTGAGTGACATCTACGACGAAACATATTCATTTGAAGAAGAATTAATATGACTCTAATTATCCCCAAGACAAATAGAGAGTGCTATAGCCTCCTCGATGAAATGTTGAGCGAAGAGGACAAGCGGGCTATTATTGAAAAAGATGTAATTGAATTGCATTTTACTCTCGGCCTGTGGATTCGTAATAATTGGATATATCCCCAAAGCCAGGAAGAAACAGAGGAACTTCTGAAGACCTTTAGTAAGAAACCTCTGTTTTATCATCCAGACGACTGTTCTTCAATCATCCTGGAAGCATATAAAAAACACTTGAAGCGCAAAAACAAATGATGGCAGAGGGATGATGTATGAGGTCTGATGGCTGATGCGGATAGGTTTGTCCAATAGGCAGATTCAGAACATGGCAAACCTGCCGCGCTCCACCGTCTGGCGCTGGGTGAAGAAATGCGACTGGGTCCACGCAGAAGGGAAATAATAGAGCGGATAGCGTTGTCGCTATCCGCTCTATTGGTGTTACATTATAAATTCCACATGAAGCCAAATCGTCCTGAGATCAGAAACGGCACCCCCAGACAGCGCATTCCACCATTGACACAAAAAGCCCTGCAAAGCTCTAAATGAAAAGGCCTTGCAGGGACATAGATTTTTTTCGATATCTTATTAAGTGAAGGAATTATGCCTCCAGCTCGCGCAGGAGGTCGGCGAGGATGTATTGGTCGCTCTGCAATTGCAGCCCACTTTCAGGATTGGACAACAAAGCGTAGGTGTGCGAGTTGTAGAGAATGTCGAGGGCACGCTCGGTATCGATATCCAGACGTTCGGCAATCAAGGCAGCTATACGGCCTGTCTTGCGCCAGAATACTTGGTCTCTCATTGTTGGTCTCCTTTCATATCAACAGATTCAGAAGCGATAAAACGCAGACATCGGTCAACGATGGTCTGGCTGCTGATGCACATCTGGTGTGTTGGCTTAGCATAGCGCAATTGACCAATAGCTTGCTCGGCGGTGATGCGCCCAGCATAGTAGTCTTCGACGGTGTCGATAACCTGGTCGTTAGCCACACCACCTTCAATAATGTCATATCCTTTCCATGGTTCCTCACCACGACGACTACTGACAATGAAATCAAGCCACTCTTGGTCATAGTGTTCCAAGCGGAGGCGTCGTGTGTCAGCAGATAACATGGTCTCGTCAAACTCGTAGGAAGATAGTATCGGCGTGTCCACAGCGCGGATGACGCAGACACGACGTGCCCAACGCTCGGCTTGGTCGCGGAGGTTGGTGACGTAGAAGCCAGGACCAAAGTCGAGCTCACGACGACCTACACCGGTAAGTGGTGCAGGTACGCTAATGTAAGAGCCATGATAAAGTGTTATCATTGTTGGCCTCCTTTCTCTTTAGCGTCCCAGTTCTTCAGGGCTTCCTGCACATTCCATGCCACACCGTCTATACTTTCGGAGTGCAGCGTGTCGTAGCAGTCGAACAGAAGGCGGCGAACCAATCCATAACGTTTCAAGCGATTGAACAGCTCTGTGTCAGTGATGCCCATGCGCTGTGCTGTAGCTCCGATTGCCAGCGTAACAAATTGGGTTTGTGGTATTGTCGTTGATGTCATATCTCCGGATTTTGCATGCAAATTTACAAAATTATTCAATCCCTCACAAGGAAAACGGAGAAAATCAGAGCCTAAGTTATTCAGTTATTCACTTTGGCCACAAACTCGCCTCCCGCTCGCAGAACTCCTGCCGCGTTCCACCGTCTGGCGCTGGGTGAAGAAATACGGGTGAAGAAATACGACTGGGTCCACGAAGAGGGAAAAGAATAAACGGAAAGTTCTGTGCCTTGCCGTCGATTCAATTTCTATTGCCACAGCAGCTCGTTCTCCCATCCACGGGGAAAGCCCATAGCAGCGGTATCAATGGCTGGATAGTTGGCAAGAAGCGCATCAATCTTGATTCATTTTCGCACAAAAAAAGCTCCCACTCCGGTTTGGAGTGAGAGCATGTGAAATCGACTGTCATCAGAACGCGAAACAGTAAAGGTAATAATAATTATCAGGGAATACATCTGAAACATATCCACTACTAAACACCTTTAGGTTGAAATAGATATAGTACGTTTTTTGGCCTGCTGAATCCGGATTCATAGGATCCGGGTAAAAAGTATCGGATGTCCAATAAAAACAAATTCCTTGATTATGATTGCCAGTAGCTTTAAAAGACACCCCTGTATCGTTATATTTAGAGAGGAAAGGCCCCCCATCGTCAGTGTTCAGGATGCTGCCGGCGCAGCCGTTCACCATGTTCTGCCAGTCTTCCATCGACGGTAATCGCCAGCTACCGCCTGAAATGTCAGCTGGAAGATTGGATCTATATGAAGAGGGGTCGCTGTTCAGCTCGATGGCCAGGCCGTGGCCCGTGCTGCTGACGTAGCATATCATGGCGGCTTTCGACACACCTTCAGGCATCGTAGCATTGGGTGGATAGACCTTGCCGTCGCTGCCCACGACGTTGCCGATAAAAGCAGAAGTAACTTGTCTCAGCGAAATAACGTCCTTTGTTGGGTCTAGCGTTGGATCTGGAGTTGGATCTGGATCTGGGTCTGGATCTGGGTCTGGATCTGGAGCCTTTCCGACATTATAAACCTTTGCGACAAGATTTTTGTCCCCAATGGTTAGTTCATAGGTTGAATTTTCTGATCGTAATACAATCATCCAATTACCGCTTCCTTTTAAAAGGGTCGTAATGGCGAAGTGGACATATCTATTGGCATCGGCTGTAACAGCCTGGTCGTATGTGATTGTTCTCTTATCTTTTTTTATTTTAACGTCATACTCGGTGCCAGATTTGAGGCCGTCGACGGTGAAATTACAATTGAAGATGGGGTCACCACAGGAGAGAGAAAAACTCTCTGTCGTGGCGTTGTACGTACCGTGAACATAGATGCCTGATTTCATCAGCTCGCTGGCGTTATCGCTCTGGCCTGTGACAAGGCATTTCTCATAATTGAAACTGCACAGTTTGGAACTGTTTATGGTGATTGAACCCGGTATGGCATCCTTGTGGATGAGGGTGGCTGTGACCTCGTTCGTGCCGTACTCGAGCATAGGGTTATCAGGGTGCTGGAGCGTATAGGTATTGTCTTCTTCATAAGCGAAGTTGCCGGGCTTTACCCACACGGTAAGGTCGCCGGAGAATGTGGCGCTCGTAGTGCCTGCACCGCTTGTGAGCGTCAGGTATCCGCCCATGCGGTGGGTGGCGTCAATATCACCCACGATGTAGAGTTGGTCGCATGCGGTGAACTTCAGGGTGCGAGTCTTTGCCGTCGCGTCATAGTCCACCTTGCTGCGCGTTTCGGCATCCCCGAGTCCTGCGCCCACGGTCACGTGAATCTTCTGCGGCTGTGTCGGCTGTACGGTATTATCCAGTATCTCTTCGTTCGAACATGCAGAGAAGCATGCTGTCAGTATCGCTGCTATCGCCAGCATACCGACGAAAGATATCATCTTCTTCATACTAAATGTCCTCCTCATAATATACAACATTCATCTGGGTGTTGCCACTCGTCTGCACCAGCACCGCCGCCCGGTGCTGCAACTCCACGACCGTCATCGCCGGCCGCTCGTAAAGTCTCTTGTCTTTTGTCTCCATAGTGGTAATTGTTGTTATCCGGGGCACAAAGTTACGAAAATAAAGTGAAAAGTGAAAAGTGAAAAGTGAAAAATCTACGGCATAGGAATAAAAAAGCCCCCACTCCGGTCGGAGTGAGAGCGCTATAGTTACTCCCCTCTCTCACGGGAGAGGGGCCGGGAGGTCCTACTTTAGAACTTTCTTGCCGTTCACGATGTTGACGCCTCTCTGCATCTTCTGGATGCGCTGGCCGGCGAGGTTATAGATAGCACAGGCCCCCTCCTCCGTCTCCCCGAAGGAAGAAACGACTGCATCGGCGCTGTCCTCGTCGAATGGGAGGAACTCGGGAGCCTCTGCCCCGTCGTACGTCAGGTAAGCCATGTTGGCGCCGATGAAGCCGCTTGTGCCGCTTAGCTTGTAGAAACCCACATCGCCGGTGTCTGTATTCAGCACGTAGTAGTTCATTGAGCCAGTGGTCTCGATATACGTCATCGTTCCCTTCAGGCTGTTGTTGCTGAAATCGCCGGCAGGAGTCGCTTCCGTCAGCGTCATGGTGATGCTGCCCGTCGTGGGGTTCTTCAGCACGACGCCCTCGCCGCTCTTCACGATGCGGTCGGGGATTTCAATCATTGTCAGCTTCGTGCCAGTGAGGTTGAAAGCAAATACCTGCGTATTCTCGGAAGCCTGATAGTTGCCCTCATTGCTGTAGAACGTGCTCCAGTAGGCTCCGTCGGCCAGGTCGGCCGTCACGTTGTAGTTTTGGGGAGAAGCGGAGAAATCTACCGAAAATTTGTCGTCGACATCTATATCGCTGTTGATCGAGTAGTTCAAGAAGTGGGAGCCGTTGAAGAAGGCAAGGCCATCTGGGCCATCTTCATCGCCGTCAAGGCCTGATTCGCCATGACTGCCTGTACCAGTATCACCTACCGTGCCTGCGCCGCCTGTGCCGCCTTTGCCCTTGTTACCACCATCGCCGCCTGTGGCTTCCACTTGACCGCCAAAGAATCCCAGAGTGCCTGAGACCCCATGGCCGCCATAGCCGCCGCTGATGCCATCGCCGCCAGTGCCACCGCCACCACCACAGTTTGCCATGCCATTGCCTCCGTCGCCGCCTCGGCCGCCGTTGCCACCGTCACCGCCTCGGCCGCCAGTAGCTGTCACAGAGCCGGCATGGAGGGTGACAGAACCCGCAAAGCCGGAGCCGCCGGTTCCGCCGCAGCCTCCTTTGCCTCCAGTGCCTCCGGCGCCGCCGTTACTATTTACTTCGTACTTGCTGCCTAAGCCGCCAGTGCCGCCAGTGCCACCAGTGCCGCCTCGACCTCCTTGGCCACCCGTGGCTGTCACATTGCTGCCCTGGAGGATGGTAACGAAACTCGTAAAGGCACTGCCGCCATCGCCGCCGTTGCCACCAGTGCCGCCGTCGTCGCCCCAGCTGCCATTGCCGTCCCAGTCGTCATCATCTTTGTCAATACCTGCGTCGCCATTGTCGCCCGTGCAGCCCTTGCCGCCATTGCCGCCGTTGCCGCCGGTGGCTTCTACGGTAGCGCCATCGATGATGATCTCTCCATCAATGGCTGCGCCGCCGTTGCCGCCCCAGCCGCCGTTGTTGCCAGATCCGTCGATGGTGCTGATGCCGTCGCTGCCGTTGCTGCCGTCGCTGCCCTTCACTACGAGTTTGCCGGGGCCCTTAACGGTCAGCTTAGCAAGTTCTTCGATAACGAGGCCTTCGTTGACGGTCACCGTCACGCCCTGGTTGATGGTCAGCGTGGCGTCCCTGGCGACGATAATTGAGCTAAGGGTTTCATCTCCCGTGGCGGTGTAGGTTCCACCGGTCCACTGTGCCCATGCGCTCCCTGCCGTCAGGCATAGCAGCGCGAGAATTGATAGTATTTTCTTTCTCATATATTAGGTTTTTACAGGTTTTTTGGGGGGATTTTTGTCTCAGAACCGTTTTATCAGGAAACTGGGATTGACGCGCATGTAGATGCCGAAGGAGAAGCTGAAGTCGCCTTTCCCGGACAGCCAGGTCTGGTAGCCCTCGACGTCGGCTCCGAGTGTGTAGCCCGGCGCAAAGGTGTGGTGGAAACGGACATGGGCCGCCGCCGTCTGCAGGCGCCCGTAGTCCAGACCGTCCTTCACACTGAGGCTGGAATAGAAGTGGTGGCCATAGAGGCTGACGAAATGCTTCGGGCTGAAGAAGTACGAGACGCCGGCATCGAGGAAACGCCACAGCCCCAGCTCCACGCTGGCATAGCCGGCAGCGCCGCTCCGGAAAGGCCACAGGTCGCCCGTCTGCTGATAGGCCAGCAGGCCATCGGCCTCGGCTGTGATGCGCTTGAGGGCCCGCCTGCCGACATTCCACTGTGCCCCCACGCCGGCCGAAGCATTCCAAATGGTCTGCACGCCTCGCTGCACCACGTTCTGCTCGCCGCCACGATGCTGCAGGACCAGCTGCACAGGCACGTACCAATGAAGACGCGACTGGGGCGCATTCAGCAGAGTACGCCAGGTCGTCCCCACGGTAAATGCCTCCTGGTGGGTGTCCTCGCGGAAGATATAGCTCTGCCAGTTCAGCCACACGTCGGCATGCAGGCGCGGCCTGTCCCACAGGAGCTGGAAGCCCATCTCGGGGTCTTGCGACAGATTGGTCTCGGGATTGAACAGGGGCTCTATGAGGCCATGATTCTGCCCTCCGTAGATGTCGCCCAGCACGATGGTGAGGTGGCGGAAGTCCGCCTGAGCTCGGAACCAGGGCAACAGATGGGCGCCGCGGGTGTACTGGTCGCCCTTCCAGACGCTGATGTCGTGATAGACGTAGTTCGGATAGCGGTTAGCCCCGTTGAAGATGAGCGCCTGCAGGCCCAGTTCCAGCTTCACCTGCCGGAGCGGCATATAGGTCAGTTTGGGCTGCACCCAGAGTCCCGGCAGGGTATAACCGTCCGTCAGTGGGCTCGAGAACTCGTTGTCGCGGAAGAAACTGATGCTCTCCAGCTCCACCTTGAGCGCCCGCACCTGGGCCGTGTCCAGGCGATAGGACGACGAGGCCAGCTCGGTCCACATGGGACCGGACCCCCCGATACCCTTCTGGGGGAGTTCCTCGCCGACAGCCTCCAGACAGGACAGGAAGCAGGAGAGAAAGAGTATGGGGAAAAACCTCATTTTTTCGCCCCTTTATATATAAAGTAGAGCACGACAGCCACGCCGAGGACGAGCATCGCAATCTTCAGTTCGCCGCTGTACTGCGCCACTTTCTCCTCGAGCTGACCGCTGTAGTAGCGGCCTATGTACCAGCCCATGAAGGCCAGTATGGAGTTCCAAAGGCTGGCACCCAGGGTGGTGTAGAGCAGGAAACGGCCCAGGCCCATGCGAGCCAAACCGGCGGGGATGCTGATGAGCTGTCGCACAGCCGGCACCAGGCGTCCGAAGAAAGTTCCCACGGCACCATGCTCGTCGAAATAGCGCTCGGCGAGCTCCACCTTGGCGCTGTCGATGAGACACATGTGCCCTATCCTACTCTCGGCAAACTTATAAACGAGCGGACGGCCCAGGTAGCGCGCCAGGAAGTAGTTGACGAGAGCACCGATGCAGGCCCCAATCGAAGCGAAGAGCACCACAAGGAAGACGTTCAGCTCGCCCGTCGTTGCTGCCTTGTAAGCAGCAGGCGGCACAACCACCTCGCTGGGAAAAGGGATGAAACTGCTCTCGATGGCCATCAGCAGAGTGATGACCCAGTAGTTGAGGTGCT
>Ga0310690_10005661_pt1 | contig 16816 bp, 13 predicted proteins | sample AusTroGonzalo_MG_2_FD_207661 | JGI IMG/M metagenome (GOLD analysis project Ga0310690, IMG submission 207661) | Bovine rumen microbial communities from tropical cattle in Woodstock, Queensland, Australia - Gonzalo_04 (v2) (version 2) | ecosystem: Host-associated > Mammals > Digestive system >... | reverse complement strand
GTCCAACGGCAACACCACCATGCGGGAAGTCATCCGCCATATCGGCGCGGTCTGTGTGATCCCGGTGACGGAGAACAACGAAGTGATCATGGAGCGGCAGTACCGTTATCCGCTGGACAGGGTGATCCTGGAGATCCCCGCGGGCAAGCTGGACGCTCCGGATGAGGACCGTCTCTCCGCTATCAGGCGCGAACTGCGGGAAGAAACCGGCTATACGGCGGACGAGTGGACAGAGATCGGGGATTTCCATCCCGCCCCCGCCTACAGCGACGAATATATCACCATGTACCTGGCCCGGGGCCTGCACAAGGGCGACCGCCACCTGGACGAGGATGAGTTCCTGGACGTGTATACCATCCCCCTCACCGAACTGGTGGAGGATGTCATGGCCGGCAGGATCTCCGATGCCAAGACCCAGGTCTGTATCCTGAAGGCCGCCCGGATCCTGGGCGTGTGAGCCCGGCGGCCGCAGACTGAAAATAAAGGAAATACTGCTTTTTATATGGAATTTAAAGATCTCGGACTGACCCCGTCCCTTCTGCGCAACATCCGCGATACCGGTTATGAAACCCCGACCCCCATCCAGAGGGCCACAATCCCGCTGGTCCTGGAGGGAAAGGACGTCCTGGGCTGTGCCCAGACGGGCACCGGAAAGACCGCCGCCTTCGCCCTGCCGATCCTGCAGCGGCTGAATGCCCTGCCGCCCCGGCGGAACGCGAAGGTCATCCGCTGCCTGATTCTTTCCCCGACCCGGGAGCTTGCCCTGCAGACCTGGGAAAACTTCCGGCTCTACGGCAAAGGGGAAGGACTGGACAGCGCGGTGATATTCGGCGGCGTCGGCCAGGGCGGCCAGGTGGAAGCGCTCCACCGCGGCGCCGATATCGTCATCGCCTGCCCCGGACGCCTGCTGGACCTGATGGGCCAGGGGCTGGTCCGGCTGGACTGGGTGGATATCTTCGTGCTGGACGAAGCCGACCGGATGCTGGACATGGGCTTTATCCACGACGTACGGAAAATCGTCCGCTGCCTGCCGGAGGAACGCCAGACGCTGCTGTTCTCCGCCACCATGCCCCCGGAAGTGGAAAAGCTGGCCCTGGACCTGCTGACGGATCCCGAAAACGTGAAGGTGGATCCCGTCACCTCCACCGTGGACGCCATCGACCAGTGCCTGTATTACGTGGACAAGGTAAACAAGAAGCACCTGCTGGCGCAGCTGCTGGAGGATCCGGAGGTGGAAAGCGCCCTGGTTTTTTCCCGCACGAAGCACGGCGTGGACCGCATCGTCCGGGATCTGAAGCGCAAAGGCATCGAAGCCGCGGGCATCCATGGGGACAAGAGCCAGAACGCGCGCCAGACTGCCCTGAACCGCTTCCGCACCGGCGAATGCCGTGTACTGGTCGCCACGGATATCGCCGCCCGGGGCATCGACGTTGCCGGGCTCAGCCATGTATTCAATTACGATATGCCCATGGAGCCGGAGGCCTACATCCACCGGATCGGCCGTACCGGCCGGGCCGGGAGGACAGGCAAAGCCGTTTCCTTCTGCTGTATCGACGAGGTGAAGCAGCTCAACCAGGTGGAAAAGCTCATCGGCAAACGCATCCACCGGGAGGAAAGCGACTGGCCCATGGAAGTTACCACGCCCACGCCGCCCAAGGTCCGGGAACCCCGGCCCGCCCGTCTCGGACGCGACGGGCAGGCACTGCTGGAACGTCGGCAGGCGACCGTCCGGCCTGATTCTTCCGGATCCGGCAGGGCCGACGGCGGAAGAGCAAAAGCAGTCTCCGGCCGGGTAACTGTCGGACGGGACGGCCGGGTTCACTCCGCCGAAGCCGGCGGGGCAGTCCGCCGCACACGGCCGGCAGGCACCGGCCAGCCCGTGCACCGGATCAACCGGCAAAAGCGCCGCTGAGATGCCAGCGGCGTTTTTATTTGTTTTGTTTTCTCTTATCGCTTTCCTTTATTCCGTAAAGGCCATGATATCCGCGTCCTTCGCGTTTCCGCCCAGGAGGGTCTCCATTCGTTTGGCCCCCGGTTTCCGGACCAGCAGGGCGCTGGAGGGTCCCCCGTCCAGGTTATACACCCATTCGGCGGCAAAGTTTTCCTGAAAAAAGATGACGGCTCTTCGCAGGCTGATGCCGCCCTTCCGGGCGCTGCCCACAGACAGGATCAGGTAATTGTTCCTGTCCAGCCGGCCGATGATGGTCCTTTCCGCACGCCGGTCCGCGAAAGCCCAGTCTGCCGGCAGCAGGTCCTCATTGTTCCGGAGCATGGGACAGTCGGTATAGAAAGACCAGGTCTGAACCGGTCCGGCTGCCAGTACCTCCTCGTTATCCGCGCCGGTATACATCCGCAGCCCGTCCTCCTCCAGCGTAATCCCGTAATAGGGCACGCCCTCCAGGTTGCGGAAAACCTCCCCGTCCGTCACCGTGAGGGAACCCAGGGGGGTATAGAAATAGTCTTTGCTCTCCCCCGGATAGTTCTCCGGGATCTCCGGGTATCTGGGGCTAACATAGCCGCTGCCGTTGATCACCACCGCCGCGCCGGGAATTTCAGCCGCCATGGTCCGGGGAAACTTCAGCTTTTTCTTCCATTCCCCGGTGGATTTCCGGATCTGCCGGGCTGGATCCTGTACCCAGATCCGGGTCAGGAAGCATTTCTCCCCGTGCATGACAAAACGTTCGACGGTGTATTTCAGTGTCGGGGAATCGTAGGTACGGCAGACGACGCCGACGGAATCCCTTTCCACATCGTCAAAAAAGGAGACCGGTTCCTCCGCCCCCGCGGCGGAAAACCGCAGCAGTGGACACAGCAGAAGGCCGGCCAGCAGGCACGGCAGCCATCTCCGGAAACAGCGCTTCACATTCTCTATGAAAAGGCTCCTCCGACCCTTACGCATCTGCTTCATCCCTTTCCGCCGGTTGTTGTCACTCAGTTTGTTACGTGTTTCCCTTTTCCGCGTTCTCCTGTACAAAGCGTTCCGCCACACGCACGGCTGCCATCGCGTCCCTGCCGTAGCCGTCCGCGCCGATCTGCCGGGCGTATTCCTCCGTCAGCACGGCGCCGCCCACCATCACCCGGCACCAGGGCGCCCGCTCATGCAGGAGGGCCACCGTCTCCGCCATGGCCGGCACGGTGGTGGTCATCAGCGCGCTGAGCCCGCAGACCGGTGCGCGCAGCCGCTCCACCGCCTCCAGCACCTTGTCCGGCGGGACGTCCTTCCCCAGGTCTGTCACCGCGAAGCCGTAATTCTCCAGCAGAAGGCGGACGATATTCTTGCCGATATCATGGATATCCCCTTTGACAGTGGCGAGCACCACCGGGGTTCCGCCCTCCCGGCCCTCCGCCTGTCCGCCGGTCTTTTCCTTAATCTCCCGGAAGGCGGCCTCCGCCGCCTCCGCGCTCATCATCAGCTGGGGCAGGAAAATCCGCTTCGACTCAAAGCCCTGTCCCACTTCGTCCAGAGCGGGGATAATCTCCCGCTGTACCAGATCCATCCCGTCCTGCCCGCCTTCCAGCGCGGCCCGGGCCAGCTTTGCCGCTTCCCGGCACAGACCTTTGGCCACGGCCCGCCGCAGGCCCTTTTCCTCCGTCTCCGCCGCGGCTGCCCGAACGCCCTCCGCCGGTCCCGCCGCCACTGCCTGCAGCGCGGGCAGGGAAGAGGCGAAACCGATATACGCCCCGCAGTTGTCATCCCGGCCGGTCAGCGTCCGATAGCTGATCATCGCCCCCAGCATCCGGTCGCTCAGCGGGTTCATGATGGCCGCCGACAGGCCGCTGTGCAGCGCCATTGTCAGGAAAGCGCTGCCGAGCACCTCACGTTCCGGCAGGCCGAAGGATACATTGCTGACGCCCAGCACCGTTCCGCAGCCGGTCTTTTCCCTGATCAGCCGCAGGGCGTCCAGGGTCACTTTCGCCGCCAGGCCGTCCGTACTGACGGTCATGGTCAAAGGGTCAAAAAGGATATCCTTCCGGCGGATACCGTATTTCTCCGCTTCCGCGAGGATCCGCTCCGCGATCGCCAGCCGGCCTTCCGCCGTGGCGGGAATCCCGTTCTCATCTAGGGTCAGAGCCACAGCCACGCCGCCGTATTTCCTCACCAGCGGGAAAAGTGCGTCCATAACCTCCCGCTTCCCGTTCACGGAATTGATCATGGCTTTGCCGTTATACACCCGCAGCGCCTTCTCCATGGCCGCCGGGTCCGCCGTGTCCAGCTGCAGCGGCAGGTCGGTCACCGCCTGCAGTTCCTGCACCGCCTGGGCCAGCAGGGCCGCTTCGTCCACACCCGGGGTGCCCACGTTCACATCCAGCACTTCGGCGCCGCGCTCTTCCTGGGCGATGGCCTCGTTCAGTATATAGGCCATATCCCCTTCTTCCAGTGCCTTGCGGAGCCGCTTCTTCCCCGTGGGATTGATCCGCTCCCCGATGATCACCGGATCCTTTCCCAGCTCCACCGTCCGCCCCCGGGAGGCAACCACGGTCCTGTCCTTCGGCTTGATAGCCGGCGGTTTCATCCCCGCCGTCGCCGCCTTCAGCGCCCGGATATAGTCCGGCGTAGTGCCGCAGCAGCCGCCCATAATCCGCAGGCCCTTCGGGACCAGCCGGGCAATCTGACGGGAAAACTCCTCCGGACCGATGTCGTAGACGGTCTTCCCGTCCCTGTCCCGGGGCAGTCCGGCATTGGGCTTCATCAGAACCGGCACCGACGCCGCCTCCAGGTACTGCTCCACAATAGGCGCGAGAGCGTCCGGCCCCAGGGAACAGTTGACGCCCACAGCGTCCGCGCCCAGGCCTTCCAGCATCGCTGCCACGGAAGAAGGCGTTCCGCCGGTCATCAGCTTGCCGTCGGCCCCGTAGGCGTTGGAAACCAGCACCGGCAGATTGCAGTTTTCCTTTGCCGCGAGCAGAGCCGCCCGGGTTTCCGCCCCGTCGTTCATCGTCTCCAGAAAGATGCAATCCACACCGCAGGCGGTGCCGATTCGGACCACTTCTGCGAAGCCGCGGACCGCCTCCTCAAAATCCAGCGGGCCCAGCGGCTTCAGAAGCTTTCCGCAGGGACCCACGTCCAGGGCAATAAACTTCTCCTGCCCGGCGTCAGCCTCGCGGCGGGCTTTCTCCGCGCAGGCCGCCGCCGCCCGGATCATTTTCTCACAGTCCGGAAGGCTGTAGCGCTGCGGATGAACACCGAAGGTGTTCGTCGCCACCATATGGCTGCCGGCCTCATAGTAGGCCCGGTGAATAGCCGCAACTTCCTCCGGATGGGTCAGATTCCAGCTTTCAGGGGCTTCGCCCGGTTTCAGGCCTTTCCGCTGCAGCAGCGTTCCGAAGCCGCCGTCCAGATAAAAAGGGCCTTTCCGCAGCAGTTCCAAAAAAGTCATCGTTCTGTCTCCTGTATCTGATCGAATTTGGTCTTTATACCGGCGTTCTCCCCGCCCCGGTCCCATGAACGGGTTCCGCTCTTTATTCTTCCCTGCCTCCTGTTTCCCTGTCTCCGAGGCCGATAATCGCCGTGACGCTTTTGGAGGGCGTCATCAGCAGGCTGTCCGTCAGCGTGATCCCCAGAGTCCTGCCCAGATCCAATGCTTCGGCCACGTCCCGCTGCAGGGACAGCGGCAGATCCCCATAGCCCGGGGAATACCGGTCCGTCAGCCGCCGGTCCGGAAACCGTTCCGCCAGACGGGCACAGAGCCGGTCACAGCCGCCTTCCACCTGCTGCGCCCCGATGGCGTGCATCAGCAGCCCCTTTGCCGGGGAAAGCAGCCCGGCCCGGGCGATCCGCCGGTCTGTTTCCGCACCCGCCGTGCAGGCGAACAGCAGGAGTTCCCCGCAGCCCTCCAGGTGCTTCCGCAGATCCCGGGACTCCGTCCTTGCAAAGCCCAGGTTCAGGCTCTTCCCCTCCCGCGAAAGCGGATACCGGCACCAGACCGCCCGGCATTTCGCGGCGCCCTCCGCCGCTTTCAGGCACTCCTCCAGGGGCAGTTCCTCCGGCATTTCCGCGAAGGAGGGCAGCATAGCGTAGCGCAGGATTTCCTTCCTGTCAAAGGGAATCTCCCCCAGTTCCTCCAGGCGCAGGCCTTCCTTCATCAGAAGGCCCTCCCCAGCATGCCGGACAGATGGGCCTGAATGGCCCGGGCCACGTCGGGTTTGTTCATGGTATAGACGTGGACATGCCGGATGCCGTTGGCGTACAGGTCGATGATCTGGTCGCAGGCATAGATGATGCCGGCGCGCTTCATGGCCTCCGGTGTGGCGCCGAACCTGTCAACCAGGCTGGTGAACCTCCGGGGCATAAAGCTGCCGGAAAGCTTCAGGGCACGCTTCACCTGGGCCCCGGCGGTGATGGGCATGATGCCCGGAACCACCGGCACCGTGACCCCCGCCTCCCGCAGCTTGTAGAGGAAATTATACAGCACATTGTTGTCAAAAAACATCTGGGTGGTCAGGAAATCCGCCCCGGCCTCCGTCTTTTCACGCAGGTACCGCAGGTCCTCCGCCTGCACCGCGCTCTCGGGATGTACCTCCGGATAGCAGGCCGCGCCGACGCAGAAATCCCCTGACGAACGGATCTCCCGGATCAGGTCCGAGGCATGGGGATAGGGACTGTCCTTCATCGCTTCCGGTGTCATGCCTTCCGGCAGGTCGCCCCGGAGGGCCATGATATTCCGAATTCCCGCTTCCTTCATAGCCCGCAGGTAGGCGCGGACTTCCTCCCGGCCGGCACCCACGCAGGTCAGGTGCGCCAGTGTCTCCACGCCGTCGGCATTCTGCAGGCGGCGGGCGATCTCCAGGGTATACTTCCCGCCCTTTCCGCCGGCACCGTAGGTCACGGAGATAAAGGAAGGCTTCAGGGCCGCGATCTCCTCCGTCGCTCCAAGCACCTCCTCAAAAGCCGCGTCGGTCTTCGGCGGAAAAACCTCAAAGGAAAGCGTCAGCCGCTCATCGCGGATCGTATCAACTATCTTCATGGCATCGCGTCCTCTCTGTATTTCAGTCTGCGCTCCCGTCCGGATACAGTATACCCCATGCCAAAACAGGTTTCAATGACCAATCCGCCCTCCCCCGAAAAACCGGTTGTCTTTCCTCCGTTCCCCATGGTACAATATAATTGGAAAGATTCACAGAACAAAGGAGGCACAGTGCATGGCTTATTTCCGTATCGAATACTATTCCCGGGCCCTTCACCGCGAGACGTCCTTCGAAGTCCTGATTCCCAACGATCCCAGGGAAGGCATGCCGGAGCCGCCGGAACCCATGCGGACCCTGTTCCTCCTGCATGGCTACACCGGCAAGGCGGGGAATTATATTCCCTTTGAAATGCCGGGGAAATACAACTTCGCCGTGGTAATGCCCTCCGCGGAAAACTCCTTCTACCTGAACGGCCTGTCTACGGGGCACGCCTTCCAGACGCTGGTGGGCGAAGAGCTGGTGGACTATGTGCGGAAAACCTTCCGCCTTGCCCTGGAGCCGGAGAACACCGGCATCGCGGGCCTGTCCATGGGCGGCTTCGGCGCCCTGCACACGGGGCTGGCCTATCCGCATACCTTCGGCAAAATCGGCGCCATGTCCTCCGCCTTCATCCATCATGAGGTGGCTGGAATGAAGCCCGGCAGCGGGAACGACGTGGCCAACTACGACTACTACCGTGAATGCTTCGGTGAGCCCTCCGAACTGCTGGAAAGCGACAACAATCCCGAAGTGCTGGTCCGGAAACTGAAGGCCGCCGGAGAAAAAATCCCGGAGATTTACCTGACCTGCGGCACGGAGGATTTCCTGATTGAGCCCAACCGCGCGATGCACCGCTTCCTGGAGGAGGAGGGCGTCGCCCACGAATACCACGAGGCACCGGGTATCCACGATATGGTTTTCTGGACCGAACACATCCAGAAGATCGTCCGCTGGATGTTTGAGCAATGAAAAATTGACGAAACAGCCCTGACGGAGTATGATATAGTCACCGGAAGATTTCCGGATGTTTCTCCTGCCGACCGGACATTGGAAAGGAAGGTCCTGTATGAAGAGGCTTCAAGCAGTCGCCGCCTTGCTGCTGGCATCTGTACTCCTGTTTTTCTGCTGGATGGAATCCGCCCCCGCCGACGGGGCGCTGCAGGTGCAGGTAAAGGCTGAATTCCGGTACAACGACGCCCGGAAAATGCTGAAAATGATTAATCAATTCCGCACCGGTAAGGACGCCTGGTACCTGGATGAGGACAACAAAACCCGGGTGCAGGTTTCGGGCCTGGCCGAACTGAAATACGACTACAACCTCGAACGGGTCGCTATGCAGCGCGCCCTGGAAACCGCCGCGTACTTCAGCCATACCCGGCCGGACGGAACCGCCTGGTCTACCGCTTTCCCCGGCGAATACGGCACCAAGGGGGAAAACCTGGCCTACGGATACGGCAGCGCGGACGCCGCCTTCAAGGGGTTGGCGGAAGAGGACAAGGATTATGCCGGGCAGGGTCACCGGAGGAATATGCTCCGGAAGGAGTTCACCCGGGTGGGTTTCGGCGCGGTGAAGGTCGGGAACGTGATTTACTGGGCCCAGTCCTTCGGCGGCGGCTCCGGCGACACCGGTTCAGACTCCAACCGGTTCAAGTCCAACAAGATCAGCGCTTCCAGCGAGCTGCTCATCAAAACTTCCAAAAACATCACTCCTGAGCTGGAATCCCTGTCCGTGGCGGTAAAGGACACCGTTTCCCTTCCGAAGGTGGTTATCTTCAGCGGCAGCGGCGCCAGGCTGTACCTGAACGATTGCAGCTGGAAAACAACAAACAAGAAAATCGCCAAGGTCAAAAGCAACAAGGTAACCGGTGTCAAGAAGGGCAAAACCACGCTGGAAACTACCGTAGGCGAAAAAAAACTGTCACTCCCGGTGGAAGTGACAGCGAAAGTCAAAAAGCAGCAAATCACCGAAATCATTGACGATTACGATCCGCCGCTGGCCGGCGATTTCCTGGTAGTCCTGGAAGACGATGAGTGCTTTGAAACAGGCGAAGACGAATAACGGTTATTTCACAATAACCCCTTTGAAAGTGGCGTTCTCCGGAACGCCCTTTTTGATTAACCACGCCTTGTAGCTCTTCAGCTTCGCGGTAGGGCACTTGATCTGGGGCTTGTCCGCGATGCCCTTGAAGGCGTTCTTCCCGATGGTCTTTTCCGTCAGTTTGCCGGTCAGGATCGAGATGGTTTTCAGGTTCGGGCAGTTCAGGAAGGCACTGGCACCGATCTTCTCCACATTGGTATCGATCTGCAGCTTGGTCAGGGCGGTCAGGCCCGAGCAGGCCTTGGCGGCAATCTCCGTCACCGGGTACTGCTTCCCTTTCCAGGAGATGTGCTGGGGCACCTCATATTCCGTGACCGTCTTCTCCACCAGGCCGAGGAAAACCGCGCTGTTCGCGGTCAGGCGGTATTTCCCGTTTCCGACCACCAGGGTGTCGTCGTCCGGGTCCGGAATCTCGTCCGGATCCGGCGGAACGGCGGGCACGTCATCATTCGCCATGGCCAGGGCCTTCTTCACAACGGTCTTGATATTGTCCAGGGAACCCACCGCGTAATAGCGGAGGCGGTTGTTGCGGCTGCGAAGGATCACGACGGGGAAACTCACGTTTCCTTTTGTGTATTCCAGGCGTTCCAGGGCTTCCCACATCTCGTTGTCCCCCGAGTCGTCAAGTCGGCCGAACACCATGGAGGGATACTTCGCGGAGTAGGCCTTCAGTTCGTCGTTCCCGGCGTTGTCCATCAGGCAGACCAGGACGTGGACCTCCTTTTTGCTCAGCTTATCCATGGAAGGCTTGAGCCCGTTCAGGTAATATTCAATATAATCGTTGTTGCCGTTGGTATAGAGCATATAGATCATAAGCAGGTCATGGCCGCCGTAAACAGCCGAGGTGATATTCCCGTTCAGCCCCTTCCAGCTGAAAGCAGGCGCGGCGGGAGCGGGTTTGGGTTCCGCCACCTTCACGGAACCAACGGCGTTGTCCACGATCTTTTTCGCCTTGGATTTTGACGGGTTATAGGTGAAGGCCAGCATGACAAAATGGCTGTCCTTGGTGTTGAAGTAAGCCATAAGCGTAGTCATGCCGTTGGCCTTTTTCGTGCCGGAGCACATCTCCACACCGTTGACTGTCTTAACCTTGACGCTCTTGTAGCCCGACTTTTTCAGCGTGGCCTTCACGTCCTTCATGGCTACCTGCCCGTCCGAAACGCGGATGCCGCAGGTCACCTTGTTTTTCGCGTCTTTATAGTACTTGATATTGTTCTGCGTCTTGTTGTAGGCAAGGGAATCCGCCAGCTTCATCGTCGCGGTGGAGTCCAGGGTGATCGTCTGCGACGCCGAAGCCGCCGCAACCGCCGTCAGGCCAAGGAGCAGAACCAGGCAGAAAAGCAGAATCTTCTTCGGAAACCGTCTGTTCATCATGTTTCATCCTTTCCGGCCTCATCGGCTGTTTTTCTTCTGGCTATTCCGATTATACCAACAATTCACCGGTTTGTATACCACCGCCCAAAACCCGGGTCATATTTCCATATGTTTTCTTCAGTTCACAGCCGGCTTCGGCAGGAGTTTCCCCGGGCATCGCCACGCCGTGCCCCAGTCCGGCGCCGGATAGCTGCGCCCTGACCGGAATCAGTGCAGTCCGTTGATGAGCTCCGTCAGCTCTTCCCGGTTGTAGAAAGTGGACAGGTGGGACAGGTAAATATCCGGTTCAATTCCCTGATCGATATCGTAAAAGGAGCCGTTTTTGAAAAAGGACATCCGCTGGGACCCGGAAATCTGCAGCATGGTTCCCCACGCTGTGGATACAGGCATAATCACACAGCTGCCGCCCCCGGTGGTCCGGCCGATGAGCGTCACCTTCTGGGAATTCTTGAACACGGCGGGCACCAGGTTGCCGCAGGAAAAACTGACGGGGGAAATCAGGCAGTACAGGTCCTTGTCGTCTACTTCGTCATTGGAATTGAACTGCCGGTCAAGATTCACGTCCCCGCGGTAGAGCACGGTGGAAAGTGCGCCGGTAAACGTGTCCTTGACACAGAAAGGCGCGTTCCCCAGCACCCAGCCAATCACAAACAGCGCCGCGTCCACCGAGCCGCCATAGTTGCAGCTCAGGTCGAAAACCACGTTCCGGATGGGGCTGTCCTGCCGGTAGATCTGCGAATGGGCATAGATAATCAGCCCGATGGTATCGCTTGGGAACACCCCCTGGCTGATGCTTTCATAATACGATTCCCCGCTGGGGGAGGAATAGAACAAATCGAAGGTGATATACGCCGTATTCCCCACCTCCATATACATTGGCGGATTGTCACCCATCGCCTCTGTTCTGGCGGCCAGGTACCGGGAGAGATTCGTGAAATAAGCGTTATTGGTGGTTCCGACGGCATCCGCCGTTGCGATCGGGCCGCTCATCCAGGAATACCCGTTAAACGCTGAATGCAGATCGTCCAGGTAGATGTCGATGAAGGCATCCAGCGCGATATCCGCGTCCAGCGGATCCGTTCCCTTCAGGTATTTGTCATAGCCGATCTGCCAGAACAACTGCTGAAAACCGCTGATTTCGTGAATTTCCTTCAGGCCGTACATGCAGTCCAGCATCAGGCACAGCTCGTTGTATCCGTATTCAGCCAGCTCAGCGCTGCGCTGGCAGGGCTGGGCGGAATAGTAGTACTCACCCAGCGGTGTGTAACCCTCCGCCGCCGTGCCGAAGCAGTCCCTGGTTGCGATAAATGCGGCCTTCCCGTTAAAGAACGTGTTCTGGTACAGGGAAGGCGTTATCAGGAAATCCCCCAGGGTCTGGAAGGGAATATACCCTTTGCCGTCCTGGTGAATCAGGTGAATGCCGTAATCCGCCAGCGGAAGGGTCACCGCATCTCCCAGCCGGTCAAAGGTGCCTTTTGAGATCCGCTGGAACAGCGCCGCTTCGCCCTGATCGTTGAATCCGCTCTGGGAGAGGATGTCCAGCAGGGATGAATCCGTCGAGTTGTGCACAAACATATTAAAATCGTTGAAATAGATCTCATTGGACGAAAAATCCACCATCATGAAGAACCCGTTCTCCCGGGTCAGGGTTATTCTTTCCCCTTCCGCCGCGAAGGTCAGCAGATACCCTTCGTCGGCCATGGACTGATAAAGCCGGTTCATAAAATCACACCAGCTTTCCATTTCGACCCAGGGAAGATCCTCCACTCCGTCCATGAAAAAGAAGCCCAGCTGAAGCCACGTTTCCATGGAGCCGATATAAACAGAGAGTTCCCTTTCCTCCATCTGATGGACCATGCCCGCGCCGTAAGACCCCTCGGCGCACGCCGCGGAAACCGGAGCGAAGGCGGTCAGGAAGACCAGCATTATGGAGATCAGCAGGGAAATCGTTTTTTGTTTTATCATGTTCTTACTTCTTTCATTCCCGGCCGGCTGTTCACCGGTCCGTATTCTTACGGAAACAGTATACACAGAATCAGGCTCCCGTGCAATCACGAACCGGGAATCGCGCCTGCGGCCAGCAGAATGGCCACGTTTCCGCCGCCCTCCGGCGCCCGTTCCGTGTTCCTCGTCACCAGCACCGCTCCCGGATCCGCCCTCCGCAGCCTGGCCGGGAAAGAGCCTTTCTGTCCGTACCGGGGCGGAATCCTCGGCAGGACAAAAACCCTGGGACCGGTGAATTCGCGCTCCCCCGCCTCCCCCAGCCAACCTTGCGGATCCCCCACCGCCGTAAGCAGTTTCAGCTGCGCTTCCGCTGCCCCTTCCCGCGGGGCACACGAAACGCCGCAGGACCGCAGCGATGACAGGTCCCGCCGCAGCTCCTCTTCGTCCGCCGATACCCAGTACAGCCTCGCCTCCGGCGCCAGATCCCGCAACAGGGCTGCCAGGGACGCATTCACCGCCTGTTCCCCGGCTGCGCCGAAGGGAGGCAGCGTCCAGTTCAGCCACCCCCGGGCCGCTTTACCGGGCAGGGAACGCAAAGCGGAAAGCTGGGGGATGGTCAGCATCCTGCGGGTCAGGTATTCCTTCCCCGCCGGGTCCGTCTCCCGCATATACCGGATTCCGTAGCGTAGAAGAAACAGGAATCTTTCAGGGCTGAAAAGGGCCGTAAGCATCCTGTGAGCCGGCTTTTCCGGAGACAGACCCCGTCGGAACGCCAGGGTATGCGGACTTTGGCCAATTCCGGCATCCTTCAGAATCCGCCGCTCCTCTTCCTCGTTCCGGGTGAGCGTCCGGCGTAAAACAGCCCGGCCGCCCCGCAGGGTGTGGAGCGGAAAACCGTCCGTCATCACCGCTGCGAAAAACGCCCCGTCCATCGGGAGCAGCCGGTCCGGCTCATCCCCCCGGCCGTCGGAAAAAGCCCAGACCTGGGCGCATTGCAGATACCTGCGTCCCCCTTCTCCCCGTGATCTTTCCAGCATCCGGTCGTATTCCGCCTGAAGTCCCCGGGGCCGGGCGCCGGTTTTGACCTCGATCATTGCCAGGGGCAGACCGTTCACGAACAGCGTGATATCCGGCCGGAAACTGCCGGCACCGCTGCCGCAGGAAAGCTCCGCCGCGCTCTGAAACAGATTGTTTTCAGGGTTCTTAAAGTCAATCAGCCGAACCCCTTCCCATCCATCCCTGACCGTCCCGTAAAACGCCTTTCCCAGATCCTCTGCGTCCAGCAGGGCCTGAAGATCCTCCATCAGCCCGGAACACCGCTCCGCAGAAAACGTGGCCCCGTTGATCCGCTCTGCGGCTGCCATCAGCACATCCGGAAGGATATTGGTTTTTCGGTCCCTGAAACGAAGCTGATCCCGGGAAAGATAAAAAAATCCCAGCCGGGAAAGGTGCAGCAGGGCCGGGATCTTCATTTCCAGATCCTCTGTCCGCGCGTTTCCCACCGGGATTCCTCCCTTCACCGACCGTCCGGCTCCTGTCTTTGTTTCCGGGGTTATTTGAGTTATCAGTTGTCCATAATCTCCGTAAGGACCGCGAAGTATTCCCGGCCTGGCAGGTATTTGATCCTGATCCTGCTGCCCGGTATCAGTCTCTTTTTCGGATTAATCAGCCGTAATTCCGTTTCCCGGCCGTCTTCCCTGATAAAGCTGGCGTAATAGTAATGATAGCGGCCTCCTGCATATCCGCTTGCGTATGACGCGCCTCTGTATTCCTCCTCGATCCAGCTGATCACAGCGTCGGTTTCCATTCCGTACCGCTGTATGCTTATCTGCCGCCAGTACGTTCTGAATACAAGCATCGCGAAATACGCAACCATCATAAAAGCGATAATTTCCATAACGTTCCCCTGTTCCCGCCGGAAGCTGACAGTCCGGCGCTTCGGTTGATCCTGTATGCCTGCTTATCTTCAGTGAGTATAATACAGGATATTCCCGGAAAATAACAGGGCGAAACCGGAGAAATAGACGCCGCTATTTTGCGTGGGGTTCAGTTCACGAACAGATCTTTTCGTTTGGAATAATAAATGCTGTTAATGATCAGCAGTACCGCGGAGCTGCCCACCGAACCCATGTATGACGAATCAAACATACTGATCCCCACGGCATATGAGGCCCAAAGCATATAAATCAGGCCGGAGGCAATCGCAAGACCGTACATAACCTGCATGGACAGCGGCGCATTCCGGCAAAACTGTTTCAGCCGGTTGCGGACAATCACCTGGAAAACGCCGACAGAAATCAGGGCAATACCGTAAAAAATATCACAGGCTTTCATGCCGGGATACGTTTCATAAACAATCTCCGCGTCCAGATCCCAGGTTTTATATGTTATTCCTGATAAAAGCCCCATCCCGTTTATAACCGTCAGCACAGCGCTGATAATCATCACAACCATCAGGAACTTATGCCATTTCATCGGGTATCGGTTCTCCCGGCACACTGAACTGGCTTCCCCCGTCCCGTCGTCAGGAAACCCCAGCGTTTCGCCGTCACCGCATTTTTCCCCGCAGTTCGGGCAAAAGTTGCATCTGTCCTCCATTTCCGCCCCGCAGCTGACGCACTTTTTCATCATAAAGCCCCTCCCCGGTTTGTCTTTCAGCGCCGTCATCATTATAACAGCTCGGTTTCCTCCTGTCGATGACCAGCGGAAGCGCTTATACAGCTCCCCGTTGTCTCCCCGCTTCCCGCATCCCCCGTGTTTACACCCGAACCGTCTCCCCGATTCACCGTTTCCGGCAGATGTACAGAAGATGATTCGTGTTTCCCAGAAGCTCCCGCTTTTCTGAAAACCTCAGGTACCATTCCACGAAAGCCGGGAAATCCTCATCGGTAATCTTAAAGCCGGGCCAGTCCTCCATTGATTCCAGAATACCGTCTGTCCCTGCAGTGGCAATCCACTGAACCGGCTTGTTTTCGAACAGCTGCTCAAATTCTGTAATATCGTATCCGGTAAACAGCTGTTCTTTGAAATGCCGGACACGGTAATCCTTCGTGAAATTTTCCTCCTGCCCGGCAGCCCAGTTGCCCTGGAGATAATTGGCATACATGATGCCGAAAACAGAAAGGAATGCGAAGAATATAACCCCGTTTTCCCTCGTCACGCGGATGGCTTCATCAATGGCTTTATGCACTTCCTCCGCCTCATAAAGATGATACAACGGCCCCAGCACCAGCGTCACGTCAAAGGATTGATCCCCAAACTGGCCCAGGTCTGTCGCGTCTCCCTGGAATGAGCGGATATTATCCAGGCCCTCACTGTTCCTCCGCAGGACTGCGAGATTGCTGTCCACCAGTTCCACCGCTGTCACGTTCACGCCTTCCCCGGCCAGCGCGACGGAATATCTTCCCGTTCCCGCGCCAATCTCCAGCACTTTTGCACCCCGCTCAACGAAACGGTGAATGTAATGCATTGTAACAGCGTATTCCAGCTGCCCGTGCCTGCTTCTCCGAAGCCTGCTGTCCTCGTCCGCCTGATTATAGAAGCCGCTGACAATCTCCGTTCTTGTGCTCATTGCTTTTCTCCGTTCTCCCGGTTCGATTGATGAGACAGATTCATTCCCGGCTACATCATAATACTTACCGGGCGCTTCGGCAACTCCCTGCGTCTCCGGACAAACGGTTTCGTTACCGTTCCAAAGAAGTTATATTGTCCGCAATCGCATTGATCATAAGTCCAAATAATGGTAAAATGTTTTAGCTGCAACTCCTGCGGCAGCGGTTCTCATGACGGATTACTATTATTCAAAATCCAAAAGGGATAAGAAAATGAATTATGCAAGCACCGGCCTCCTGGCATTATTGGTCCATATCATCATCCATTTTGACGTAATCAGAAACTTCCATTACCAGAATGAAACCCCGGCCGGCAAATCATATCGCGCGCTGATTCTCAGCGTGATGCTGTTTTACATCTCCGACGCGTTATGGGGAGTCCTGTACGACGCTCACCTGATCCCGGCCGTTTTTACGGATACGGAACTGTATTTTGCCGCCATGGCGGCTTCCCTGTTTTTCTGGATCCGCTTTGTGATTTATTACCTCCACGAGAAAAACCGGTTCATTTCCTTCCTGAACGCTGTCAGTTACGTGACGCTGGCCTTTTTCGGGATATCCATCGTCCTGAACCTTTTTCTGCCACTCATGTTCTGGTTTGACAGCGAAGGGGTGTATCACGCGGGTTCCCTGAGATATATTACGCTGGCCCTGCAGATAATCCTGTTTGTCATAACTTCTGTTTATCTTTTCGGCACCACACGGCAGACGGAAAACTGGAGCAAAGTCCATCATAACGCAATTGGATTTTTCGGGATCGCCATGGCTGTCATGGTCATTCTGCAGTCTGTTTTCCCGTTGCAGCCGCTGTACGCCATAGGCTGCCTTCTGGGAACCTGTATCC
>Ga0310690_10005660_pt1 | contig 16817 bp, 14 predicted proteins | sample AusTroGonzalo_MG_2_FD_207661 | JGI IMG/M metagenome (GOLD analysis project Ga0310690, IMG submission 207661) | Bovine rumen microbial communities from tropical cattle in Woodstock, Queensland, Australia - Gonzalo_04 (v2) (version 2) | ecosystem: Host-associated > Mammals > Digestive system >... | reverse complement strand
TCACAATCACGTTCTTCACGTCGGCATAATGCTCCTTGCCTACAATCTTGCGGATATAGGGGATATATTCCTGGGTAGTCATGAAATAGACAAGGTCGCCCACACGCAGCTCGTCGAGACCACCTGGTACAATGGTATCTTCACCACGTTTGATAGCCACGACGTGGTAGGGGTCGTTGGGGCCGCAAAGGTCGCGTAGGGGCTGGTTCAGGATCTCTGCCGTCTCACGCAGCTTGATGCCGAGCAGGGTGAGGGCGCCATCGTGCACATCCCAGCGCTGACGCACCCATGAGAGTTTCAAACCATTGTTGATGTCGATGGCTGCGAGCACCTCCGGATAGATTAGGGAGTCGATGCCCATCTGCTTGAAAAGTTCCTTGTTCTGCGGACTCAGATATTCGTAGTTGTCGATACGGGCCACCGTCTTCTTGGCGCCAAGGCTATGGGCAATCATGCAGGCTGTCAGGTTGGTGGTCTCCTCGGGGGTGACACCCACAAACAAGTCGGCATGTGCCACGCCTGCCTCCTTCAAGGCCTTGATGCTGGTGGGCGAAGCATCGTAAGTCATCACGTCATACTCGCTCAGCGCACTCAGCCGTTCTTCATTGTCATCGATGAGTATGCAGTCCTGATGCTCTCGTGACAGCAGTTTCGACAGGTGAGTTCCGACGGCACCTGCACCTACAATGACTACTTTCATATCCCTTTTATTGCTTTGATGATGGCTTCTTTGTCAAGGCCTACAATATGCTGGAGTTCAGCTACGGTGCCGTGCTCCACAAACTGGGTATCCGGCAAGCCGAGGCGGATGACTTCTGGATGATAGCCGTGTTCGCTCATCCATTCGATGACGGCAGAGCCAAGGCCACCTGTCTTCACGCCGTTCTCGACGGTGACGATGCGGCTGAACTTCTTTGCCACTTCCTGTAGGATGGTCTCGTCGATAGGCTTGAGGAAGCGCATGTCGTAATGGGCGACGCTGGGAATACTAGCCCCGCTAGCCTGACTAGTCTCACTGGTCTGACTAGTTTGGCTAGTCTGGCTAGATAGGCCAGTTAATTCTTCGATGGCCTCTGCGACATTATTGCCGATAGGTCCGATGCTCAGCACGGCCACATCGCTGCCGTCACACAGTTTGCGGCCTGTGCCGACTTTGATCTCTTCAAGTGGACAACGCCAGTCTACGAGCACACCGCCACCACGTGGGTAACGGATGACGAATGGTCCTTTGTCAGGTAGCTGGGCGGTATACATCAGTCTGCGCAACTCGTGCTCATCCATTGGCGACGAGATGGTCAGATTCGGAATGGGTCGCAGGGCGGCAAGGTCGAAGGCACCATGATGGGTGGCACCGTCCTCGCCAACTAGTCCTGCACGGTCGAAGCAGAAGACCACATGCAGATTCAGCAAGGCCACATCGTGGATGATATTGTCGAAGGCCCGCTGGGCGAAGGCACTGTAGATATTACAGAACGGCAGCAGTCCGTCTTTCGCCATACCGCCAGAGAACGTCACCGCATGTCCTTCAGCGATGCCAACATCGAAAGTGCGCTCTGGCATTTCTTTCATCATGATGTTCATCGAGCATCCGCTAGGCATGGCTGGTGTCACACCAACAATCTTGGGATTCTGCTTGGCCAGTTCCAAAAGGGTGTGACCAAACACATCCTGGTATTTCTGGGGTTTGTTGGGATCCTTGTCCACAATGCGCTCACCTGTCTCTGGATCAAACTTGCCAGGCGCATGCCAAGTGGTTACATCTTTCTCGGCAGGGGCATAGCCGTGACCCTTCTGGGTGTGCAGGTGCAGCAGCCTGGGACCTTTCATGTCTTTGATCTGGGTCAGAATACGCACCAGCTCCTTTACATCATGGCCGTCGAAGGGACCAAAGTAACGGATGTTCATGCCGTCGAAGATGTTCTGCTGGTGGGCGATGGCACTTTTGATGGCGTTCGACAGGCGTTGGATGCCTTTCTTGCGGTCATCATTCATCAGCCCCTTGCTATGCAGCCAGCGCGTGGTCTTGAACTTGACGGCATTATAGGTCTTGTTGGTATTCAGGTTCAGCAGATACTGCTTCATGCCACCCACGCTGCGATCAATTGACATGTTGTTGTCGTTGAGGATAATGAGCAGGTCGTTGGGTGAGGATGAAACATTGTTCAGTCCTTCAAAGGCCAGACCACCACTCATGGCGCCATCGCCGATGACAGCCACCACATGACGCTGCTTGTTGCCTTCTAACTGAGCAGCGACAGCCATACCCAGGGCTGCGGAGATGGAGTTGGAGGCATGTCCGCAGGCGAAGGTGTCGTATTCACTTTCTGTCGGAGAGGGGAAGGGCTTGATACCACCCAGTTTGCGGTTGGTGCAGAACTGCTCGCGTCGTCCTGTGAGGATCTTATGGCCATATGCCTGATGGCCCACATCCCATACGATGCGGTCTTCAGGGGTATTGTAGACATAATGTAGGGCTACTGTGATCTCTGCCACGCCAAGACTTGAAGCTAAATGTCCTGGATTGACGGAGAGTTCTTGTACGATGTCCTGTCGTAGTTCCTCACACACCTGAGGCAGTTCGTCCACCTTCAGTTCGCGCAGGTCTTTCGGATATTGTATTTTGCTTAATAGTCTTAATTCTTCTTGTCCCACAGCATAAAAGTTGTATAAACTTTGCAAAGATACAAATAAAATGAGAATAACGAAGAAAAATTCAAAAATATTTGTAATTTTGCATGCAAAAATCAGAAAAAGGCAAATAAAAGACAAATAATGAGATACGGAATCATCGGAGTTGGCGCCATTGGCGGCTATTATGGCAGTAAGTTGGCGCATAGTGGTCAGGAGGTGCATTTTCTGTCGCATAGCGACTACCAGTTTGTCAAAGAACATGGTATGCAGGTTGATTCCTGCGATGGCAGTTTCCATTTGGAGCATGTCAATGTTTATCAATCTACAAAGGATATGCCGAAGTGTGATGTGGTGGTTGTGGGATTGAAAACAACCAACAATCATCTGCTTCCTGATCTGTTGCCGCCCTTGCTTCATGAGCATACGGTTGTGGTGCTGATTCAGAACGGCATCGGAGTTGAGGCCGATGTGCAGCAGATGTTCCCCCATACGCAGATTGTAGCGGGATTGGCGTTCATCTGTTCAGCAAAGACAGAGCCTGGTCGTGTGAATCATCAGTGTTATGGCAGCATCAACCTTGGTAACTATTCCTGCCGCGATGAGTCATTGTTCAATCAGATACTAAAAGATTTTACAGATGCCGGCATTACCTGCGCATCCGTTCCTTATGAGGAAGCGCGCTGGAAGAAGGCCGTTTGGAATATGCCCTTCAACGGGATGACGGTAGCGCTTAACACCCGTACAGACTTGTTGCTGAAGCATCCTTCTACGCGACAGTTGATCCGCGACCTGATGATGGAGGTTGTCGGAGCCTCCCGTGCCTTGGGTATCAGTGGCGTCGATGAGGCTTTCGTGGAGAAGATGATTCAGATGACAGACGAGATGACACCCTATAGTCCTTCGATGAAACTGGATTTCGATTTCCACCGTCCGATGGAGATACATTATCTCTATACCCGTCCTATTGAGATTGCACGGGCAGCGGGTTTCCGAATGGCTAAACTGGAAATGCTCGAAGCAGAACTGCGCTTCCTACAGGGATAGGATCGTCATTTCGACTTGTCTTTCTTCTTTTTATCCTTGTCGCGTTTGAAGTTGAGCTTCGGCTTTATCTTCATTTTCTGCATCTCGTCGGTATTGGTAAACGAGAACTGCACGACCAGATTCGTCAGACTGCCTTTGAGGGTGACGTCGCCATCGGCAATCGCACCGTCGCTCTCGATATTGGCAACGATGTTTTTCATGTGAATCGTGCGATAGCCCACTTTCCTGATGTCGGCCTCGACATGGCCGATGGGCAGTTTGCCACCTTTCTGTTTACGCATGATCGCTGTACGACTCTTTGAGATGTCAACCTTGAAACTGGCTGCACAGTCGATGTCGCTGATTTGCTTGAGTTTGAAGAGCTCGCCAAGCTGTAGGGAGTCTGTGCTGACCTTGCCGGTTAGGTATTTGGTATTCCCGTCGAGTTCGAAATTGAAATTGACATCGCCCTTTTCCGTATTCAGTAAGCCTCTGAACTGCTGCTTTTTCCAAAGGATGTCAAAACTACCGGCATATCTGATGAGGCCCAAGGCATAGACTTGGTACATCATATATTTCTTTACCGTGAACTGGTTGATGATCTTATCCTTGATGCCAGGTTGGGCCTTCATCTCGTAGACCTCGAAGTGGAGGTTCAGTTTATGGGCGTCTCTCAGATTCCGTAGCATACCTATGGCACTGATGGTCAGTTTGTTATCGTCGGAGTTTACGCGAATATCCTTGAAGAGCATACCCTCGTTTGTTCCGCTCAGTCTGACGCTGAGATTCAGTGGGATGGAGAATCTGTGAAGCACCTTTGCAAAGGGCTGTGAGATGTCTTTCAACATGACGCGGCCCTTGATAAGGTCTGCGTTATAACTCAGTGAGGTGCCTTTTTCCTTGTCGGGCAGGAAGATGTGTGCCTTGGGGATGTCCAAACGGGTCGTAACCTGTTGGACAACGGCATTCGTGAGTGTTACATGCTTGCCGCAGATCGTGATGTCGGATTTCAATTCTGTCAGGTCAATGCCGGCAATCGTATCTCTCACACAACCCCTGGTGAGGCTCAGCTGTATCGAGTCCTTGTCAGTATGAAGGATATCGATACCAAAATCTGCCTGCAGGTTAAAGTGCCTGTCGTCGAAGTCGCCATGATGTGGCTTTCCGAAATTACGACGAGGCAGATCGCAGTCACTCTTCAGCTCAAGACCTTTGATGTCGATATGCTTCTTGCCCTCTTCTGGGAGCGTAGCTGTCAGTGTGCCTGAGTCGAGATGCCATCTGACGAGCGCTTTCTTTGTTTGTTTCTGCCAGTCTGCTTTTGCGTGGTGGATAGTGATGGTATGGGTACCTCGCCAGTGGTTGTAGAAAGCCTGCGACAATTCATACTGATCATCGTTATAGCCGACATGGATGCCGTTCACCTCAGCATCCTTCAGGTCGAATTTGAACCCACCTCGCTTCGTGCTGTCCTTGGGCTGACGACTGTCTTTTTTGGTGGCGTCCAGGAGGAATTGGTAGTTGGCAGGACCGTCCTGTGGCTTTATCAGTCGTACGTCGATACTGTCCACCTCGCATTTCCTCAGGAGGATTTCTCCCTTTAGCAAGGCTAGTGGTTGCAGGCGACCCCAGAGCCGCTTCACCTTCAACATGTCACGCTGTTGCTGGTCCTTGAGCCTGATCCCTTCTATATTGGCACTCATGTTCAGAAGATTCAGACGGAAATGGTCGATCGTGACTTCTGTATTCAACTGCTTGGAGAGTGCGTTAGTGGCTATACCGATGAGTTTGTTTTGCACATAGCTGCTATTGGCAATGACGAGTGTTGCCAGAACCAATATAGCGATGACGATTGCCAAAGTCTTAAGGGCAAGGCGTATGCCTTTACGTAGCTTTGCCATAGGTCTTACGATATTTGTGGGCAAATTTACATAAAAAAGTCGAAAACACAAAAAATAATAAGTAAATCATTTGGCTATTACATAAAAACTTCATATTTTTGCAAACAGAATCAATTATCATCGCATTGCTGCAGCCTAATTCATGAAGTACATCTCGTTACCGGATGAAAAAGTGCGTAATCTGTCGTTCTATCTGGCGATGGAGGAATATGTGGCTCGTCATGTGAACGAGCCTGACTGCTTCTTCATGTGGCAGGTGGAGCCGAGTGTGATCTTCGGACGGAACCAGGTGCTGGAGAACGAGGTGAACCTTGACTATTGCAAGGCACATGGCATCAAGATCTATCGCAGGAAGAGCGGGGGAGGGTGTGTCTATGCGGATATGGATAACTTGATGTGGTCGTTCGTTACGACTGGCGAGAATGTGGGCTTTGCCTTCAACCGCTTCGTGAATATGGTGTTGCTGGTGCTTCGCAAGCTAGGCATAGCCGCTACGGGCACGAGTCATAATGATATCATGATAGGCGATCGGAAGGTGTGCGGAACGGCCTGCTACCATGTCGTAGGCAGAAGCATCGTCCACAGCACCATGCTTTACGACACGAATATGGACCATATGCTCCATGCCATTACGCCTGGAAAGGAGAAACTTGAGAAAAAGGGTATCCAAAGCGTCCGTCAGCGCATCACCTTGCTGAAGGACTATCTCAAGGAGGCTCATCAGCCGAAATCCGTAGAAGAACTGAAGGCCTGTATTCGCGAGACACTCTGCGATGGGGACTATGTCCTGTCGCAGGCTGAAGTCGCAGAGATAGAACAGCTGGAGCAGACCTATCTGAAAGAAGAATTTATCAACTTAATACAACAATAAACGATGGCAATAAAACAAGAATTAGAACTGAAAACCAAACGTACCTGTCTCTATGATAAGCACGTGAAACTAGGTGCAACAATTGTGGAGTTTGGAGGCTTCGACATGCCTCTGCTCTACCAGAGTAGCATACAACAGGAGCATAAGGCTGTCCGCGAACATGTCGGACTTTTCGACGTAAGCCACATGGGTGAGGTGACGGTAAAAGGCAAGGATGCTGAACGCTACGTGCAGCATATCTTTACGAACGATGTAACAGGCATGCCTGTAGGAAAAATCCTCTACGGCATGATGTGTTACGAGAACGGAGGGACAGTCGATGACCTCCTGGTATACAAGATGGGAGACAACGACTTCTTCCTCGTCATCAACGCCTCCAATATCGATAAGGACTGGGCGTGGATGCAGGACAATGCGTCTGGCTTCGACATCGACCTGCAGAACCGTAGCGACTACTATGGTCAGATTGCCGTGCAGGGGCCGGAGTCTGAGGACATCGTGGAGCGCGTCTTAGGCTTACCTTGCTCCGAACTCGCTTTCTACACCTGCAAGACCATTGACGATGTCATCATCTCACGCACAGGCTATACAGGTGAAGACGGCTTCGAAATCTACGGCTCCCACGACTTCATCCGCGATTGTTGGGACAAGCTCATCGCCGCTGGTGTGCAGGCTTGTGGCTTAGGCTGTCGCGACACTTTGCGCTTCGAGGTGGGTCTGCCCCTCTATGGCGATGAGCTCTCAGAGACCATCACGCCTATCATGGCAGGTCTGGGTATGTTCGTGAAGTTGGATAAGCCTGAGTTTATTGGCAAGGATGCCCTCGCGAAGCAGAAGGCAGAAGGCCCTGCTAAGAAACTTGTGGGCATCGAGCTCTTCGACAAGGCAATCCCTCGTCATGGCTATGTCGTCCTCAATATGGAGGACGAACCTATTGGAGAAGTAACCACAGGCTATCATGCCCTTTCTGTTGACAAGAGCGTTTGCATGGCTCTCGTTGATGCACAATATGCCAAACTCGACACAGAGGTGCAGATTCAGATCCGCAAGAAGGTCTTCCCAGGTAAGGTGGTAAAAAAGCAATTCTATAACAAAAACTATAAAAAATAAATATTATGGCAAAAGTAATTGAAGGGCTCTACTACTCGGAGTCACACGAATTTGTAAGAGTAGAAGGTGATTTTGGATTCATAGGAATCACAGACTTTGCTCAGAATGCGCTGGGCAACGTGGTCTATGTCGACATGCCGGAAGTGGATGACGAAGTGACGGCTGGTGAAGAATTCGGCGCTGTAGAGAGTGTGAAGGCCGCCAGCGACCTGTATTCACCCGTCAGCGGAACCGTCGTAGAGATCAATGAGGCCCTCGAGGATCAGCCCGAGCTTATCAACGAGGATGCCTTCGAGAACTGGATCATCAAGGTTGAACTCAGCGACAAGTCCGAGCTCGACAGTCTTATGGACGCCGCTGCCTACGAAGCCTTCTGCGCGAAATAATATGGACTACAAATATTTTCCCCATACGGAGGATGATTTAAAGGCGATGATGGAGAAGGTGGGCGTGAAGCGTCTCGACGAGCTCTACGCCCAGATCCCCGAAAGCATCCGCTTCAAAGGCGACTACGACATTCCCCGAAGCGCCAGTGAGATGGAGGTGCGCCAGGTCTTTGAAAAGCTTGGCTCTGAGAACAAGCAACTGACCTGCTTTGCGGGTTTGGGCGTTTACGATCACTATACCCCTTCTGTCATTCCCAGTCTGCTTCAGCGCTCAGAGTTCCTGACCTCTTATACGCCCTATCAGGCAGAAATCTCTCAAGGCACCCTCCACTATATCTTCGAGTACCAGAGCATGATGGCTGAACTCACGGGGATGGACATCTCGAATGCTTCCATGTACGATGGTACCACAGCTTGTGCAGAAGCCATGATGATGACAGTTGCCGCAGGCAAGAAGGTCAATAAGGTGTTGGTGTCGGGTTGCCTGAACCCCAATACTTTCGAGGTGCTGAAAACCTATGCTTTGCATCAGGGCATCGAACTCGAGGTGTTGCCCATCCGTGACGGCACGACAGCGCTCGATGATGTGAAGGCCAGACTCGCGGAGGGAGGCTGTGCTGGCGTCATCGTTCAACAGCCTAATGTCTATGGTATCATAGAGGACTTCACGGGTTTTGCTGATGCTTGTCATGAACAGAAGGCCCTCTTTGTGATCGATAGTGTCGCTGCCGACCTTGCCGTGCTCAAGACACCAGGCGAGTGGGGGGCTGACATTGCCACAGGCGACGGCCAGAGCCTGGGTATCCCCATGCAGTTTGGCGGTCCCTATGTGGGCTATATGTGTTGCACGGAGAAACTCATCCGCAAGATGCCGGGCCGTATTGTGGGTATGACGAAGGATAATCGCGATCAAAGGGCCTTTGTGCTCACCCTCCAGGCCCGTGAACAGCATATCCGTCGCCAGAAGGCTACGTCGAATATCTGCTCGAACCAGTCGTTGATGGCGCTCTTTGTGACCATCTATCTCTCACTAATGGGTAAGCAGGGTATGAAGGAGGCTGCACAGCTTTCTTATGCAGGTGCGCATTATCTTTGTGATGAATTGTTGAAGACAGGTCGTTTCTCATTGGCTTTCGACAAGCCCTTCTTCAATGAGTTCTATGTGAAGTACGATGGCGATGCCCAGACGCTCTATCAGCGTTTCATTGAAGCAGGCATCCTGGGTGGTGTCCTGATGGAAGAGGGCTTCCTCTTTGCGGTGACGGAAAAGCGTACGAAGGAAGAAATCGATAACCTCGTAAAGATAGCTGCCTTATGAACAACCGACTCTATGGAAATCTGATTTTCGAACTCTCGAAGGAGGGTCGCAAAGGCTATAGCCTGCCCAGGAACAACTATGGCGACTACAAGATCCCTGAAACGTATTGCCGTACGGAGGAGGCTGCGCTTCCCGAGTGCGACGAGTTGACGGTGGTGCGTCACTATACGAACCTTTCCAATAATAACTTTGGCGTCGATACGGGCTTCTATCCTCTGGGCTCCTGTACGATGAAGTACAACCCCAAGATCAACGAGGAGATGGCTGCGCTGCCACAGTTCCAGAACCTGCATCCTCTTCAGCCCGAGCATACGGTCTTGGGGGCCAAGGCACTCATCATCCTCCTCGAGAAATCGCTCTGTGCGCTGACGGGCCTGGCCCATTTCACCTTTAAGCCTTATGCTGGTGCCCATGGTGAACTTACGGGTCTGATGACCATCGACAACTACCACCGTTCGCGTGGCGACCTGCAGCGCAAGAAGGTCATCGTACCTGACAGCGCCCATGGTACGAACCCCGCCTCTGCTGCCGTCTGTGGCTTAGAGATTATTGAGGTAAAATCTGATGCTCAAGGCCTAGTCGATCTAGCCGATCTAGAGAGACTAGTAGAACTAGAAGGGCCTAACATCGCCGCCATGATGATGACCAATCCCAATACCCTCGGCCTCTTCGAGACGCGTATCCCTGAGATTGCGAAGCTCATCCACGACTGTGGTGGCCTGATGTATTACGACGGGGCCAACCTCAATCCCATGCTGGGCGCCTGTCGCCCTGGTGATATGGGCTTCGACGTGATGCACATCAACCTCCACAAGACCTTCTCCACCCCGCATGGTGGCGGTGGTCCTGGTTCTGGGCCTGTGGGTGTGCGCGAGGGCTTGCAGGAATGCTTCCCCTTCGTATCGCCCTATCAAGGCAACTATGCCGTCATGATGCGCGCCTATGCCTATATCCTCTCGCTGGGTCGCGATCAGATCAGGAACGTTGGTCCGTTGGCTACGCTCAACGCCAACTACATCAAGGCGTCGCTGAAGGATGTCTACGAGCTCCCCATCGACACCATCTGCTGTCACGAGTTCGTGTTCGACGGCCTGAAGGATAAGTCCACGGGTGTCACCACGATGGATGTGGCCAAGCGTCTGCTCGACTACGGCTATCATGCGCCCACGATTTATTTCCCGCTGCTCTTCCACGAGAGTCTCATGATCGAGCCGACGGAGAACGAGTCGAAGGAAACGCTCGACGGCTTCATCGCCGTGATGCGCCGGATAGCTGAGGAGGCGAAGACCAACCCCGACGAGGTGAAGTCAGCCCCCCACACCACGCCCATCGGCCGTGTGGATGATGTCCTCGCCGCCAAGCATCCGATTACGACTTTCCGCCAACTCCAGGCAGAATCCTAATGTTCAATGTTCAATGTTCAATGAATAAAACTGATCTCATTATTATCGGCGCGGGCCCAGGCGGTTACCGCGCCGCTGAATATGCCGCTAAACAGGGCCTGAAGGTTACAATCTTCGAGGACGACCAAGTGGGGGGCACCTGCCTCAACGTCGGCTGCATCCCCACGAAGACCTATGTGCACAGTGCCTCCTTTGCCGAGGCCCGTGAGCGCATGGCCGCCGTCGTGCCCCAGCTCCGTGCCGGCGTCGAGGGCATCCTCTCCAACCCGAACATCACACTGGTGCGCGAGCAAGCCTCGTTTATTGATAGTCACACGGTGAAATCTCTCACCTCTGACCTCTCACTTCTCACCTCTGAGAATATCATCATCGCCACTGGCTCCGAGACCAAATGGTTGCCTATCGATGGTAAAGATGATCCTAAGGTGGTCGATTCCACAGGCCTCCTGAACCTTGACACCCTCCCCAAACGTCTCTGCATCATTGGTGCAGGGGTGATTGGTATGGAGTTCGCCAGCGTGTTCCGTCGTTTTGGCGCTGAGGTCACAGTCATCGAGTTCCTCAAAGAGTGCCTCCCTGCCCTCGATAGCGATATCGCCAAGCGCCTGCGCAAGCAGATGGAGAAGGAAGGTATCATCTTCAATATGCAGTGTGGTGTGAAACAGATTGCTGATGGCGAGGTGTTCTTCGAGAACAAAAAGGGCCAGACGGAAAGCGTTGAGGCTGATGTCATCCTCATGGCTACGGGTCGCAAACCGCGTGTGCAGCCTGATTTTGCGAATGCTGGTTTCGAATACGACGAACGCAAGGGTATCACTGTCAACGAGCATTTCGAGACGACCGTCAAGGGCATCTATGCCATTGGCGATGTCAATGGCCGTCAGATGCTCGCCCATGCTGCTGAGATGCAGGCCGTCCGTGCCGTGAACCAGATCCTCGGCAAGCGTGATGCCATCGATTTCAATATCATGCCCGCCGCCATCTTCACCAGTCCCGAGGCCGCCTGTGTAGGCCCGACAGAGGATCAGCTGAAGGAACAGGGCATCGCCTACGAGTGCCGCAAGTCTTTCTGGCGTGCGAATGGTAAAGCCCTTGCGATGGGCGAGACAGAGGGTATGCTGAAACTCTTCGTTTCCCCTCCAGACGGTCTTATTCTCGGCTGTCACGCCTATGGTGCCCATGCGGCCGACATCGTCCAGGAGGTCTCTGTCCTGATGTGCAAACATACCACGATCAGCGAACTTGCCGATATGGTGCACATCCACCCCACGCTCTCTGAAATACTGAAAAACGCTGTAGACTAATCTCTACAGCGTTTTTATAATCTCTTCTACCACCTTCGGAAAGTGTTCCATCTCCAGTTGGTGCTCCTTCTCCGCGATGTCATCCACACTGTCGTCGGGCGAGAGCGCCACCTTGAACTGTGCGATAATCTCGCCTGCGTCGCACACGGGCGTCACCCAATGCACGGTCATGCCCGTCTCTGTCTCTCCAGCGGCCTTCACGGCCTCATGCACATGGTGACCCCACATGCCTTTGCCGCCGTATTTCGGCAGTAGGGCAGGGTGGAGGTTGATGATCTTATGGGGATAGGCGTCTATCAGGTAGTTGGGAATCAGCGGCAGCCAGCCTGCCAGTACGATAAAGCCGATGTCATATTTCTTGAGCAGCGGTAGCATCACGTCCGGATTCTGAAGGTCTGCCTTGGGGGCCACGGCGGTGGGCACACCCAGCTTCTCGGCCCTTTCCAGTGCCTGCGCGTCAGGCTTGTTGCTGACGACCAAGGCCGTATTCACCAGCGCCGAACCCTTGAAATACCTGATCAGGTTTTCGCAGTTTGTTCCCCCTCCCGAAACGAAGATTGCTATGTTCATACCAGATGCTCGATGAGGTCGGCGCGATCGCCGGGGAGCATGTCGATGACAGGAATCTCTACCATTGTGTAGCAGCCGGGCTGGAGGCGCATCGAGGCACGTGCCACATTGACAAGCACCTGACCAGTGAGGGCGGGGTTGTTGATGCTCATGTTGAACTCCAGACGCTGGTTCTGCGTCTTGCCGCTCACACCCTTGCGCACGAGGTTCACACCATGACCCATGTCGCGCACATCGTCGACGCTGGCCACCTGGAACACATGGGTCTCGTCGCTGGCGAAGTAGGGATCGGCCTTGATGGCGGCTGTCACCTCTTCGAGCTTAGCACCATCCTCGAGCTCGACATAGACCATGCGGCGATGGATGCCCTCGCCCAGGGGAATGGTCATTGAAAGGGCGTTCTTCACGCCAGCCTTCGAGCGCACGCAGACGCTGTGGCCCATGGACATGCCGGGGCCGAAATTGGTATAGCTGAGGCCCTTGGGTGCCAGACTTTGCATCAGGGTGCGGACGATGGAGTCGGAACCCGGATCCCAACCGGCAGCGATCACACTGACGGTGTTGGTTTCTTTGTTCAGCTTCATCAGATGCTCACGATAGCCACGAATCTGGGTGTGGATGTCGAAGGAGTCGACGGTGTTGATGCCGAGGGGCAGAATCTGATTGGCATATTCCTCGCAACTACGTGTGGGGGTGGCCAGAATGGCGACGTCGACATCCTTCAGCTCGCGGATATCCTTAACGACCTCATACTGTGCCAGTTCTGCCGGCTTATTCTCTGCGCCATGACGACGTACGATGCCTGCCACCTCAAAGTCCGGGGCGGTTTCTAATGCCTCAAGGGCGTACTTTCCAATGTTGCCGTAGCCTACGACGGCTGCTCTGATTTTCTTCATAAAAACGAGTCTTTTGTTGGTTGAATCAATTTTTCGGCGGCAAAATTACACTTTTTCTTTGAAATACGTGACGTTTTGACAGAAAAATTTTCATTTTGCTTTCAAATACTTAACAAGGGGCGACTGGATGTCGCGTAAACCCTTGGCCACACTGCGTGCATTCATCTGTGCGCCGAGCAGCGAAGTATGGGTGTGGTCGTGGTTGAAATACTTCGAGGCCTTCTCCTTGCTCTTGGCGGCATCCTTCGAGGCGAATTTCTTGTCGAGGAAGTCGGCGGAGATGTTGTGTACATCGACAAACTCGACGCCTGTCTGCTCGACGACCTCGCGATACCACTTGCCATAGGTGTCGTTGCGACGCTCTATCCTGCCATTGGGCCACTCGTTGCGAGGGGTGAGGGAGAGGAGGATCGGGATGGCGCCCTTTTCACAACAGTCGTCGATGAACTTGCGGAGATACCAGCCGAAGGAGTAGGCCACCTCGTAGCTGCCGTCGGCCTCCATGCGGTAGACGTGGCAGGTGTCGGCCGTGCCGGGGATGACGCCGCGGCCCTTCTTGTCGTTGATGGGACAGATATCGTTATGGCCGAACTGTATCAGCACGAAGTCGCCTGGCTGCAGGGCATTGTAGACTCTCTCCCAACGGCCCTCACGCAGGTAGGTCTTCGTGGAACGGCCTGCCATCGCCACATTCTCCCAGACAATCTTGTCGGCATCGAAGATGAGGCCGGCCTGCGAACCCCAGCCCCACATGCCGTCGGCATCCTTGTCGTTGTTCCTGACGGTGGAGTCGCCCGTGATGAATACCATGGGCTTGCCCTTTTCGCGCTTCTGGCCGTAGGCCTGCAACGGCACGTTGAGCATCATGGCCTGCAGGGGCTTCAATTGTGGATTTGATGAGTAGAAGAGACCCTCGGCTGCTGAGCGCGCATTGAGTTCGGCGCCAAAGGCGGAGGTATGGATATGGTCGCCAAAGAAATGATACTGTTCCTTCCAACGGCTGAACTGGTCGATCTTCGCGCCGGAGATCTCGTTGAGGTCGACGAAGGGCACCCCCTCGATGGCGGCGATATAGGCCGCCCACTGCGTCTGTGGCTTGCGCACGATCTTGCCCTTGGCATCGTAGGCGTCGCGCGGCGTGAGCGACATGAGGATGGGGTTGGCGCCCTTGGCACGGATCTCGCTGACATATTTGCGCAGGTAGGTGCCATAGCTGTAGACGGTATCGTTGATCTGCTTACGCTGGTTGAAGCCGACGATCATCGTATCCGGATCGACACCGTCGATGACGCCACGGGCCCGCTTGGCATCGAAGAAGTCGGCATGGTCGTTATGGCCGATGCTCACGATGACCCAGTCGCCTGGCTTCAGCGCCTCGCGGACGGCAGGCCACAGGTCGGTATAGAAGGTGCGCGTGGACATGCCGCCCAGCGCCTGATTCTCGACGGAGATCTTACGTCCGTCGAAATACTTGTTGAAGAAATAACCCCAGCCCCACTGGCCGTTGTTGCCGTTGCCCAGGGTGCCGTTGCGCATGGTGCTGTTGCCGATGAGGAACAGGACGGGATTGGCGGCTTGTCTGGTAGAGCCTGGTGCCGGACGCGACATCAGTGCCTTGGCGATGGAGTCGGGGGTATTGTCGATGACTTTCTCCTCGCCGGGGGTGGGCAGGTTGTCGAAAGCCTGAGCCATCGCCGTCAGCGTGAGGAGTAGGGTAGTTAGTGTGGTAAGTAGTCGTTTCATATGGATCCTATTCTATGGTTTCATAAAGACGAAATAGACGGCTGCGACGAGACAGAGGGCTGCTGCCGCATGGTTCCAGTGGAGTTGCTCGTGCTGGAAGATGAAGTTGGCAATCACGGCGAAGACCACCAGCGAGATGCATTCCTGAATCACCTTGAGCTGGACGAGGTTGAAAGGACCGCCATTATCGACAAAGCCAATGCGGTTGGCGGGAACCTGACAGCAGTACTCGAAGAAGGCAATCATCCAGGAGAAGGCAATGACGAGGTAGAGCGGCCAGTTAGAAGAGGTGCCCGACTGCTGAAGACGCAGGTGACCATACCAGGCGAAAGTCATGAAGACATTGCTCATTATGAGCAGCAGAATCGTATAAATACCATTTGTCATGGGATTGGTAATTTTAAAAACGGTGCAAAATTACAAAAATAATCGGGTAACAATGCCTATTATTTGATTTTTTTTCTTAACTTTGCAACCGAACGCAATCCTAAAGACTTTAAATATGACGAGAAAACAATTACATTCCCTGCTGTCAGTCGTTGTGATGACGATGCTGGTATGCTTCGTGACAGCGTGTGGCAACAAGACTGGTGAGGGTTCTACAAATGGCGACTCGTTGGCGGTTAGTACGACGGCAGCGCCCAGTGATCCACAACATTCGGCCGAGTTTATCACCCTCCGCATCGACTCGATCTATAAGTTGCGCAACAATGAGCTTTGCTGCTCAGAGCGCTATATGGCACTCTACAATAGGGCCCAGCAGATTAGTGAAGAGGACGGAACGCAGTTTATCGACGCTGACCACTGGGTAGCAGGTCAGGATATCGATGAGGAGTGGAACTATGAGTTGATGTCGATCGACAACATTGCCGACTCTACCGCCCAGGTCACCATGAACATCCACAACTACACTGACCAGAAGGTGGTGCTCGACCTGGTGTTTGAGCGTGGCTCGTGGTTTATCGACAACTTCCACTTCTTCTTCGAGGGTTCCGACTACGACGGCGATGGCAACAGTATCCCAGGCTCCGAGGGTATGAAGGAAACTGACGAAGTGAAGGAGATGCAGAACTATATCCAGCAGATTGCCGACCGTGAAGGTCAGGAGGCTGAGGCAACGATCGATATCCCGCGCGGTCAGAGAAGTGTAGACGCTGCCCTGAAGGCGGCTCGTAAGCGTGTGGACGCGGCTACGGGCAACTGATCTGAAGGCTTCATCGCGTTGTTAGCCGCGCATTTGCTGATGTTTTCATTGCACAAATCGGCCAATCTGTGCACATTTTGGTCGATTTTGTGCATTTTATTTGGCTGTGTGGGTAAAAAGCAGTACCTTTGCAGCCGTTTTTAAAGGATATCACATTTATACATTATTAATAATATATGGCTTTAAAGATTGTTGTTCTGGCCAAGCAAGTGCCAGACACCCGAAATGTGGGTAAGGACGCCATGACGGCCGAAGGTACCGTGAATCGCGCAGCTTTACCCGCCATCTTCAATCCAGAAGATTTGAATGCCTTGGAGCAGGCCCTTCGCCTGAAGGAGCAGAACCCGGGCTCAACAGTAGGAATCCTCACGATGGGTCCTCCACGTGCAGGTGAAATCATCCGTCAGGGACTTTATCGTGGCGCTGATACGGGTTGGTTGCTGACCGACCGTCTGTT